>ERZ773074.502-NODE-502-length-16660-cov-22.455465_pt1 | contig 16660 bp, 14 predicted proteins | sample MGYA00580615_ERZ773074 | MGnify/ENA primary metagenome ERZ773074 (study PRJEB29015, sample SAMEA2738126) | human oral metagenome | biome: human oral; feature: human-associated habitat; material: saliva | place: China | collected 2160 ...
AGCCGAAAAGCATCATCGGTACGTCCAACGGACTTCCGTCACGGACTTTCAATGCTTTTACGACCGAGTATTCGGGATTATCATCTTTCTCTATGGAAAGAATTCCCGCTGCTTTGCGCTGCAATTCTGAGCCGATATGCCCACGGAGTTTAATACCATTCGGTACGAAGTGTAGCATACTAATAATATTGGTATTGTAGATGCCTATCAGTCTGTACAGTTCTTCCAAGGAAAAGAATACAGTATTTGGCTGCCCTTAGGGAGCTCTAAGAAGGAATTAACTAAAAATCCCAATATAGAAAATCACTCTGGTACACAAACTTTTTGCATGAAGGAAACATTTAATAAGAAAATTTATCTATCTTTGCAGTGGACTTTCAGTACATCTGTGTGCAGATGTGCGTTACAAAGAGTTCAATATTAAAAAAAGAGCGTTTTGATATTATCCAAGGACTGAAATGTGGAAGTTTCAAAATCGAATGGATAATGGCAATACGCTCACGCTAGGATTATTGTACCCTTAACTATGGGGATAATATACCTTAATGCGTGGGCTATTGTTTCATTACTTTCGATAAGGTCCTTCCACAACCTCAGCCCTAGTAATAAACAATGGTTCCCACGCTTTTTCCATTTACCTAAATAGTAACCGCTTACTTCTGGGAAACAGTGAGCACAAGATACAAAATCATATGGAGAAAAATAGATTCAAATTACTATTAATGGTAGCATTATTAATTCTTTACTCTTGTAAAGATAAAGAATATTTTGATAATGTCATGCCAAATGAGAATATTCTAAGTAAGGATACTATCGAAGCAAAAAAACAAATTGATGCGATGACTTATGATGCTTATGTCGCTACTTCTTCTTTCGTAAACTCACAAATGTCTGCTGAAAGCATCATACTTAATAATAAAGAGTCTATTAGTTATTACTCTAATGAGATTCAAGAAACACTATCACGTGGCTTTCATGTGATTCATCTACTCAATAAAATCGAAAGAACAGTTCATACTGAGATGAAGCACACTCCTGATATGTCTGACATATATGCTTTAAAAGCCTTTATTTATTACAATATGGCAATGCTTTCGGGAAACACTCCCTTATCAGATATTAGAGATTGGAAGAGAAGTTATGGTATGAATAAAGTTGAAGCCTCGGAAGTTTATTCATATTGTCAGGAACTTTTAAACAAATGTGATTTATCCCATCAAAGGGAAGATAAACTGTTTAACGCTGATGCTATCAAACTATTAATAGTAGAAATAGCGCTTATGCAAAAGAATAAGGAGAAAGCTCTTGAATATATTCACAGAATTCCAGATATAAATAAGAACATATTTGCTTTTAAAAACAAGAATGGTATTACACCTATTTATACGAACAAAAATATTGCTTTACTGAAAGAAGAAGCAGAGGGAAAAAACAACAGTCAAGCATGGTATAATCTTGGTATTTCATACGGAATTTGGGCAGCCTTGAAACGCCAAGGGACAGCTCAAAAATACACTCAATCATGGCATGACGAGCCTAAGGAAATGGTTGGTCTTACTGACAACAATGGTGTTATTATAGAATTGGGGGTAGATCGATTTAAGAAAACAGAAAGAAATACTATTAAAGAATTCACTTACAACTATTTCTCCAACTTCATAAAATCTAACAATGCAACTTATACATTAAAAAATAAGACTTCAATAATCAAAGCTGTCTATCTCAAAGAGGATGATTCTGCTGAAGATGTCTGTGAGTTCCTATATGATAAGAATGATCGTATATCGCAAATAACTATGCTATATGGAACTGGTCAAAAACATATTGTAAATATTGAATGGGGCAATGACGACACAATAGTAAAAGTAGAATCAAATATAGATGGAATAAAAAAAACAAACACCTATACTTATACAAATTACCCTACGAAGAATTTCGTAGCTTTTGAGGGTACAGATTTGAGATATTGTATTCCTTCCATAGTTGGAATCGACCCATATCTCTTTATGAAAGGATATTATGGTAAATACCCACATTATTTAGTAAAGACTGCAATAGTAAATGGAGACACTATAACCAATACCTATGAATACGATGAAAACGAAAACATTCTAAAAGTTACCAACACGAAAGGATATACTGCTACTTTTTCTTGGAAGTAGATCTTATAATGAGGGAGATAAACACTAAGCATGGGTATTGTCTTCCGACCCTAAGGGTTATTGACTCCCAATACTACCGTATATAACATTTGCCATACAGACGTTTCGTACTTTCTCATCTCAAGTTGTGGACAAATAGCTCCAATATCATCAGGAGTCTGCATCATCAAATAGTATAACATTGGAAAATAGTTTTTTTGAATAAGGTGGCACTATGACTGCCTGTTTCCAGAGAAGAATATCCAGTGCTATATTCTTTATTCAACCGAAGCCTGTATGAGGGGATACATTTATAAAGTACCATCTGAGCAATCATTTGGTGCTTTTTCTTTTATTCTCTTGCAACTCTCAAAAGAAAAGACTATATTTGCAATATAAACAAAAATACAGGAGGACAAGTAATGAATACAGATAGTACAATGACAGACACCTATTCCTTGGAAATTCCCAGGGCTGATACATCGTTATTGAAGTCACTCGTAAAGCGTATGGGGTGGACGGTACATAAAACTACAACTAAGCACACCGCTTACGAACAGGCACTTAATGACAAGGAACAAGGGCGCATCAACGAGTATGCCAGTGCAGATGAATTGTTTTCCAAATTAGGCATCTGATGGCATATAAACTCTTGACAACACACCAGTTTGAGAAAGACCTCAAACGATGCTAGAAGCGTGGGCTGCCAATGGATAAACTCAAAGAGGTTATCAACGAATTGGTTACTAACGGTAGAGTTCCTGCCCAATTCAAACCTCACTTGTTACATGGTAATAGGGATGGGCAATGGGAATGCCATATACAAGCCCACTGTTTGCTTATATGGGAGCAGAACAATACAGAGTTGACCTTACTCATGATGGATACGGGAACGCACGCTGATTTATTTGGCAAGACAAAACGATGATACCAGGACACATGGTTTTAAGTGTTATATTTAGTATCCTCACATAACGTAAAGGAGCGTCTTACAGACAGGTAGGAGTGGTCGGCCCCACGCCACCTCCTCCCACGCATTAACCAAGAAAAGATGATGAAACATTATTATTCATTACTCCTAACGATCGCCTCATTGTGCTGCGTGAACCTATCTTATAGTAGGGTACTACCCCACAAGGCGGTGGCTTCCTCCCCACAGCACGCAAGTAAGCACATAGAAATAGTCACTTACGAGAAAGCAGACCTCTGTATAAGCTACCTCTACCACGTAGATAAGCGTACAAAGCGGTTGGTTTATAAGATTTATTGTGACGATGGAAGCGATATAACCGACTTAGGTAGCTACAAGCGTAGCAGTAAGTCATTACGAATCTATGAGATTTATAATGCGTCAGCCGACAGTTATCTCTACGTTATATACGATGTCTCAACCGATAAAGGGTATCTGACACGGACCAGTTCCATGGAGGCAACGCTCCTTAAATCGTCCATCAACCTAAGCGAACCGTCTCTCTCCGTGAAGATGAGGGGCACAAACAGGGTGGTGAAGATAAAACTGAAAAGAGTATTCTAAGCCAAACCGAATATCCGAACAGGAATATTACGTATGTCACTAACCCACTCCACCAATCGTGCTAAGCCCTTCTGACGTTTGCATTAAGGCTTTATCCCATCCGTTCTCACCCTCCAAAACCTTTCCAGTTAGCCCTCCAAACCATTTATAATAATCCACTGAACCATTTGTAACAGTCCTTTGAACCATTCTTATTAAGCCTCCGAACCACTCTTGTTATCCCTCTGCTCACACCCATAAAACCATTGCAATCTTTGTCGCAACAGGCATCCTCCTCCCTTTCGAGGAGAAGTTGGAGGAGGGGTACACATCCACCTCCGTTCAAGAACATGCCCTTTAACGATGAAGAACATGCCCTTCAAGGGGCAAGAAGACGCCCTTCTTGAAGCAAGAAAGGCGTCTTCTCCAACACTATTCATAACAGACTGAATTATTGAGCATTACAAACTCGATTATAGAAGACATTACAGTCCTATTCAAACGGTCTTTAGCACGGCTTCATGCGATACTTTTTATGCTTTTATCTACTCCTCCGAAGTAAGTGAAAATGAGGTTTGTTCTCCTCCTTCTCATCCTCAGCTAAGGCAGTTCGACATTCCTACTCTCACAGAGCAAGACAGATTTTTGTATGGGCTCATGGACTTTCAACCACCCTAAAGAAACCCAAAGGCAAAGAAAAAGACCGACGCTATCATTGTAAGATAGGTCAGTCACCTTGCCCAAATAGGCGAATAAAGTCTAAAAAAAAGTTCTATTTCTCATCTTTCCTGTCCTCTCCTTTACTTTTCGTTTAACTTACTTTCCTATTTAGTGATTATATTTAGTATAACTTTTTACGTTTGAAAGGCTCTTTAACTTAGAATTTTACCAATATTAAGAATGTCAGATTCGTAAATCTTTATTAGCTATTTTTATCAATAAAAGTATAATTGTCTATACGCTTTTTATATACCTTTGTCACAACGAAGTTAAATAAAAGTCAATAAAAAGACAGGTAGTCAATCTGAATCGAGTGTGATTATCTTAATATAATAAGGTGATTACTACGAGTTAACTTATAAACTCAGCCTACTTATCAGATTCTTCTTGCTCAAAAAAGTGTTTAGACCTCAAGAAAACTATTCATAAAATTATATTGAAATAACCAAAAAGTGAACTAAAATGAAAAATTATTTGAAACCGTACACAATGTGTACAAGGGTAGAGTGTGAAGGCCATTTTTTGAAATGTTCAAAATATCCTCCATGTCCACCAAACACACCAACCCCTGGTGGAAACAGTGGAGAACTTACACCAGGCACACCAGGTGGTGGTCCAGGCGGTGCCACACCAGGAACAAAGACTTCATCTGCTAAGGGCTTCTTCTTTGAGAGCGAAGATTAAAGACCATGGTAACCAAATTACAAAACTAAAGACTTAAAGAGTATGACCATTAAAAGTTTTTACACACTATTACTAAGTGCAACCACTGTAATCCTTGCTTCTTGTTCAACAGAGACAGCCGATGAGCGTTCGGCTACGACAGGTTCTGAAACTCGATCCTTTGTCATTACAGAGGTGCAAAAGCCCATGACACGTACGAATATATCACTTACAAAGCCTATTACGTGGAATGCTGGCGACCGTCTTTTTGCTTATAACATTACGTCACCACGCTCTGATTACGATTATCTATCTGTTGCGAGCGATGGATTCTATTCTAAGTTTGTGGGCGATATACATTGGAGTGATGGCGACGAGTTGGCAATGTTCTATCCTTATATATATGAGAAGAGGGACAGCCGCATGGGAGTTATCACCTTAGGCTTAGAAGAGAACACCGTTATGGACCAAGGCGAAGTCAGGAAGGGGCACCAGAACGGTACGCTTGAGAATATAAGATTCTTTGATTACTCATGGATTAAAGTAAAGAACATCCAGTCTACTGGCGTCTATGCCTTAGCTAATGTATCCTTTGAGAAACAGTATTCTCTCGTAGGCTTTAGCGTACGCTACAAGGGAGAACCAGTAAAGAAGATTAAGCGTGTGACGCTAAGTAATGTCTACACCGAAGCTAAGTTCGACCTTGCAACAGGTAAGATGAACTATAGTCCAAAGGGGAAACTGACCATTACAGCCGACTCGCCTGTTGATACCTTCTATGTTGCACTCTTCCCAGACGAGCATTTTGCACCACAGTTTGAGATTGAGACGGTCAATGGCGAGAAGTATTACTCTGCCGTGAAAGCACCTTATAACTGCGAGCGAGCAAAATACTATTTTGAAACACTCGAACTGACGACATGCCCATGGGTTGACATCGACGGCAAGAAATGGGGTAAGTACAACCTACAATACGAACCATGCACCAACTTAAAAGGCTGGGAACCTGGCTACAGATTGGCTAAGCAGGCTTGGGACTACTTCTATACCAACCCTGACCCATTCAATCTCTATCCCGACTTCCTCCCTCGTGCATTCAACACGTCTGCTTTCGACCATTTCCGTTGGGGTAATATCGCTGCTGCCCACAACTACAGTTACTGCTACTCACGCTATTACTCTTATTATACGGGTAATCTTCAAGCAGTGATACAGAACAGATGTTATGGCGACCTCGCCTTCTATGCTTCACAAGGTAAGTGGATGCTGCCTACAAAGGCCGACTTCGATAAGCTCATGGCAAAGACTGGCGAGTATATAGGCTATTATCAAGATGGTTGTAACATCATCGTGGGTGTACTCTTCGATCCAACCGTTCCAGCATGTAAGAAGGGCAAGGTGCTCGACAAGAATGACCGTATCATCGGTATAACAAACCGTTCTACAGGTATCTACGTAGGTAAGTATAACAACCATAACACACGTCTGAAGAATTTCTCTAAGGACGATATCGACAAGGGCGTGTTCCTCCCATTCGCCGGAGCTTACACCGAGTATAACGATGGTGCACCACGTCTTCAGCGTCCAGGTGGCCAAGCCTACTATTGGACCTCAGATGCTAACCCTTGCAACTACGCTCAAGCAACCGCCTTCTCGGCTTACTACATGAACAATGGTTGGTTCTATCCAGGTACTGTCAATGCGTGTGGAAGCGCACATAACCCTAAGTATAACATGTATAACATCCGCCCTGTCTATGCAAGTTGTACTAATGAAGGAGTAAAGACAAAGAACACCAAGTAAGGAAGACTGACGAGTTCAGTCGACTACAAATTTACGAATAAAAAAAAAGCAAGTTGATGAGTTTGCTATAAACTTATCAACTTGCTTTTTTTAGCTCTGTGCTATCTCCTCCCACACTGCTATCCCTCTGTACTTTATTACAGCGTCGGCTTGATACGGTAAGAGCCATTACGACAAATAAACTTAGACTGTCGAAGGGCGTTACTCACTATGCTCAAACACCCCATTGCTTGAATACCTTATCTCTGTCACGAATGTCGAAGGGCGTTACTCACTATGCTCAAACACCCTTCTCGACGAAGAGACCCATGCAGTCAAACCACCTTACGAATAGAGAAGCCGAACGTCCTTGGATTGAGGAGGACCTATTCAAGAAAACAGAAAAAGTGTAGTAAGTAATAGGGAGGCACATTTGCATACCCTAAAACTTACTACACTTTCTTATTATTTATTGCTTATTCGAACGTTAACTCACCAAAGAAGGCGGGACAATGGAAGTCGGGAGAAGGCAAGGCAATGGGATTCCAAGAGAGGAAATGAGGCTGCGAAGTCTTGTCACCACACTTATAGAAATTAGCCCTTATCGTCTTTCCTGAGAGATTCTCTAACGTGTGACGGAAGTAAGAACTAACAGGAACAACGAGTGTGAGTTCCCATGCCTGTCGCCCTTCTCTCATCTCAAAAGGCTCATGACCCAAAGATGCCCAACGATCAATCTGCTCTAAGACGGCTGCTGGGGCATGGGTACGATTCTCTCGGCCCTGTCCATTGCACAGCAATATTGTACCGATACAGTTGCTTTCAAGGTTATAATAACCGCCTTCTTCATCAGGACTGCAGAAGAACTCACAGCATGAATCCTGCCAAACTGGACCTAAATCGGTGCCAGCCTCAGCACGCACGCTGTCTTCTTCAACTCGATAATGCAACAGAATAGCATCACCTTTATGAGCAATAGCAAACTCAACCTGTGGGCAATAAGGGAATTCTTCTGCCCAGTCTACGGTGTCTATCTTATTGTAAGACACACCATTATCCTTGAAAAGAGCAGGAATGTCAGCAGCTTTCACCTGCTGACACTCCAAACGTTTTACCTTTAATTGTTTCATTGTTTCAATGTTTTCTTCACAAAGTCTGCCATCATCTGGTCATGACGACGTACGTCACGGTAGAGCAAAAGCTGATTACGTGAGCGAACAAGGTTATGCTCTGGGTATTTCACCTTGAAATAAACGTCTCCGTTGATGTAATCTGTCAAGAAACGAACGCACTGCATGTATGGGAACAGTGCTACAGCGTATGGCAAGTGGCTAATCTCTACAGGGGTAAGGAAGTTGGCTGCAGTACTGAGATATCCTTCTGTGAATGAGCAGAAGACATCTTCTTTCAGTCCGACAGCATCGTAATTGTCGCTATCCTCAGCCACGTGGTTAGCACCAGTACGCAAGAAGTCACCATAATCAGAGAAGATAAAGCTTGGCATTACGGTATCGAGGTCGATAACACAGAGCACCTTACCATCCTTATCAAACATCATATTATTCACCTTTGTATCACAGTGGCAGATACGCTTAGGCAATGCACCCTCACGATAGAGGCGTTCAGCAAGGCACATCTCGTCTGCATAGCTCTCTAACTCAGCAATCATATCCTTCACAGAAGCCACTCTACCAGCCTTATCAGCACTTACAGCCTCACGCAACTGGCGCAGACGAAGTTCCATGTTATGGAAGTCAGGAATTGTTTCTCCCAATGGTTCCTTCAAATCGACCAACATATTCTGGAAGTTACCGAAGGTTTCACCACAGCAGAAAGCACTCTCTGGGTTTACTTCCTCTTTTGTAACAGCGTTAGGAATGAAGACACTCACACGCCAGTAGAGGTTGTCAGCATCCTTGTAGTAGGTTTTACCGTCCTTAGCCTGTACAAAACGCAGACATTTCCGTTCGATATCTGTCTCACCTTTCTCCATCAACTTATGGCGGATATGGTCAGTTACAAGTTCGATATTATGCTGCAACAGGTCTACATCGGTGAATATGGCGTTGTTAATACGCTGTAAGATATAATCAGGCGTATTAGCATCTACTGTTTTTACACGCAGTGTTTCATTAATCAGTCCATTACCAATTGGACTTACACTCTCAACAGTTCCCTCAATACGGAACTGTGATACAACATCATTAAAATTCGTCATAGCTGTTTATTTAGTATTAAAGATTGATGCACTATTAGGAGTGAAGGAGTTAAGGAGTTGAAGGGAGTTAAGACAAATGTTATATGGGTCAAAATCTGATGACTTCAATATCAACGTAATGTTTTTTATTAATATAGTCCAACAATACATTTGTCTTAACTCCCTTCAACTCCTTAATTCCTTAACTCCAAAAACTTTTAGGGTCTATCAGCAGGCTTAACACCAAACTGAGAAGGCTTGCTACCCATTACAAACTCAAGTGTTCCACCACGTTTGATGTCCTTGAAGTCGATGTAAGAACGGGTATAAGGCTTGCCATTCAACTTAGCACTCTGAATATAGATATTCTTATCGCTGTTGTTATGTGCCACAATGCGGAAGGTCTTACCATCTCCAACGTTCACCGTAGCCTCATCGAAGAGCGGTGTACCGAAGATATATTTGCCACCAGCAGGCTCTACCTGATACATGCCAAGAGAGGAGAGAATATACCATGCAGACATCTGACCCACATCCTCGTTACCACTCAAACCATCGAAGTCGTCGTGATACAAGTTCTTAAGTACATAGCGAATCTTATCCGCTGCCTTCCAAGGCTGACCCACATAGTTGTACATATAGAGGATATGATGGCTTGGTTCATTACCGTGAGCGTACTGACCAATCAAACCTGTAATGTCTGGTGAAGCGTCTGCTCCCATATCACCACTAACGATGAAGAGGGAGTCGAGTTTTGAAACAAATGGCTTCTCACCACCGAAGGCAGCTACAAGACCATGCACATCGTGTGGAACAAGCCATACATACTGCCAAGCATTACCCTCTGCATAGTCGTCCTGACGATGAACAGTACTGAATGGATCGAATGGTTCACGGAACTTACGATCAGATGTTACACCACGCATAAACTTTGTTTTCTTATCGAAGTAGAAGTCACGATAAGACTGACTGCGCTTTGAGAAATACTTATAATCAGCTGTCTTACCCAATTCCTTGGCGAGTTTTGCAATACATGCATCAGCCAAAGCATACTCCAATCCCTTTGCTACTGTTTCATGCTCTGGGTCGAGATCACAAGGAATATAACCATACTTCTTCAACAAGCCCATACCACGCTCATCAAGCATAGCAGACGCCTTAGCAGCCTCAAAGACTGCATTCTTATCTACATCAAAGCCTTTCAGTGCGATATCAACGAGGGCAGGAACGCCTGGGTTGCCAATCATACAATCGGTTTCGTTACCCACAAGGTGCCATACTGGCAACTTACCCTGCTGCTTATAGATATTAAGCATCGTCTGTGCAATGTCGCGCTGCTTTTCAGGATGGATAATCGTCATCAATGGATGCGCTGCACGATAGGTGTCCCAAAGCGAGAAGGTGGTATAATCTGTGAAGTCACCCATGTGTGTCTTACCATCTGCACCACGGTATTCGCCGTTTACATCATTGAAGACAGAAGGTGCAATCATTGAGTGATACATTGCTGTATAGAATATCTTTCTTGCACTCTCGTCCTGTGTCTTGATAGCAATCTTACTCAACTCACGGTTCCACTCATCCTTTGCCTGAGCAACAGCATTGCGGAAGTCCCAACCAGGAAGTTCCTTCTGCATATTCTGTCGAGCGTTTTCAACACTCACTGCAGAGATTCCTACCTTCACGAGAAGTGGCTGCTCGGCATTGTCGAAAGCAAAGACACCGATTGTATCACGCTCGTTTGACTCCAACTTAACAGGCTGTGAGAACTCTGCCACAAAGTAAACGCGCTGGTCTTTAGCCCATCCTTGTGACATACGGTAGCCACTGACGGTCTTAGCCGACTCCTGCTTGAAGTTGCAAGAGGTCATCTTGTCCCATCCGATACCCTGTGAGAGGTTCAAAATAACGTAACCCTTTGTTGCATCAGCAGGGAAAGCGTAACGATGGAAGGCTACACGCTGAGTCGCAGTCAACTCTACACGAACACCAGAAGCCAACATTACAGAGTAGTAACCTGGAGTTACATGCTCGGCACGATGGGCAAACTTCACCTCACGCTGCGCTGGATTGGTAGTCGGAAGGAGTGATACATCACCCAAGTCACCAATACCCGTACCGCTTAGGTGCATCTGTCCGAATCCAATGACTGTTGAGTCGCTGTAATGATAACCAGAACACCAGTCCCAGCCCTGCTTCTTCTGTGTAGGACCAGCCTGAATGTTACCGAATGGAACATTAGCTCCAAGGAACACATGTCCGTGTCCGCCTGTTCCAATAAATGGGTCAACATACTGCGTATAGTCCTGCGCAAAAGCGAAAAGACTGGTTGCAGCAAACGCCATTAAAGTTAAGAACCTTTTTTTCATATACTGAATTGTTTTAATCTTCTTGTTTTATTTGTCTTGATAGAGCCGTCATTCAACGGCTCATCAAGTATTCGTTTACTTCTGATTGACGATGATTTCGTCTGTAAAAATCCATGCATCCTTCTCACGAGAGAGTGCCTTCACACGCACATAACGTCCTTTGACATCTCCCTTCCACTTGTAAGGATAAACGAGATAATCCTCTGAAGCCTTAATACCTGGTCGTACTGTGTCAATGGTCTTGAAGTTCTTACCATCGTCTGACACCATCAATTCGATTGTTTCAGGCGTATAGATAACCGACTCATAGAGATGCATAAAGTCAACACGTACGTCACGTATGTCCGTAACCTTACCCATATCGACTACTACATCCACACCCGTACTGTCGATGAAGCCCTGCCAACGGCCCTCAAGGTAGCCCCAGTCGCCACGCAAACCATTGGTCAGTGTGCTGTCACCTTCGGCACGATACTTCTCTGCATAGCGTCCTAAGTAAGTGACAGGCTTACCCAATGCCTCATGCTGCACGATGGAACGACTTTCAGGGCGTGCGCCTTTCTCTTTTCGAATGTCGAAAGCATTATAGCCAGCACGCTTGAGCGCATCAGTTGCCGTGATTACTCGTTGACGGAAGTCGGCATAGCCTGTACGTTGCTTCGTCCATCCCGTCTCAGCTAATGCAAGCAATCGAGGATATATCATATACTCTAAATGGTCAGGCTCCTCTATGAATTCCGTCCATACACAACCCTGCACACCATCGATATATTTCTCCAAAGACGTACCTTTATAAGCCGCTGGGATAGGGTCATAGTTGTAAGTCTTCTCCAATCTCGTATAACCCCCTTGTGCCTTTGGTTCCGTCATGGGGTCGTCCTGATACATATTCAAATAGCAGAACTCTTGCGGTGCCATGACCACGTGATGCCCACTCTTAGCGGCAGTCAATCCTGCTTCAGTGCCACGCCATGACATGACAGCGGCATTGGGAGCTAAGGTGCCTTCCATGATTTCATCCCATCCGAGGAGCTTTCTGCCATTATCGTTAAGGAAACGTTCTATGCGGTGAGTGAAATGACTCTGTAACTCGGCTACGTCCTTTAGATGATAGTCCTTCATCACACGCTGACAGTCGGGACAGGTCTTCCATGTGCGGCGTTCAGCCTCATCGCCTCCTATGTGAATATACTTTGAAGGGAAGAGTTGCATTACCTCTTTCAATACATTCTCCATGAAGGTATAGGTCTGTTCTTTCCCTACGCATAAATCTGACTGAGTATAGGGCTTACCCGTACATGACAACTCTGGGTAAGCATAGACAACCTCGTCACTATGCCCAGGCATTTCAATCTCTGGTATGATGGTGATATGGCGTGCAGCGGCATAATCGACAATCTCTTTAATGTCGTCCTGCGTGTAATAGCCACCATGTATATTCATTCCCTTCCAACATACAAGGCGATCAGGATCAGGCGAATACTGGCGGTCATTCCCGTTCCACCACTTCGTCCAGTCAGATTCTGTTCTATAGGCAGTCTCCTCTGTTAGGCGTGGATATTGCTTCACTTCCATGCGCCATCCACCGCCGTCAGTGAGGTGCCAGTGGAATCTGTCGAGCTTGAAGTACGCCATAGCGTCCAGTTGCTTCTTGATTTCATCACTCGACCAGAAATGTCTTGAGCAGTCTATCATCAGACCACGATAAGCGAAACGGGGTGTATCTGTTATCTTTACGCAAGGAATCTGGCTATCCTTCTCCAGCTGTCGCAGTGTTTGCAAACCATAGAAAAGTCCCATAGGAGTTCTCGCCTGTATGGTCACTGCTGTTGGGGTAACATTTAACTCATATCCTTGTAGGCTTACGCTATCTGCCGCCATCGCCGCCTCCTGTTCCGTACCAGTACAGATGAGGCGCAAGGGTGCATCAGCAGCAGGGTTCTTTACGGATGAGAACGGGATACTCATTACATCTGAGGTGTACTGATTCAGTATCTTGAAGTCCTCTCCTTTAAGATTGGTCACGCCTTGTAGCCCCTTAGCCAATGTGAAAGTGCCTTGCTGACGAGTGATACTCTCGGGTTGAGGGATAATGCTCTGCGCACTGACAGGTTGTGTGATTGAGGCTGATAACAGCAAGAATGCTGCGCCTATAAATACTTTCTTTATCATGACTATAGTGTCGTTGTGGTGGGATATACAATAGGTATTAGCCTCGCATGACCCACCTTATTTCTTTAAATAAAACTTTAATACTCCACCCTTCAAGAGTTCGTCATTCGTAATGCGATAACGGTTCAATGGCTTACCACCTAATTCTATCTTCTTAATGATAACAGCCTCATCATTTGGACGAACAGTCTCAATCAAGAGGTTATCTCTGCCCCACTGTGCCTTATCCAAACGGATAGTCACTTTGTCAAAGACTGGTGAAGTGAGCGTGTAAGATGGATCACCCGGACAGTCAGGATAGAAACCTACCATATTGAACACTGCCCATGCCGACATTGTTCCGGTATCATCATTACCCGGGATGCCCTCTGGTGCATTCTTGAAATACTCCTTCAAGAGTCTGCGGGTCTGTACCTGTGTACGCCACTCGTCGCCCTTAAAATAAGAAAAGAGGTGAGGATAAGCAATATCAGGCTCATTGGCAGGGTCGTAATACCCCTTATCAAACACACTCTGTAGCTTATTCACAAAGTTTTTCTGTCCTCCCATGAGCTTTGCAAGTCCCATTACGTCATGCGGAACGTAGAAAGTATAGTTCCAAGCATTACCTTCGTGGAAGCCCGGAGATGGTTCAAAGTTCTCTCCCTGCTTTGGATCGAAAGGCTTATAGAAGGTGCCGTCTGGCATCAATGGGCGCAACAAACCAAACTCCTTGCTGAAATAATGGCGATAACCCAAAGCACGATTGTGGAACAGGCGAGCATCATCTTTCTTACCCAATGCCGTAGCCAAACGTGAAAGGGCATTGTCGGCAATGTAGTATTCGAGTGCGTGAGAAACGGAATTATCGAACTTCTCGTGCAAAGCTACATAGCCCTTCTCCATGTATTCGTCATTATCTGGGCGCAGCGGGTTCTCGCTTCCCTTTGTCAAAGCCGACTTGCGGAACGCCTCGTAAGCCTTGTTAATATCGTAACCACGCAGACCTTTCAACCAAGAGTCAACGATAACGGGAATAGCTGGGTCGCCTTCCATCGTGTAAGTCTCACGACTAAAGAGTTCCCACTTTGGCATCCAACCATGCTCCTCGTACATCCCAATCATCGAACGAATCATGTCGCGTTGACGATTTGGATAAACTAACGTAAGCAACTGATGCACATTGCGATAAGTATCCCATAGAGAGAAGACCGTATAACGGTTACCCTCCTTCACCGTGCGAATCTCATCACCCTCCATGACAGGGTACTGTCCGTTGACATCCTGCAGGATATTTGGGTGGATAAGGACGTGATAAAGAGCTGTATAGAAAATTGTACGCTCTGTCTTTGTACCACCCTCAACGAGGATGCGAGAGAGATCATCATTCCACTTAGCACGTGCCTCAGCACGAATAGCGTCGAAGTTCTTTCCACGCTGTTCGGCATCAAGGTTCTCACGGGCGTTTGCCATACTTACGAATGACACACCCATCTGTACCTCTATCTGCTCGTCAGCCTCTGTGTTGAAGTTCATCCATACACCGATATCATCGCCAGAGAGTTCCTTGTTATAGGTCTTATAGAGCTTATACTTGCCATTGTCGACATCCCACTCAGCTTCTACGCCTGTCATCGGACGCTGTTTCTTCCAATAACCAGCCTCTGTAGGTTTCTTGCTGACACGCATCACGAAGTAAATGGGGAATACAGCCTGAGGGTTATAACAGAATGTACCCTGCAGCTTTACGCCCTCATACTCTGTGTCGCTCACCTTCTTCACCATGGCACCCGACTCATTAGTGAGTCCTTCACCGAGGTTCAGCAAGATATGACTTTCTCCTTTCGGGAATGTGAAACGTGCAACAGAACTGCGAGGAGTAGCTGTCACCTCTGTTTTCACATTATACTTTTTCAGATAATTAGAATAATAACCGGGGTGTGCAACCTCCTTGTCGTATGTACTTCCGTACTCCTTATAGTCTACATTCAGCTTTCCTGTCGTTGGCATAAGCAACAATGAGCCTACCTCTGGACAGCCCACACCACTCAAGTTGACGTGAGAATAACCAGTGAAAAAGACGTTATGATATTCGTAAGGAGTTGACCACCAGCGCGCATCCTTGTCATATTTATTCAAATCGGAACCCATTACGTTGAATGGTACGACTGACATCAATCCGTTAGGGCATACTGCTCCCGGATTGGTAGTACCAAAATTCGATGTTCCGATAAAAGGATTGACAAGGTCAACAGGCTCTTCCCCACCCTTACCAGTCGCCTTCAGCGAGAGGAAAGACAAGGAAAGAAGTAGTACTAATAGGAATTTACGATTCATTTGGGTGATAGGTGATAGGTGTTAGGTGGTGATGAATAGTAGGTGATAGGTAGTGGGTGTTAGGTGGTGATGGGTGTTAGGTGATGGATGGTGGGTGGTGATGAATTGTGATGAAGCTATCATTATTTACATCTAAGCAATTCATCAACACCCAACACCCAACACCTATCACCTAACAAATCATCAACACCCAACACCCAACACTTAACACCTTATAATATACTATTGTTCTTAGTGAACTCTACAATCTCTTTAATATAGCCGAATGCCATACCAACGACGGTATCAGCTGCACCATAGTAAACGGCTACACGCTCACCATCCTGCAAAGCAGCACATGGGAAGACAACGTTTGGTACGTCACCTTGCAACTCGTATGTCGCAGCTGGGGCTAAAAGATATGGACGAGTACGATAGAGAACCTTCTCTGGATTGTCCTTATCAAGGATAGCTGCACCCATTGAATAGCGGAAACCATTACAGGTGTTGATTACTCCGTGATAGAACAAGAGCCAACCCTCATCGGTCAAGAAAGGAACTGAACCAGCACCAATCTTCGTACACTGCCATGCACTCTCTGGGAATGGAGTCACCTTCATTACGCAACGATGCTCGCCCCAGTACTTCATGTCAGGGCTGAAGCTGATATAGATGTCGCCGAAAGGAGTGTGACCATTGTCGCTTGGACGACTCAACATCGCATACTTTCCGTTAATCTTCTCTGGGAAGAGTACGCCATTACGGTTGAATGGAAGAAAAGCATTCTCACACTGATAGAACTTCTTGA
>ERZ773074.505-NODE-505-length-16564-cov-8.248713_pt1 | contig 16564 bp, 14 predicted proteins | sample MGYA00580615_ERZ773074 | MGnify/ENA primary metagenome ERZ773074 (study PRJEB29015, sample SAMEA2738126) | human oral metagenome | biome: human oral; feature: human-associated habitat; material: saliva | place: China | collected 2160 ...
CAATAAGGTTTGGATTAGCGGCAACAACAACCTCGCGCGAGAGGCTCTTCTTATCGCCCAGCTGCTTGATTTTTGCATACTCGTCAGCGATATCTGAAGGCATTGGTGCATCAGGCTTGATAGTGCCAATAATCTTGGAGCCAAGGCCCAGACGCAGCAGAATCTCAGCGGCGGAGTCTGTCAAGGTAACAACACTCTCAGGAGCCTTATCAAACTTTGCCTCAAACTCATTGCCGTCACCGTCATAGAGCTTGAACGATACGGGATAGCTTGTATTGGCTGATTTCTTTTCTTCTGTAGCAGGGGTAGATGGGCTAGACGGTGCATTGTTGCACGCAGTAAGACTCAGTCCAGCAGCAGTTGCAGCAAACCCTGCCGCAATGCTCAAAAAATTCCTTCTCGTAAAGAGATTTGAACTTACACGAGGATCCATAGGATATCCTTTCATTCATCTGTTGATACTCAACAGGCGATTAATACACGTAATCAATGCTGATACCGTTTCCAGCAGTTGATGGCCTCACCGCACCCTCAACGCCATACACATCAGCAAGTAACTCAGGGGTCACAATGTCCTCAGGTGTTCCCTCGGAAACAATAGTCCCCTCTTTTAAGAAATACAGGCGGTCGACATAATGAGCTGCCATCACAATGTCATGCAAAACAGCCAGACAGCTGATACCAAGGTTGCGAACAAGTCGCAAAATATCAATCTGATACGTAATATCAAGGTGATTAGTAGGCTCATCAAGCACCAGAAACTCAGGTTCCTGTGCCAATGCACGTGCCAACATGACACGTTGTTTCTCGCCACCTGAAAGCGTGGCAAACGAGCGATCTTCAAAGCGAGAAAGGCCAACTTTCTGAATGACGTCAGATACGATTGCCTCGTCATGGTCAGTCTTTTTTGACAGCGCAGACTGATGAGGACTACGTCCGAGCGACACAATCTCGCGAACAGTAAAGTCAAAGGACAGCGAGTTAAACTGGCTTACCACAGCAACCTTACGCGCAAAGTCACGACGTGATATTTCAGTGGCGTCGCGTCCGTCCCATAGGATCTTGCCGTCATAGCTCCGACCAAGGCCATAAATTGCACGCAAAAGCGTAGACTTGCCTGATCCGTTGGGGCCGAGGATGCCCACAAACTCGCCGTCTGCCACGTTAAGCGAGACGTCCTTTACGATTTGCTTGTTATGAATGGCGACCGACACATTTTGCACGTCAAGGCGCATGTTACTCACCATCCCTAAAGCTGTAGTTGCGGGCAACCATGATGTAGACAAAGAACGGCGCGCCGACAACGGCGGTCAGAATGCCAATAGGAACCTCGGCATTGCCCAGGATGGTTCGGGCGCAGGCATCTGCCCAAAGAATGAAGATAGCTCCCAGTACCAGCGCAGTTGGCACCAGCCTTCGGTGATCGGACCCAACAAACGAGCGCGCAATATGCGGAATGATAAGGCCAACAAAACCGATGGTTCCCACTGATGAAACAAGCGTACCAACCATGAGGGCAGAAATGGTTAAGTATGCCCACCTGCACAGATTGGTGTTGAGGCCAAGCGTTGTAGCAGCCTCGTCCCCCATCAACTGCACATTGAGGGAGCGGAACTGGGTTAAGAAAAACATACTGACGAGAAGTACTACAACAACGGAAACACCGACGTTTCCCCAGCTTGCTCGCGCCAAGGAGCCCATGGTCCAAAACTTCAGATCCATCATGCCCTCAGCGTTAGCAGCAATAGTGATGATGAAATTAGACAGCGCCGTGAACAGAGCGTTCAAAATCATGCCCGAGAGAACAAGCTTTGATGACGTCATATGGCCGCCGGTAGATGCCAGCAACAAAACGCCAATCGTGGCTATTGTTGAGCCAATAAACGAGAACAGCGGCACCGAAGAAATTCCCACAACGTTTACCGCGCCGGCTCCAAGCATGATGGCACAGGTGGCTCCGCACGAAGCTCCTGATGAGATGCCCAAAATATACGGTTCAGCCAAGGTGTTTTGAACTGACGCCTGCATGACAACGCCTGCAAGCGCGAGGCCAGCTCCAGCTACCACACCTAAGATGATGCGGGGAAAGCGCAGCGACCAGACGACCTTCTCGACAGGTCCTCCGGCAGCTAGAGCCTCCGGTAGCGGCATACCAAAAAGATGATGCATCAATACGGCATATGCGTCTTGCAGGGACACGCCAATGGCGCCCATTGTTGAAGTTATTACAATACTCGCCACCAGAATTGCGACGAGAACTCCCATGAAAAGACGGAACGGTCCGGCTTTTCTTATCATACGTTACCCCTCTAAAGTGACGCTGCGTTTTTGCGCACAACGCACAACGTACAATACGCGTTATAAAAAGCACAAAGCGCGTTACGCAGACGCAGCGGAATTTTTGAAAGTTAACTATATCTTACTTTTTGAGTTGTGAGAAGCTGAACGAATTGAAAAATGCTTAAAATACCTACATCCCTCCGTGGGATACTCTCCGCGAGGCGGCTACTGCGAGACGGTGCCGGTACCAACAAGCAATAACAGACGAGGTCAGACGAGGACTTTCATGGATTTATCAGCTTTACCAGATAACACAATCACTATCGGAGAGCACTCCGCGGTTCCTGGCCTTCTTGTTATTCTCCATGGCTCTCTGCTTATGCCAAAGATAACCACTCTTATTTCCTCCGGGAAACTTGACGCGACCAAGCTCCCCCAATGCCTTGTCATTACTGCGCCGTCCAATCAAGACTGCTATTCCCCTTGGCCATCATCAAGCGTGCGGACTGAGGCTCCAAATTTTGGAGGATTTGGACAAGAATTTCTTTCTGACGTCGTACTTCCAGCTGTCGAGAAGTACGCTGCTCTAGCTACTCATACCGCAGAGGATACTTGTCCTCTTTCCTTGCTAGGCTATTCCTTGTCGGGTTTATGCAGCCTTTTTGAGATGCAGACAACCTGCCGCTTTGACCAGTATCTTCTTGCTAGCCCAAGTACGTGGTTCCCTAATTTTGTTGAAACTTTTGATACGAGCCACGTGCGTTCAGATGTTCGTTGGTGCATTGCTAGTGGAGAAAACGAAGGTAAACATCATCCTGAGCCCCTACGATCAGTGAGGCAGACAACAGACGTTCTGGTAGAGAAGCTGGCGCCTGCTGCTCCGAAGTATCAACGTCTGCTGGATTCTTACGATCATCACAAGGGTCTTGAGCTGAGATTGCAGCGGTTGCTGCAGTTTGGATTTGATGCGTAGAGGCATTTTCCTGTGCGGAAGCGATTCTTGTGTGTAAAGGCGATGTTGATGGCTTGCCTAACGGTCTGCTAAGACAACCGCCTGAGCAGCGCGATTGCTAATCACAACCACCCGCATAGTGAACTGCCTCCCATTTCTCGTGTCCAAGAAATGGGAGGCAGTTCGATTTGGGGTAATTCATGTTCTTCTTTGACTCTATGGTAACCCGAGAGTATAGTGTTACGGATTACCTGGATTCCGCGTAGGGCTGTCACAATGTCGCCCGAAGGAGCCAGGCACTTTGCCGGAGAGGGGCACATCGCGAGAACGGGGACCGCGTGGATTCAGCCGTGGAGACGCCTGCTGCCATCGTAGCTATCGAAACCGTATCCCAATATGAGGGCTTCTGCGCGACCGCTAAGTTATTCTTCGCGCTCGACGGCAACGCGACCTTCACCTTCGACAACCATACGGTCAGGCTCGGGAAGATGGGCGTCCTGGCCATCAACCGTGGCACCGAGTACAGCTACCTTGGCTCTGAAGACCTGATACTTGCCTCGCTCGATTTGACGGGCCGTATGTTCGAGGACGCCTGCGACGGCATGCTGAAGACGGTCGAGTGCGATAGCAGCCGCGAGGACGGCGAACGCCACACTCAGCTGCGTGCACTGCTCTCACAGATGATTGTGAACCAAGCTCACCTACGCCATAACCAACGGGTATATTCCCATTTGGCCTTCGAGCAGTGCGCGCTGTACTACAAGCTGCTAGAGACAATCGTTAATTCCTTCGTTCCCGACGCGCCAGCATCCGACCTGCGCAGCGCCGACTCGGCCGACGCGAACCGGAGAGGGCGTATTGAACATTACCTGAACATCCATTACGCGGAAGCGGTGACCTTGGAAGATCTCGCCAAAGAGCTCTATCTTTCCAAGGGCTACCTCTCGCGCTTCTTCACGAAGAGCTTCGGTGTGAGCTTCAACCACTACATCCGCGAGCTCAGGCTGAAGAGGGCAATGGGCGATTTGCTTTACACGGACAAGCCGATAACAAAGATCTCGTTCGACAATGGCTTCAGCAGCTCGTCGTACTTCAACCGGGCGTTCCGCGAGAAGTACGGGGCAAGCCCCTCCGAGGTGAGGGAACAGGAGCTAACACGTGCGATAGAGAGAAAGCTGGACGCGCGCGAGCAGGCGAAACTCGACGAGCGGGTCAACCGCATCTTGGAGGAGCGTACCGAACCTACAGCGCCCCCGCTCGAGGCGACCTCATATACATGCAACGTGACGGCAAACCACCCGGTCGACCACTGCTGGGATAAGGTCGTCAACGTCGGTAGCGCGGCGGATATCCTAAAGACCGACATTCAAGATCACGTGCGCAAGCTGAAGGAGCAGATTGGGTTCAAGTACGCCCGGTTCTGGAACCCGTTCTCGCACGACCTCTTGCTTGACTTGAACAGCAATCAGGATACGTTCAACTTCCTTAGGCTCGACAACGTGATAGACAGCCTCCTGAAAATCGGACTGAAGCCCTTCATCGTATTCGAGCCCAAGCCCGATCGCATTAACGAAACCCTTGAGAGCTTCGTCGTGCGAGACCAGCAGGAGCACGTAATCAGGGATGCTATGACGTGGAAGAATCTCATCGACGCTTTTGTTAAACACCTGGTCAATCAATACGGTACCGCTGAAGTAGAGACGTGGATTTTCGAGTTACCGGCAGATGGCTATGAGGTGGAGGGTCTGAGCTTCCCCGACAGCTATCTGCTACTGTTTGAGATCCTGCAGGAGGCCGCGACGAAATACGCGAACAACCTGAAGGTCGGCGGACCGATGCTTCCACCGAACGACGAGCGGGTGCCGCACATCCTGCGGGGGTTCGCCACAATGAAACAGGCACCCGACTACGTTTCCATGATGAGCTTCGCCTACGCTCTGCGTAAGGACATCTACCGCTACTCCCACCGAAACGGCGACGAGGACCACTTTCACCGCGACGTACTGCGGATGCGCATGGCAGCGGACAAGGCCGGGCTTGGTGACACGCCAATCTACGCCACAGAATGGAACGAATCCATCACCGACAAGAACTACCTGAACGATACCTGCTATCGCGGTGCGTACATCGTGAAGAGCATGCTGGCGGCAGACGGTGACATCGCGTGTGCATGCTACTACAGCGGCACGGACAGGCGAACCGAGTCCTTCGATTCTTACGCGCTGCTGCGAGGCGGAAACGGCCTTCTGAACAGGGAAGGAATCATGAAGCCCGCAGGTTTTGCGATGCGCTTACTCGGAAAGCTCTCCGGATGTGTCGTGGCATCAGGTGAATGGTTTATGGTCACGACTGACCGCAGGGATAACTACGCCATCATCCTGCACAACAAGAGGAAGCTCGGCTACCGCTACTACAAGACTGAGGAGAATGCGCTCTTAAAGGAGCAAATCCTGAAATGCTACGAGGACGATTTCATCTGCGAGCGCGAGCTTGAACTTTCGGGTATGAAGAACGGCAGCTACCAGGTGCGGACGCAGCGCGTGAACGCGCGTAGCGGTAGCGTCTTCGACCTCTGGCGTAAGCTCGGTTTCAACGAGAACCTGTCCGCAGACGACATCCGCTACCTGAGCAGCGTGTGCGAGCCTCTCCTGCAGATCGAGGTCGTGAACGTCTCGACCGGTCGCATGCCCTTGCAGCTCGTCATGGAGCCGAACGAGGTCGCCCTCATCGAAGTGCGCAAGACGATTGTGTAGTAATAATCGTCGGACTGAGGTTGACCCTGGCTCTTCATTGTGGAGGCAAGGTGGCGTTCCCATCTAGTGAAATTCGATTGCTATGAACTCGGGGTCTTCGGGCTCGATCAGGCAGCAAGCAGCGCTGTATCCCTCAGCCAGCGGAAGCTTACGCAAGAAGCCTTTCCTGCCAAGACCCACCACACATAACCTATCGTCTTCTTGCTCGATTTGAATGCGTGAGAATGCATTGTCGATGCCATACCCCAGCATCTTCACATAGCTTTCCTTCATGGTCCATAGATCGTAAAGAGACGATAATCGCTTCTCGGTCGTTTCTTCGTTGACCACACGTTCGTATTCGGCTTTTGAGAAATATCGTTTCGCGGCCGTCAATACTCTCTCGTCGTCGCGATAATGCTCTTGCACGTCACAACCTATCGCGCGGTCGGATATTCCGCAGAGCACCCATTTCCCACTGTGGGAGATGCTGAACTCAACCGGCCCAAGGTACTTGAAATATGGCTTCCCCTGCGGGATTACTGCAACAGCGACACTTTCAACGTCAGCGCCTATATCAATCCCTCTATCTCGCAGGCCATGCAGCAGCAACGCCGAGGCTCCTAAGGCCTGGCACTTCTCCAGCTCTATCTTCGTCGAATCGACCTTGGCTTTGCGCCAAAAGGGAATACTGCTGTACAGGCGTGAAAAAAGCTCCGCGTCTTTCAGCGGAGTTATGCTTGCTGCGTATATGGTTGTGCTACTTCTTCCCATTCCACCCTCTTAGCAATAGCCTTTGGAAGGCGTCGACGCCAGCGCCAACATACCATATGCCGGCGAGCATAGCTACACCGATCTGCACGGGCAAGGTTCCCATCTGCGTAAAGCCACCGGGTGCCATGATAGTGAGCCCGATGGCCCACCCGCACAACCATGCCGGCGTGAAGATGCGCTTGGGACAGAGTGCTCCGATGATGACCGCAAGCCCTCCCAGGACGAACAGCACGATGAACGTTTCCAGGCTCTCGTTGAGGGGCATCCAATCCATAAGCGCGAGGGCAACAATCGCCCATAAATCACCCAGGAGGAAGCCGATTGAAATCTTCACCGCATCCCCTGTCTTGTTCCCGTTCGTCACGTACAAACCGGCACAGATTAGCGCGACAGCGCCGGTGGTCACACCGATGTAGGGAGAGATTACCGCCCATATCGGCGGGAGCAACGCAATCCCGAACGCCAGGGTGAGTGTGTCTTTCCACTTATCACTCACGTTATCGTGCCTTTCGCTTATACGGAGGTGGGACGGCGGAGGATCGCTCCTCCGCCGTTTCGCTCTCCTGGTTCATTATCGCATGACGTAGGTTGTATGCAGCAGATGGTGAGCTTTCTCGCTGCCCGGCTTCTCTAGGTACTCGTTGTACAACAGCTTGATGTAGGGGTTCTCGTGCGCCTTCCTTATCTTGCTCTTGCTGTCGTTGCCGTACAGCGCGGCAGCACGCGTGGCTGGCACGTCGACAAGCCTGCGCGTCTGCGCGTCCTGGTGAGGCTGCCCGCCGCCGTTGATACAGCCGCCGGGACAAGCCATGATTTCTATAAACTGGTAGTCGGCTTCACCATTCTTGACCTTCGTGAGAAGCGCGTTAGCGTTTGCGAGTCCCGATGCCACCGCTACGTTGACGGTCGTCCCGTCGATATCGACGGAGGCCTCCTTGATGCCGTTCATTCCACGAACCGTGGCGAAGTCAAGCTCTGCGAGCTCCTTACCGGAAATCGTTTCGTATGCAGTGCGCAAGGCTGCCTCCATCACGCCGCCGGTCGCACCGAAGATCACCCCTGCTCCTGTGCCGAAACCAAGTGGATAATCGAACTCCGTCATGGGATTCATAGCTTCAAGCTGAATCTCGGCATCTTTGAACATCTTGGCGAGCTCGTTGGTGGTGATTACGATGTCGACATCCGGCACGCCCGCGCCATCCTCGTCGTCGCGCGTGCACTCGAATTTCTTCGCGGTACAAGGCATGACACTCACCATCACGATGTCGTTCTTGTCCAGACCCTCTTTCTCAGCAAGGAACGATTTCACAATGGCACCCTGCATCTGGTGAGGAGATTTGCACGACGAGATATTGTCCAGCATGTCGGGATAGAAGTGTTCGGCGTACTTTATCCAACCCGGGCAGCACGAGGAGATCATCGGCAGCACGCCACCCTGTGTGATGCGCTCAACAAGTTCGTTGGCCTCCTCCGTGATAGTGAGGTCGGCACCGAACTTCGTGTCAAACACCTTGTCGAATCCGAGCAAACGCAGTCCCTCGGCGATTCTTCCCTCAACATCAACTCCGATGGGGAACTCGAAGTCCTCGCCGAGTCCGGCGCGGACGGCGGGCGCGATCTGCACGACCACGTACTTCTTCGGGTCGGCGAGAGCGTCAGTCACCTCGCTGATGGCGCTCTTCTCGACGAGCGCGCCCACTGGGCAGACTGCCACACACTGACCGCAGTTGACGCAGCTCGATGCACCAAGGCCCTCGGGCGATGCAGGAGCGATTGTCGCGTTGAGGCCTGTGCCGGTGCAGGCAATGGCCGAGACGGCCTGCATCTTCGCGCACACATTAATGCAGCGCTTGCAGCGAATACACTTGTTGTTGTCGCGCACCAGCACGACCGAGGACATGTCGATGCGCTCGATGCACTCCCCGGGCAGGTCGGGCTCATCGGTGAACTCGTATTCCTTCAGCAGCGTCTGCAGCTCGCAGTTCGAGGAGCGGAAGCAGTGGATACAGTCCTTATTGTGTATAGCCAGAATCTTCGACAGCGCTTCCTTGCGCGCCGCTACAACCTCCGGACTCATCGTCTTGATATCCATGCCTTCCTTGACGCGCGTCGTGGAGGCGTTCACAATTTCGCCGTCGGCCTCGACCACGCACACACCGGATTCGTCGACGTCGACGACGCCTTTCAGGTAGTACAGGGTTGGGATGGGTTGGTTCAGGAACTCACGCTTGAACTTCAAGGTCTCAAACGAAGCATCCAGAATGGTTATACCCGCTTCCATGGTGTAGTTGTAACCATTGATTTTGATGTTGACGGCACTCATTCGGCGCCTCCTTCCACGAAAAACGTATCTGGGTCGAACTCGTCCACATGGCCTTCGGGAATCTGATAGCCTTGCGGACGTACCGGATACTTCCACATCGGGATGTCTTCCGTGAACAGCTCCATCTCACCGTCGGCTCCCTGCTTGATGTTGATCCACTTCAGCCATTTCTTGTTGTTCGTCTCGGGGAAGTCCTTGCGGAAGTGTGGGTACATGATGCCGCGACTTTCCTGGCGCATTTCGGCGGAACGGTAGATCATCTCTAGGCAGAGGATCGTGTCGGCAGCTTCTAGACACCTCGAGAGCGTATGCGGATCGTCGGCGGTCAGCTGCGGGACAATCTCCTTCATCTTCTCAATGTCCTCGAAGATGCCTTGAATCGTCTCCTCACTCTTCAGGACGCTCTTGTTTACGTCGAAGATATAGCGTTCGATCATGTCATAGATTACCTTCGGACTCTGTCCGTTCTTACGGTTAAGCGGCGCGTAGATCTTCTCCTTATAGGCTGCCACCTGATCAAGGTTCAGTTCGTCCCATTCGGCGTTTGCGGCATAAGGTGCAATGCTGTCACCGGCCATCATACCGGTGGTTGAGGCGTTACCCAGGCCGTCGCCGCGCGTCCAGCCGAAGTATGCGTTACCCTGAGTACTCACTTTGCCGGGAGCCCAGAGGCCATCCACATCGGTCTTGATATCTGTATCAACCTTCACAGGTTCGACCTGTAGCACCGTCTTGATGGTTGTCTCAGGCTTCGTGCCAATCTCGCCCAGATTCATTGCCGTCTTCTTGAAGACGAGCTCCTCCCATGCAAGCTTGTCGCGCAACATACGCTGAGTCGACTCGTCCATGTCAGTGCCGCCGATCATCTCGCGCACCTCGTCAGGCTTTTCCAGGTCAACCCACAAAGGACCGTTGCCCATCGCAACTTCCTTCACCATCGCGTCAACGAGGGCGGGGGTAACCTCCCACTCTAGATGTCCGATGTACTTCTGCGTGAGATTTTCGCCGTGCTTGTTGCAGATCATATTGAATCCGCCGTAGATGGGAGTGTTGGTCTTCTTAAACACGACGTCAACCTGAGTAGAGAACTCGACATTACGCATAATAGCGCCCGCGCGGTACATCGCACCAACGCCGGTACCGTAGCCCATGAACTCCAGGCCAATCTTCTTGAAATGACATCCCTGTGTTGCCATAGCCACTGCTTTGGCATGGAAGATTGTGCATTCCATATGGTCTATATCGAAACCGATGGCGCCAATGACCTTCCCAGAATCACTCGTCAACAGTTCAAACACATTCACACGGCTCAGCAAGCGAATGCCGAGCTTCAGCGCAAACTCGCGCAGCTGCTCGCACACGTTGATGGAGACACCTCCCATGTCGAGCGCATCCGGGATGAACGGGATCGGCTGGGAGTTTCCCTCTTCATCGCACGAAGTTTGAACCCCGCAGTGCCGCATATAGTCGATGTTATCTCGATGCACAACGAGGTAGTCCCTCAAGAATTCCTGATCGTTCATGAACGGAGTGTGCGCGTTCACGAGGTACGCTAGGGCGTTCTGCACGCTGTTTGGGCTCTTGGAGGTCGCTCGGATACCGTTACCCGCCTTGGTCGCTTGCCCATTCCAGCCAATGATTCCCTTGTCGATGACGAGGATGTCAAGCGACGGGTCATTCTCCTTCGCTCTGATCGCAGTCACGAGGCCGGCCATGCCGCCGCCAACCACGAGGATGTCTGCGGTGTAAAGCTTGCCGTAATCTTCTACGTTAGCCACGTCATTCTCCCTTATTCCTGGTCAGCGTTATCAGACCGGCGCTGTATTCCAGCGGGTCGACTTGCAGCGGAGATATAACCTGAATGTCGATGACGTTGTTCATGCAGTCCATCTCGCACTGGTAGCACAGCACGCAATCGTCCGGGTACTTTGGATACGCGTACCCCTTCTCAGCATCCCATTGCCAGACGTCCTCCTGGCATCTTCTAATGCACTTCTTGCAGCCGCAGCAGCGATCAACGTCTACCACGTAGCGCAAGCTCTGCTGCTGGCCTTTGTTGTCAACAACAATTTTCATGTGCGCTTTCCTCTCTCCTTGCAGAAACTGATTCTCAAAAGGAATGTCTCTTTTCCGTCTACAACACCCCTTACGAACAGGTCAGTCTCTGCATCCCATTCGAATTGGAGTTGTACTTTCGTCCGCTCAAAAACCTCCTTGCTGTACCGAATCCACGCGCCGGTCGGTTGGTACATGTTAGAAAAAGACTCGTCGAGCAGGTCAAGTGCCCAATCCAAGTACCGCGCATTGTTCAGATGACGGTTGCAATCTATTTCGTCATTGACCACTGTTCTCTCGATTGCGTTATGAAACGTATCGGGATGGCGAACACTTCTGCTAGGCAAGGTACACTCTCCCGGCACAGTTATCGCCGGAACACGTTTTAGCTCGAGTGGCGGGCTGGTGATTGACCTAATCGTCTGGTCAATCACCGTGTAGAGTCCCGCCGCGGTGGCGAGCACGTTCCCTTCCGTGTCGCGCAAGTCGTACTTTCTAGAAAACAGGTAGGGCTTATAGGACCCCGCCCATACCCTCGCTTCGATTTCTTCACCCACTGAAGGAGTCCGAAAAAATTTAATCTCGCTCCAGCAGACGACGATGCTCTTCCCATAGTCAGAGAACTCCCTGGGTCCCAGACCGGCATACTTGAGCAGGTGCTTCATACAGAGATCCTGCATAATGCGTGCCACGGACCCAATCGTAATCAGGCCTTTTGAATCAACCTGCGACTGCGTTATCACATACCTCTCGGAAAGAACACCGTACACGCTTAGTCATCCCACTCAAAACCGTTCCATACCGGTTTTCCCTGGTAAGTCTTGGTTTCCTCTTCGCCAGCAAGAACCCTTATCGCGCCGAGGCCGAGCGCCTCGGTCTCAAAACTTCCCGGATAGACGTACACGGGAGCGATCCATCTGACGTACTGCTTTATCTGGTCGCAGAGTTCCTGGTCGTAGGCCATACCACCCGTCAGCAAAATCGCGTCAACGTCACCCTTCATAGCGCCGGCCATCATCGCCGTCCACTTACCAATCGAATAAACCATGGCGTTATAGGCGAGCTCGGCCTTCCGGTCGCCCTCAGCGATCATCGCCTTCACCTCGCGCAGGTCATCTGTCCCGCACCAGGCGATGAGGCCACCTTTGCTCGATGCGTAGGTCTTCGCCTCGTCAGGAGAAATTCCCTTTTTCATGCAGGCGAGCACATCATCAATACAGAGGTCACCAGAGCGGTTCGGGCACAGCGGCCCCTGTCCGTCGCCCGCGCGGTTGCCGTCGATCATACGACCCTTCTCGTGGGCGGTAATGCTGATGCCGCCACCCATGTGCAGAATCACGTAATTACTGTCTTCATAACGTTTCTTGACTTGCTGGCTATGATGAATGGCAACCTGCTTCTGGTTGAGCGGATGCGACTTGGCGGGGCGGTAGATGCCGGGGATTCCGGTTACGCGCGCTACATCACACAACTCGTCGGTGGGCATGGGATTCACGAAGAACGCTGGAATATCCAGTTGCTTGCCCAGCTTGTATGACATGATGATGCCTAATGTCGCTGGATGCCGGATTCCCGCCACGTCGTTAACCGCATGCTCAAAGACGAGATCATCAATCGCGTAAGTGCCGCCCTCGCACGGGTAAAGTCCCACGCCTCGACCGGAGATGGCATCTATCTCGGATATATCAATGTTGTTGTCCTCGAGCGCCTTCATGACCATTTCCATACGGATGGGCTCTTGGTCTGCAAAGGTTTTGCAGTCAACAAAGTCTTCCTTGTGGTGGTCGACCGTGATGTCCAAGACCACTTTATCGCCTTTGACCAGTCCCATCTTCGTGCTGCTTGAGCCAGGATTGATCGTTAGTACCGTGTATTCCTTCATCGAACACCTGCCTACATGCGCTCGTGGACAACGTTCGCGAAGTCGGCGATGGTGAAGAGATTCTGAGCTTCCTGGATTTCAATGGTCACGTTCGTCTCGTCCTCTATGGTCGAGATCATGACGATCATCTTCATGGACTCGTTGGAAAGCTCCTCGCGCAGGTCGGTTGCAGGGGTGATAGCACCCTCGTCTACCCCGTAGGCATCCGCTGCAGCTTCGATCACGATCTTCACGATGGGGTCGTCGGCGGAGACGGCTGCCTGCGCATTCGAGGGGGTAGCTGCGGGTTCGGAGGGTTCGGAGAGTTCGGAGGGTTCGGGGTCGGCGGCCTTAGACGCACGCTCCTCGATAAGGGGAATTTTCTTGAACTCGTTGTCCTCGACCAGCTCCCAGACGAGAATCTTGGTGTCCTCATCCTGCACGATAAGCGGTTTCACGTATACCGTGTCCTCGGCAACCCATTGAGTGAACTCATCGTACTTGTCGTAATCGACGTGTAGCAAGCTGGTGGTCACCGGATCGCAGTTGGGCAGGACCAGCTCGATGGCAAAGTAATCGCCGTGGGCGTTTCTAAAATCGGGGTCACCGAAGGCGCCTCGTGTCGGCAGGGCTTGCTTGACGACGCCGGTTACGTTAGTGAGATCGACCCATTCGGTGTCCAGGTTGCCACAGGCGTTACAGCAGAGGTACGGTGGAAACTCAATGTGTCCGCACTTCTTGCACTTTCGGCCCAGAATCGTACCCTCTTCCAGCGCGTCGTAGAACGTCTTGACGATGGGTTCCAAATCGTATTTCGTCATCATTTCCATTTCGCTCCCTTACTTTTTCTCCAGCATGACGTTCAACAGGTTCTGCGCTCCGCCGAAACCACGTAGCATGACGTGCTTGACCTCATGTCCAACCTGTGTCGGAGCGTCGCCGCGCATCTGGTGGACGGCTTCGTACAGGTCGTGGAGACCCGATGCGCCTGCTGCATGGCCGTAATGGCAGCGTCCGCCGTTCGTATTCACTGGGCGGTCGCCCTTGTACGACATCCGACCTTCCTTCAGGTATTGCCAGCCCTCGCCTTCGGGTAGGTACTCGCAGATCTCAGCCGCAAGCATCTGGGACTGGTTGTAGAAGTCATTAGTCAGGAATAGGTCCATATCGGCACCCGTGAGACCTGTCAGCTCCTTCATTTGTCGATAAGCGTTTGCAGTCGCCTGCATCTCGAGGCGTGGGTTGGAGTTCTCGAGGCAGGAATGACCCACACCCAACACCTCGATAGGATGCTCGGTGTAGTTGTAGGCCATCTCGGTCGGGCAGATAATGAAGGCCGCAGCGCCGTCGACGCGCTGCTCGAAATGGGCGCCACGCATGTACTTACCGATGAGCGGATTGAACTTCGAATGCAAATACTCGTAGACGGAGTCCATGCCCGCTTCCTCGGCAAGTTCGTCATACGTCTTGTGCGTGATGGTGCTCAGGGGGTTGATCACCGCCGCCTCACGACTCTGGATAGAGAGCTGCGTCATGAAGGCGTCGACGTCTTCGGAGCTAATCTTGTTCTCCTGGACGTAGTAGTCAAGCCAGGACTCCGAGTTGAACGGCAGGGCGCCGCGCGTGAACAGAGTGTAGTCTCTAGGAAGGGTTGAGCACAGCGTCTCATGGAACAGCGCGTCGGTGCCAAACCGGCGCTTGGTGAGTACCCTGGTCGGATGTGCGATGGAGTACGGCATCTCGATACAGCCGCTCAACACCATGTCGTACTGACCGGATGCGACCATGCTGGCGGCAGTCTCGATAGCGACGTAGCCGGTCGCACACGCCTCACTGTGATGGAAGGACGCCTTACCCTTCATGCCGATCCAGTTCGCTACGTGCATATTAGGTGTGGCAAAGTTGCTCGTCCAACCAGGACCAGCCTGGCCATGCACATACATTTCGATATCGCTGCCGTCGACACCGGCATCTCGCATCGCGTCGCGGGCGGCGTATGCAAAGAGTTCGGCTTCGTTCATACCGTCGACAGAGGGATCATCCAGTACGCGCACGAACGGCGTGGCACCCACGCCGATGATGGACACGCTACGCTGGTAGGGTTTCAGTTTAGGGATGTTGTCGTTAAAGCCCATGTTTTTCAATCTCCTTTGCTGTTACGCTTGTGCCATGACGCTGCAGAACGCGAAATTGGAATAGATGCGCTCTTCGGTGTCTCCTCGGGAACAGTCGAGCACTGGCTGCGCGAAGCCCTGATAGATAGGGCCAAAGCTCTGCCCTGGCGCAAACTGCTGAATGAGCTTCGTTGCGATGTTGGCAGCGCCGGCATCGGGGAACACGAGCACATTCGCTCGTCCAGCTACCTCGCTTTCGCGCTTGACCTTCTTTATAGCAACGCGCTTAACAATTGCGGCATCCGCCTGGAACTCACCATCGATTTTCAAATCAGGCCTAAGCTCCCGTGCCTTCGCTGCTCCTTCGCGGACTTTCTGTGCGGACGGGGTGTTACCGCTGCCATCGGTCGAATACGACAGCATCGCGCAACGCGCCTCGTCACCGGTGAGCGCCGTGAACGTCTCACAGCTCGCCAGAGCAATCGCGCTCAGGTGATCGGCGGTAGGCTCGGTGTTTACGGCCCCGTCAGCCATACCGAAGATGTTTCCCTGGGCGCCCTCGTAGCCATCAATCTCCATGATGAGCATGCCCGAGGGGACCACTACATTGGGGGCAAGGCCGAGAATGCCCCGCGTTGCCATGACGAACTCGGAGGTTGTTGTGTCGAGACCGCCGAACGTACAATCGACATCGCCCACAGCCTCCATCAGCAACGCCATGTACAAGGGGTTCTCAATGCGCTTTGACACCGACTTCGGACTGAAGCCCCTGCGTGGGAGCTTGGCGAAGCGTTCGAGCAGGTCAGCCTTGTACTCCTCGTCTACAGTGCTCGCAATCGCGACCCCCGAAAGGTCGATGTCGTTGTCCTGTGCGACTTGCCTGCAAACCTCGGCGTTGCCGACGAACGTGACATCCGCCAGCCCATCGGCGGCGGCTCGCACGGCGGCCCTCATCATGCTGGAGTTTGTGCATTCCGGAACCGCGACGCGTTTCCGATTTGCTTTCGCCTTTTCGTAAATCGCTTCAATGAAGCTCATCCCACCCTTCCTTTCTCTCTAATCAAAGCAACGTAAACAGCTTTTAAAGTTCAGCTTCATCATATAGAGGTGCTTTGATTCAGGCTTTTCATCCGGAACCGTCTTCCCTTTTCACTAGTTGATGAATCTCGTTGCTAATCGAATGAAAGTCATGAATAGACCGACAGCTTTTGTCGTCATGATTCGAAAGAAAGCAGGAAATGTGAAGTTATATTTATCTGACTTGAGAACGCTGCGGTTCTCTCATAACCACTGCTTACGCCACATCGCAACCAGAGTGCGATTTTTGTGGCATTTTGGCTACCCACAAAAAATTTTGTCAGTAAAATGTCGGACGCGATTGCAACCAAATATTAAAAAAGAAACCCAACCTGTTTTTTAGGTTGGGTTTTGAAATTCTTATGGTCGCGGGGGCAGGATTTGAACCTACGACCT
>ERZ773074.506-NODE-506-length-16554-cov-6.787987_pt1 | contig 16554 bp, 14 predicted proteins | sample MGYA00580615_ERZ773074 | MGnify/ENA primary metagenome ERZ773074 (study PRJEB29015, sample SAMEA2738126) | human oral metagenome | biome: human oral; feature: human-associated habitat; material: saliva | place: China | collected 2160 ...
AAACGTTTGTTACTACACTTCTGTTTGTCAATATCAATTATCTCAAAGATCTCTCGAAGTCAAACTACCTGCGTCACCGCAAGGCCGTTCGTTTCTTTTGCGAGTGCAAAGGTAGGGAAAAATCACCCAAACTTCCAAATATACACGCAAATTCATACGACGACAAGGCCATTTTCCAACCAATTCGCGCGCGTACATTATATATAGGATGACCTGGAAGGGGTAAGATATTTCTTCCTCCCAACACCCCTCTCCCCACACTTAAGCGGAGGACGGAGCATACACCGCGAGGCCTTCATCCGCCGATCTCTATGAATGAGACTGTTGCCGCGAGTCCTGTCCTCTATTTAGAGTGCTAAGGCATCGCACGCCCAGCTCCCCGATATGCCTCTCCGAAGAGACACACAAGCCCTTCGCCTTATCGTGAGTATTCCTCTTATCCAGCGGAGGAAAAAGCATCGTTCACGTGAAGGAAAAAGCGCCTTCACGTAGTGCTTTTCCTCTGTCTACGTACGTAGTCTTAAAGACCAGGCAGGTAAATCCAAATATCCACGTACGTAGATATTAGAGCCACGTACGTGGAGCAAGCTTATCAGCCACTCGTCCGCAACTTTTATCCCTACGTGGAGCAACAACCTAATATAGGTCACTTCACAAAGCTATATAGCTTTCTTCGCCATCCTATATAGGTCGTCATCGCGACCTATATAGCTTCGTTGTCGGACCAATATAGGTCAACCCGACGACCAATACAGGTTCACACCGCCCCCTCATAGCAGATGCACCCACCTTTCGGAGGTCTCCGCACACCCTCTTCTCCACGAAAAGTCCCCACAGAGAAGCAAATACCTATCGGTAGGTATTGCACTGTCAGTCAAAAAGTCGTAACATTGCAGTACCATTTGACAACGCAAGTTGCCCGCTGTTCCTAACCGAAAAACAAAGAGTCATGAGACAGAAGACCCAACCACAGCAGCTACACACGGACTACCCATCCGAATGTACCACCATCATCGTCGGACGCCAGCACACCTCCGACGGCTCTATGATCGTCGCACGTAGCGAGGACTGGAACGCCGTCCTGGCGAAGAACCTTGAGATCTACGAAGACACCGACCATGGTCCCGAGCGCTTCGTCGCTCTCGACAGCCCCTTCCGCTGCGACCTCCCCAAGCGCGCTCTTGGCTACTCCGCCCTTGCCCCCTACCATCTCCACGGGCATTGGGGAAGCGCTGGCTTCAACAGCGTCGGCGTCGGCATGAGTGCTACCGAAAGTATCTTCAGTAGCGATCGCGCCCTCGAAGCCGACCCCCTCGTACCCGACGGCGTCGCTGAGAACTCCGTCTTCAACATCGTCCTGCCCTACATCCACTCCGCTCGCGAAGGTGTCGAACGCCTCGGCTCGCTCATCGAGATGCACGGAGTGGCCGAAGGCTTCGGCGTCGGCTTCGTCGACAGCCACGAGATCTGGTACCTTGAGACCGCCTCGGGACACCGCTGGCTCGCTACCCGCATCCCCGAAGATCAGTACTTCGTCACGGGGAACCAGAGCCGCTTCCGCAAGTACGACCCCAAGGATCACGCAAACTATCTGGCTTCGGACGACCTCATTGAGTTCGCCATCCAGCACGGCTTGTACGACCCCACGCGTGGTGAGTTCGACTTCCACGAGGCTTACATCCGTGATGTCAAGCTCGACACGACCTACAACTATCCCCGCGTATGGGGCCTGCAGGCACAGCTGAGCCCATCGATCAAGAACGATGTGACGAAGAACACCTTCCCCGTCTTCGCTCAAGCTGCCGAGCCCATCTCCATCAGCCGCCTCAGACAGCTCTTCCGCTTCCACTACGACGGCACAGACCACGACCCCTACCTCCATCAGAACCCCAAGGAGGTCTACCGCCCCGTCTCCATCTTCCGCACCACGCAGACACACCTCCTACAGGTACGCCCCGAGCTTCCTCAGGCTATCGGATGCGTCAACTATGTGGCGCTTGGGATGGCTGACCTCAGCGTCTTCCTCCCCCTCTACGAAGGCATCCGCTCCTACCCCAAGGCTTACACGAAGGGGACGAACGAGTCTTCACACGAGTCTGCCTACTGGAAGTTCCGCAAGGTCCAGGCGCTCGGTATGGTCGACTACAACCGCTATGCCCCCATCATCAAGAAGGTCTACGCTGACTTCGAAGCTGAGACCGACCAGCGTCAGCGCGAGATGGAAGAGCAGTATCTGGCTATCTACCAGACGCAGCCCTTGCACGCACGCGACCTCCTGCAAGCCTTCTCCGACCACGTCCTTCGCTCAGCCCTTGAGGTCACTGACCAGCTCATCGAGACGCTCTTCACGCACCTGACGATCGACATCCAGGCCGAATACGAGTTCCACGGCGCTTAGTAGCTGAGGCACGATAAGCAATGAGCCGCCCTCTGCCAGCAATGCAGAGGGCGGCTCATGCCGTTTGTGGGGAAGGGAGAGGGCTACCAAAGCTCCTCCCAGCGGCGGAAGTGGCCGAGGAGGTAGTGCGGCGTCTTGGGGAGGTGCGTGAAAGGCACGCCCTGGATGCGCCAGTAGTTCTCTTGGTTCGTCGGGGGGACGACGCGGTCATCTTCGCCGATGAAGGCTTTGCTCCACAGGCCGAAGGCTGCGGGCTTAGGCAGCGGGCGGGGCTGATCGCGGTCGACGGTGAAGGGGCGGATGAACTCATCATAGAGCGCCTCCGTAGAGCGCTGGCGCACCTCCTCATAGAGGTGGCGGTAGGTCTTACCACCGAGCATGTGTCGGTCGAAGCGCTCACGGTTCTCCTCCGTCAGCCCCTCAAGGGTCTTGTGGAAGAAGGCTTCGGGGATACCCACGGCATCATCGACTTGGTAGCCTGTACCAGCAAGCGCCGTACCCGAGACGACACGACTGCGGAGCTCCTCGTGCTTAGCGAAGAAGCGATCGGCTGCCCAGATACCCATCGACCAAGCGACGAGGCGGATCTCACGATAGGGCGAGAAGTCGAAGTTCAGCGCATCGGTGCGGTAGTCCCAGAGGAGAAGGAGATCCTGCCCCTCGGGGAGGCCGAGGTGCTCTACGGCGATGGGGCTGAGTGCCCAGCCATTGAAGTAGAGGACGAGGCGATCGGTAGGCGCCGAAGCGGGGCGGAAGAGCTGCTCCATCGCTTAGTCTTCGTCTGAGTCGTCGGCCTCGAGCGCCAGCATCTCGTGGTAGTCGCTCCAGTCGGGGTCCTCTTCGCAGTGGATCTCAAGCGGAAGCGTAGGGTAAGGCGCGAGGCATTCATTCAGACGTTCGCCGAAGGAAGGGAGGTGGCGCGTGTAGAAGGTCCAGTCCTTCTGCCCACCGCCGGTATAGTTCCCCGTGAGGATGGCGAGCTTGTCCTTCTCCATGATGCGGCGGAGCTTGGGCTCGATGTCCTCGATGAGGCGTGCGGTCTCTTCGTCGGGCATCCCGTCGGGCTCAGCGGTGTAAGGCCATGCGATATCCACACGCACACGGAGCTTGCGGCTCTCGAAGAACTGAGTGAGGCCCTTGCGGACGGTCAGGAGGACGATCGCCCCACCCTCGGTATGGCTCACGCTGGTGAACCAGTCATCGGTAAGTATCATATATATGTAAGTCGTTTCTTCCCCCAAAGGTACGCAATCTCCGCCCCTTAGCCTCCCCAGCACCATCAACCCACGACGCCCCTCTCTTCATCACCCAAGCCCCTCCCCGATATGCCTCTCCAAAGTGATACACAAGCCCTTCACCTTATCGCGAGTATTTTTCTTTTCCAGCGGAAGGAAAAGCGCCCTTTTCGTGAAGGAAAAAGCGCCTTCACGTAGTGCTTTTCCTCTGTCTACGCACGTAGTCTTAAAGACCAGGCACGTCAGTCCAAATATCCACGCACGTAGATTTATCGTCCACGCACGTAGTCCAAACTTTTCTGCCACTCGTCCACAACTTTTATCCCTGCGCGGAGCAACAACCTCATATAGATCACTTCGCAAAAGCTATATAGGAATCAAGAGAAAGCTATATAGCTTCGCACTGAAAGATATATAGGAATCAGGCCAAAGATATATAGCTTTCTTCGCCATACTATATAGCTCTACACGACGCAGCTATTCCACGGCCATTATTTCGTACATTCGTAGCGGAATACCACATCAGTATATGTTGCTGGGAGTGGTATAATCTTCATCCAACGGGTTTGATACTATGGAGAGCGAGCACGAACTTCATCACCTTCTTAGATAGCCCAACTGACATTAAATTTTCTTCCTCTCATGCATCGGACAGTGAAGCGAATACTCTGTGGCATTGGGGTAGCACTTGCCATCCTCGTCATCGCAGCAGGCGGCCTCTATCTCACGGGGTACCTCCGAGTCTACGGGCTCACATCAGGCTACCAGTACTTAGACCGCGAAGAGCGCGCAAAGATCGTCTTCTCAAGGAATAGGCTCCGTGACCTCGACAGAACCCTCGATAGGGTACATCGGGAGAAGAAGATCCTCTGCGTCAATGGTGCCGAGCTCCGAGCTGCACTCGCCTCCAAGCCTAAGGCCTTGGTCTACCTCTTTGCCGATGGTTGTACCTCAAGCGCGTGTCTTCCCCTGAGTACCATAGGGGCGTATGCGCATAAGATCGGTGCAGAGCCCTACTATGTAGCTATTGACCTCACGCCTGGACTTCTGAAGCGCACCGAGCCTATTCTAAGTATCGACTACACGCACTACGGGACGAAGTGGCACGACAGCTTCTACGAAGCCTTTGTCAAGGATCTCACGGGGCGCTCGACCGACGAGGAGCACTTCAACTTAGTTCTCTTCGAGAAGGGGCGCATAGTGAGCATCTTCTCTACGGAGAAGCTACTCCAGCAACCATAGCTCACTGCCGCTATAAGGGCAGTAAGAGTAGCTTCAACAAAGGAGCTATCGCGGGGTACCTCAATGGGGTGCCCCGCGACGCTTCTATAGGGATAAGGGGCGATCCTTACCCCACATAGAGCGCCCCAATGGCGCTGGCAGAGGGAAGGCACAGCGAAGGACTTTTAGAAATACGGGGCTTTTTCGGGATAATATTTTAGGATGGGGCGTAGACTTATTAAGATATTGGGGGAAAAGCTATATATTTGCCTCTAACTCAACATAGCAGCATCAATGTATTTCGACGAACTAGATCTTGAGGACGAAGTGCTGGATGGGCTCGAAGCGATGAACTTCTTCGAGACCACGCCCGTACAAGAGGCCACCATCCCCCTTCTCCTCGAACGCCGCGACATGATCGCTTGTGCCCAGACGGGTACAGGTAAGACCGCGGCCTATCTCCTACCCATCATCAACCGACTGAGCCGTGGCGAGGGCGACCCTAAGAAGGTCAATGCCGTCATCATGGCTCCGACCCGTGAGCTCGCCATCCAGATCGAGCAGCAGGTCGAGGGCTTTGCCTACTTCCTCCCCGTCTCCTCAGTAGCTATCTACGGCGGTACGGACGGGATCGCCTGGGAGCAGCAGCGCCGCGGTATGGCTCTCGGGGCAGAGATCGTCATCGCCACACCAGGGCGTCTCCTTGCCCTGATGAACCTCCAGCAGGCAGATCTCTCGGGAGTCTCGTACTTCGTACTCGACGAGGCTGACCGCATGCTCGACATGGGCTTCCAAGAGGACATTATGCAGATCAATAGTGCGCTGCCGAAGGACTGTCAGCGCGTGATGTTCTCGGCGACGATGCCACCGAAGATCAAGAAGTTCGCCCGCACGATCCTGCACAACCCCGCCGAGGTCGAGCTGGCCATCTCCCGCCCGCCCGAGAGCATCGTGCAGTCCGCCTATGTCTGCTATGAGCGCCAGAAGCTGCCCATCCTGACGCAGCTCTTCCGCGAAACACCCCCTACACGTACGATCATCTTCTCCAGCTCCAAGCTCAAGGTCAAGGAGCTCACCGCAGCCCTCTCTCGTCTCAGCATCCGCGTCGAGCAGATGCACTCCGACCTGACGCAGGAGAAGCGCGAAGAGGTCATGAAGAACTTTAAGTCGGGCAATATCGATCTGCTCGTCGCCACCGACGTCGTGGCGCGCGGTATTGATATCGACAACATCCGCATGGTGATCAACTATGACATCCCCCACGACCCCGAGGACTATGTACACCGCATCGGTCGTACTGCCCGTGGTGGCAACGATGAGGGGCTGGCGATCACCTTCGTCAGCGAGAAGGAACAGCCTGGCTTCGGACGCATTGAAGAGTTCCTCGAAAAGGAAATCTATAAGATCCCAGTAGATGAGGCCTTCGGCCCCACACCCGCCTACGACCCCAGCCGTCGCCCCGAGCGCGGTGGCCGTGGTGGCTCTTCTCCCCGCGGGGGGCAAGGCAACAAGGGCGGTGGTCGCGGACGTGGCCGCAGCTCACAGCAGGGCCAGCGCCCCGAAGGCAAGACCGACGCCCCCAAGGGCGAAGGCGTAGCCCAGGGTGCACGCAAGAAGAAGCGCCCCAACAACCGCCGCAAGTCTCAGGGATCTACGCCACCTAAAGGCGAAGCCTAAATAGCTCACCTCAGTACCAGACTCCACATGACACCCAAACTACTTGACGACCTCAGCCAGGAGACAAAAAAGGGGCTGCACAAGCTCCGTGTGATCAATTACCTGCTGCGCAACAAGACGGCCACGATGACGGACATAGCCAAGGAGCTATACGTCAGCGTCCCCACAGCTTCTAAGATCCTCCAAGACCTCCAAGACGGAGGCTGCATCCAGAGCCAAGGTAAGCTGGAGATAGGCGTCGGGCGCTTCCCCCTACTCTTCGGGCTCAACCCCGACGGGGGCTACTTCATCGGCGTAGACATCAAGCGCTCGGGCATGCATATCGGCCTGATCAACCTGCAGAGCGAGCTGATATGCGCGGACTACGACCTGCCCTACACGCTCGAGAACACCCCCGAGGCCCTCGAGACGATCTGCCGTGAGATCCGTGGCTTCATCACGCGCCACGGCATCCAGCCCAAGGAGATCCTGAACATCAACGTCAACCTCCCTGGGCGCATCAACCCCGTCACGGGGCACAGCTATAGCCTCTTCAACTTCTTCGGCGACCGTCCGCTCTCCGAGATCCTCAGCAGCAAGCTCGCCCTACGCGTCTCGATCGACAACGACACACGCGGTATGGCCTTCGGGGAATTCACTGCGGGCTGCACCAAGGATATGGAGGTCAACTCCGTACTCTACGTGAATATCAGCTGGGGTCTCGGTCTCGGTATCATCCAGGACAAGCAGATCTACTTCGGTAAGTCGGGCTTCTCCGGGGAATTCGGCCATATCTCCGTCTTCGACAACCAGATCCTCTGCCACTGCGGTAAGAAGGGTTGCCTCGAGACCGAGGTCAGCGGTCAGGCTATGTGCCGTAAGATCCAGGAGCGCATCCGCGCTGGTGAGAGCTCCATTCTCTCGTCCATCGTCCACTCGGGCCGTGAGCTCCGCATGTCTGACCTCATCAGCGCCTGCGCTCAGGAGGATATGCTCTGCCTGCAGGTCCTCAGTGAGCTGGGCCGAGAGCTTGGTAAGCAGGTAGCGAACCTCATCAATGTCTTCAACCCCGAGCTCGTCATCATCGGTGGCAGCCTTGCTGATGCCTCCGGCTACCTCACCCAGCAGGTCGAGGCCTCAGTACGCATCTATTCGATGAGCGTCGTGACGCGCGATACGCAGATCCGCACGGCTACGCTCGGCGACCGCGCAGGGCTCATCGGCGCCTGCATGCTCGCTCGCTCTCGCCGCTTCGCAGAGCCCTCGAAGTAAAAGCCGCTCCACACATACACTACTATAAAAGCGCTCGCCCCAGCGATCCATACGGGATCGCTGGGGCGAGCGCTTTTAGCGTACCTATATTATATAGGAGATGCTACAGGGGGCTATACCTCAGCGGCGGCTGTGCGTGATGAGCTGCATGAATTCCTCACGCGTCTTGGCTTCGCGGAAGGCACCGGTGAAGTCACTGGTCGTGGTGAAGGAATTCTGCTTCTCTACGCCACGCATCTGCATACACATGTGCTGTGCCTCGATGACGACGATGACACCGAGGGGATTGAGTGCCTCTTGGATGCAGTCCTTGATCTGCGTCGTCAGGCGCTCCTGCACCTGCAGGCGACGAGCGAAGACGTCGACGATGCGGGGGAGCTTTGAGAGCCCCGTGATGTAGCCGTTGGGGATATAGCCGATATGGACCTTGCCGAAGAAGGGCAGCATGTGGTGCTCACAGAGCGAGTAGAAGTCGATATCCTTGACGATGACCATCTGACGATACTCCTCGCGGAACATCGCCGAGCGGAGGATCTCCTTCGGGTCTTTACGCGCACCTGAGGTGAGGAAACGCATAGCCTTAGCGACACGCTCGGGTGTCTTCACCAGGCCCTCACGCTCGGGATCTTCGCCCAGTAGGCGGAGGATCTCGTGGTAGTGGTGGCGCAGAGCGGCTTCGGTAGCCTCTTCGCTCTCAGAGACGAAGGTGAGTGTCGAGGGATCGGGGAGGCTATTCTTCTGAGGCATGGGGGTCGGTGTAGTTGAGGATGCGGACCTTCTCACGGACTACATAGGACTCACGGCCCCAAGCAGGCAGAGCGACCATAAGGCGAGCGCGAGCCGAGCGAGCCTCTTCCTGTGAGGTGAAGTTACCGACGGTAAGGCGCCAGAAAGGAGCGCGGAAGGTGATGTAGCTACTGAGCGTAGGGGCGACGCGGCGAATAGCTTCGGCACGAGCATAAGCCTCGCTCTTAGCATTAGGGAGGTTGCTGTTGAAGACCTGGACACGGTAGCCGTAGAGGATGGAGTAGTTGCCATCACGAGCCAGCACCGAGGAGCCACGGGGAGCGGGAGCGCTGCCGATGACACCACGGAGGTCGGGGTCTTGGATGATCGTCACGAAGCCCTCACCGGGATTGATCTGCTCGAGGGCTTCGAGGATATTGCGTGGTCTTAGCTTCTCAGGTGCGGTCTGCGCCGAGAGAGTCGCGGCGAAGGTGAGGCACGTGACGAGGAGCGCAAGCGTGAGCTGAATGCGTCTGAGCATAGGAGTTTCGCTGAGGGGTTGGGGAGCGTGTGAGGAAAGGAGTTAGCCACCCCCTCGCAGGGAAGGGGTGGCTAAAGAGGGAGGGAGCGTTAGTTGAACGCTTCGATGATGGGGAGGAACTTCTCTACGCTGAGTGAAGCGCCACCGATGAGACCACCGTCGACGTCGGGCTGAGAGAAGAGCTCCTTAGCGTTAGCAGCGTTGCAGCTACCACCGTAGAGGATCGTGCAGTCTTCAGCGACCTGAGCGCCGTACTTCTTAGCGATGAGGCTACGGATGTGAGCGTGGATCTCCTGAGCCTGAGCAGAGGAAGCCGTGAGGCCCGTACCGATAGCCCAGACGGGTTCGTAAGCGAGGACGACCTTACCGAAGTCTTCAGCAGAGAGCGAGAATACGGCTTCTTCGAGCTGCTGCTCTACGACTTCGAAGTGCTTGCCAGCTTCGCGCTCTTCCTTGACTTCGCCGATGCAGAAGATAGGAGCGAGGCCTTCAGCAAGAGCAAGACGTACCTTATCCGTGAGGATAGCACCGTCTTCGTGATAGTAAGCACGACGCTCAGAGTGGCCGAGGATGACGTAGCGTGCACCCGTCGAAGCGACCTGTGCAGCAGAGACTTCACCCGTGTAAGCACCTTCAGCCTTGTCAGCGCAGTTCTCAGCAGCGATAGCTATGGGGCTGCCCTCAGCTTCCTTAGCGATAGATGCGAGGTGGATGAAGGGGGCACCGATGATGACGTCACAGTGGAGGGACTTGCCAGCGAGGGCAGCCTTGAGTTCGCCGATGAAGGAGATCCCTTCGCTGAGGGTCTTGTTCATCTTCCAGTTACCGGCGACGATATTCTTTCTCATTGTTACTTTGATAAAGAGGATTATTTGGTTAAATGTAAACGCTTCTTGATGTGCAGATGGACGGTGAGGTGGAGCTTTCTCGCCCAAAAGCGGAGGAAGGCTAAGAGCTGCAGAGCAGCCCACGCCCAGAGGAGGTAGGTGCGCGTCGCAGAGGGGCCGTGAGGCTGCATCTGGGGCAGACTACGGAGGTAAGTGCTGACGCCCTCGACGGAGGGGAAGTCAGCGTAGGCGCGCTTATCGATGATCTTACCGTCACGCAGGACGACGAGGCCTGGCTGTGAGCGGATGATGGTACGTATCGGAGTGGCATCGAGCTGGAGCATCGGATAGGAGGCTCCTGTAAGATAACGCCACTGAGCTATCTCTTCGCTCGTCGAGGCGGTGACGCCATAGAAGGGGTAGCCTAAGCGGCTGGCCTCTTCGTGGAGTTCGCTGATCTCGTCAAGCACGGCTTGGCTCGCCGTACGCCATGAGGGAGAGAGGAGAAGGAGCGTGATCCCCTCGGAGTCGAGGAGTGTCGAGATGACGGGCTCACCCAGACTATCGATGGGATTGAAGTCGTAGCGAGGCTTGTAGCTTGCCAGGTCTGCTTCCTGACGCGCCTCGACAAAGGTCCACGTGCTATCGGGGAGGGCCGAGGCTTCGAAAGCCTTCGTCTTGCCGTCCTTCGAGTAGATGTACTTCGTAGCACCGAGGAGTACACGCTGCAGAGAGGCTTCTTCCTTTGCGATAGCCTCACGAAGATTCGTCCCTACGGCATAGGGGCGGAAGTCAATGTAAGGCAGGTGACGGTAGTTCTCCGCCATGAAGTAGATGATCCCGACGACAGCGAGCACAGCAGGCACCCAGCGCTCACGGCGCGAATAGAGGTGGCGTAGCGCTCGGGCATCACGCAGGACGAGGATGGAGAGCGGGAGGAGAACGACGTTCTTGAGGAAGCTCTCCAGGTGGGTCAGCTGGATCGCATCACCGAAGCAACCGCAGTCCGAGATGGGGTTAGCTATGAGCGTGTAGAGCGTCACGGCCGTCATCACCAGCATGAAGAGCACGGAGAGGCGCGCGCAGAACTTGCGGTACACTCCCATAAGCAGGAAAGCCCCGAGCAGGAACTCGGAGCCACACAGCACGAAGGACATCGCCAGCGTGAGCGTCTCGGCACCCGCTGCTGCGGGGCTGAGGATGGGGGTGAGATACTGCGAGATCTTCAGCGCGGTACCCACGGGATCGACGGCCTTCAGAAGGCCAGAGGCCACGAAGACGAGCCCTACGATGACGCGGGCTACTTCGGCGAGGGTATGACGCACATGGATCACGCTGCGGGGAGGGTAAGCTTGATGAGACAGAAGATGGCGTAGTTCACCATATCCATATAGTTAGCTTCGACGCCCTCCGAGACGAAGGTCGCGCCCTGCAGATCCTCGATCTGCTTGGTACGATGGATCTTCGAGAGGATGAGGTCGGTCATCGAAGTCACCCGCATATTGCGCCACACTTCGCCGTAGTCGTGGTTCTTGGCGAGCATGAGCTGCAGGGTCTTCTCAGCACAGCGATCATAGGCCTCGAGAGCCTCCTCCACGCTCATATCGGGGCTGGAGACAGCGCCACGCTCGAGCTGGATCATGCCGATGAGCCCGTAGTTGACGATGCCGATGAACTCAGGCTCGATGCCCTCGTCGACGGCAGCATGCCCGCGCATCTGGATACCACGGATGCGCTCAGCCTTGATATAGATCTGATCGGTGAGGGACTCGGGACGCAGGATACGCCACGCCGCTCCGTAGTCGTGGAGCTTCTTCGCGAAGAGCTCCCGACAGGTACGGAGGATGGTACGACACTCCTGCTCGGTATTGTTGATACGGGCTTCCATAGAGCTACAAAGTTAGTCTACTTTGCCTTATCCACGATTTCGTCGAGCAGAGCGAAGTCGAGGACCTCGGTGATCTCGTCCACATAGTGGAAGTTCAGACCCTCGAGATAATGCTCGTTGATCTCAAGGATATCCTTCTCGTTCTCACGGCAGAGGATGATATCCGTGATACCTGAGCGCTTAGCAGCGAGGATCTTCTCCTTGATACCACCGACGGGCAGGACCTTACCACGCAGGGTGATCTCCCCAGTCATCGCCAGGTGGGCACGCACACGGCGGCGGGTCATAGCGGAGACAAGCGAGGTGACCATCGTGATACCTGCGCTGGGGCCATCCTTGGGGATAGCGCCCTCAGGTACGTGGATGTGGATCTCTTGATCCTTGAGCGCCTCGAGGTCGACGCCGAGCTGGGTAGCGTGAGCGCGGATATAGCTGAGGGCGATGGTGGCGGACTCCTTCATCACATCACCGAGGCTACCGGTGAGGATGAGCTTACCCGACTGCCCTGGCTGAAGGCTGCTCTCGACGAAGAGGATCTCCCCACCGACGCTGGTCCAAGCCAGACCGACGACGACACCTGCGTGCTCGTTGCCCTGATACTTGTCGCGCGAATAGACGGTCTTGCCGAGGTACTCACGTACGAGCTCGGGGGTGATGGACTCGGGGAGCTGCTCCTCGGCTGCGGTAGCCCAAGCGAGCTTACGCATGACAGCAGCGATCTGCTTCGTCAGGGAGCGCACACCGCTCTCACGAGTGTACTCCTCGATGATGAGGTCGAGGGCACCAGGGGCGAAGTGGATGTCCTCTACCTTGAGCCCGTGCTCCTTGGCTTCCTTCGGTACGAGGTGTTGCTCGGCGATCTTCAGCTTCTCCTCTGCGATGTAGCCCGTGACTTCGATGAGCTCCATACGGTCACGCAGGGCGGAGGGGATGGCAGAGATATTATTCGCCGTAGCGATGAAGAGGACCTTCGAGAGGTCGTAGTCGATATCGAGATAGTTATCGTGGAAGGCGGTATTCTGCTCGGGGTCGAGGACTTCCAAGAGAGCCGATGCAGGGTCGCCCTTGTGGTCGTCAGCGAGCTTGTCGATCTCGTCGAGGACGAAGACGGGGTTCGACGTGCCAGCCTTCTGCAGGCTCTGGATGATACGGCCGCTCATCGCACCGATATAGGTACGGCGGTGACCGCGGATCTCAGCCTCATCATGCACCCCACCGAGGGAGATACGCACGTACTTACGGCCGAGGCTCTCTGCGATGCTACGCCCGAGGGAGGTCTTACCCACCCCTGGAGGGCCATAGAGGCAGAGGATGGGAGACTTCATGTCGCCCTTGAGCTTCAGCACCGCCAGATGCTCGAGGATACGCTCCTTGACGCGGTCGAGTCCATAGTGCTCACGGTCAAGGATCTCCTTCGCGCCCTTGAGGTCGAAGTTATCCTGACTGAAGACACCCCAAGGCAACTCAAGGATCGTGCGCAGATACTGCATCTGGATCGAGAAGTCGGGGCTCTGCGGATTGAGGCGCTCAGCCTTGCGAAGTTCCTTCTCATAGATCTCAGCTACGGCTTCGCTCCAGAGCTTTTCCTTGCCCTTCTTACGAAGCTCTTCGATCTCATCATCAGCGCTGGGGCCAGTGCCGAGCTCCTCCTGGATGGTACGCATCTGCTGCTGGAGGAAGTACTCACGCTGCTGCTGATCCATCTCACGGCGCGTGCGATTGAGGATCTCCTCACGCAGCGAGGACTCAGAGATCTGATCATGCAGACGACCGAGCACATAGACCGCGCGGTCATAGATACTATCCATCTCGAGGAGCTTCTGACGATCCTCCATGCTCAGCTGGAGGAGTGAAGCCGCCAGATGGACGATATAGGTGCGATTCTTCAGCTCACGGACTGTATCACGGAAGCCACTGGGGGCATTGGGAGCCAAGCGATCCAGAAGACCTAAGAGGCGCTCATGGATGAGCTCCACCGTCACCTTGTACTCCTCTTCCTTCTCTGCTGCGGGTGCGAGGTCTTCGAGGAGGTGGACACGACCCATGAGATAGGGATCGTCCATGGTCAGATTCTGGAGACTGAAGCGCTGACGACCACGAAGGATGGCAGAGAGCTCACCCGTGGGCAGCTCGACGATCTGGGAGACCTCGACGATAGTACCTACCGTGAAGAGGTCGCTGAGACCAGGATCCTCGACATTAGCATCACGCTGCGTGACGACACCGAAGCAGCGGTTCCGTATCTCGGACTGTCGTATGACCTGCATTGACTTCCTGCGTCCCACGAGGATGGGCACCACCGTACCTGGGAAGATGGACATATTGCGCAGGGCGATGAGGGGGAACTCCTTCGCCTCTTCCTCGGGCTTCAGTGCGAAGGTCTCATCCTCCTCGTAGGTCCCCAGTATAGGCAGGGACAGTGCTTGCAGTTCTTCGGGTGACATTTCGTCAGATTTATTCTGTTTGCTCATTCTATGTGTAGAGGTATGGAGGCGGTCGTCGGGGCTACTCCCCTACCGCCTATATCTAATTGATAGCTACTACTCGGCCCGTAGCTCTGCGGTGTGGAGCCCGATAGCGGCCACCCCACTGAGGGGGATGGTATCCAGCGGACGCACCTCCAGAGAGAAGAGGCCTGTGTAGGGAGCTTGCAAAGGGCGTGCCAACGGCAGGACGAACTCGTGATACAGCGCTCCGGGGCGCTTCCAAGCGCCTGCCGTCGCAGCGAAGTCCACCTGCAGCGTATCGCGTCGCAGGATCGTCTCATCCTGTCGGAGCCGTACCTCCATACGCGCTCGAGGGCGGTCGAGACGGCTATCCATACGCAGGACGATCTCACCGGAGAAGGTCGTCGTGCGATCAGGGAAGAGAAGGTCGAAGCTATAGGTCGTGCGGGGCTTCCACACCCCACCAGAGGGCTGCTCGAAGGCATAGTAATCCTTCGCTCCGCCCGTCTCCTGCTGACACCCTACGAGTGGGAGAAGGAGCGAGAGACCGAGAAGCACACGCCGTAGTGGACGTCTTATATATGACGAGGTAGTGCGCATCTATCCCTTGTCTTCGCCTGAGGTCTCGGGACGTGGGCGGCGGATACGCTGCTGCCCACCCTCACCTGTGGACTCCGTGCGAGGAGTACGAGGGCTACGGAACTGCCGTACCTGTGGACGCTCTCCAGCATTGCCATTACCCCGACCCGCCTCATCACTGGGGCGAGCCGAGCGCTCACGGCGAGCGCCTTGGTCACCGCCACGACGGCCACCACGAGAGTCGCCACCACGGCGACCACCACGGCGCTCTCTGTCGAAGCGCGTCAGGCTGTTGTCGGCAAGGATATCGCTGGAGCGCGAGGAGCGACGCTCTTCGCCTGCATCGGCCTCGAGGTGCTCGGGGCGCTCACCACGGCGGTTGAGGCTGATGACCTCAAAGGCGCGCTCGGCGGAGATCGTCACCAGACGTACCGGCGCATTGCGCACCGTGCTATAGGTGATCTGACGCTGGAAGTGGTCGGTCTTGAAGTGATAGTAGCTGTCGGAGCTGGTCTCGAGGACGACCTCTCGGTCGGGCAGGCTGCGCTGAGCTTCGGCATAGGCATTGACCTCGAAGTTCATACAGCACTTGATCTTCCCACACTGCCCCGTGAGCTTCTGCGGATTCATCGTGATATCCTGCACACGGGCAGCACCCGTACTCACCGAGGAGAAGGTCGTCATCCAAGAGGAGCAGCAGAGCTGGCGACCACAAGGGCCGATCCCCCCGATGCGGCCAGCCTCTTGGCGAGCACCGATCTGCTTCATCTCGATGCGCACGTGGAAGGTATCTGCGAGCACACGGATGAGCTGACGGAAGTCCACACGTCCGTCAGCGATGTAGTAGAAGATCGCCTTATTGCCATCGCCCTGATATTCGACGTCCCCGATCTTCATATCGAGGCCCAGCGAAGAGGCGATCTGTCGAGCCTGGATCATCGTCGGCTCTTCACGGCGCTTGGCTTCCTCCCAGCGCTCGAGGTCACCAGGGCGGGCGACGCGGTAGATGTGGAGGAACTCGCCCTTGTCGGGGCGGTAGCGATGGTTCTTCATCGCCAGCTCGGCGAGCTTACCCGTGAGGGTCACCTCGCCGATGTCGTGACCTGTCGTCGATTCGACAGCGACGATATCGCCTTTGTAGAGGTCGATCCGCTCGGTATTGAGATAGTAGCCCTTGCGGGTATTCTTGAATTGCACCTCGACCAGATCGGAGCTCTGCAGTGACTCGGGGATATCGCTCAGCCAGTCGTAGGAGCTCATCTGGTTCCTGTCACAGCCTTCACAGCCTCCGGGGGTCATCGCACAGCAGCCGAGATTGGCCGTTGTGGTCTTATAGTCCATTGATTATCGTTTCGCTTGTGGGGAGCAAGGCCGCGCTTTGGCTTCCGCTCTCCCTATATATATAATGTATCGGAGACGCACCGAGGGCAAAGGATTCGCCAGCGGAGGACTCCTACCGAAAGGGTGGTGCTCGATGGGAGGGGAGAGCTGCTCTGTAGCCACTTGATAAGGCCTACAGAAGGGACTTCTCTATTACCGAAGCCCAAGCTAACCACCTCCACGGATGTATAAGCACCCAAACAAAGGTACTCAAATTCTGCCCTTCGTGCCCTTTCCCACCCAGCGCACGGCTCCCATATCGAGGTATAAGCGACTGATCTTCAATACAGCTCTCCGAATACAGCTCTCCGAAATGGTCACGCAAGCCCTTCGCCTTATCGCGAGTATTCTTCTTATCCAGCGGAGGGAAAAGCATCGTTCTCG
>ERZ773074.508-NODE-508-length-16508-cov-3.441075_pt1 | contig 16508 bp, 17 predicted proteins | sample MGYA00580615_ERZ773074 | MGnify/ENA primary metagenome ERZ773074 (study PRJEB29015, sample SAMEA2738126) | human oral metagenome | biome: human oral; feature: human-associated habitat; material: saliva | place: China | collected 2160 ...
CTTTATTTTTTCCCCGCGGGGATTTTTGAGGCTTGCGATTTTGGTCTGGGCGGTTTGGCTACAGGCCTAACGATTTCCCTGCACCGTTGGGTTTTCTGTGGTGCTCCTTCCCGACGAGTATTCGAGGATTTGGTACTCCTTGAAAGGCGGGTCGAAGCCGTTGGGTCTGTAGTCAAACCGCCCGGATCTATTCTCTTACTTCCCGGACTAGGAGGTAACTCAATGGGAGGCACCAAAAAGTCTCGGGTCTCAGGGGCTACCACCCCCGAGAAGCAGGAGCATATCCTCATCGGGCTCGCTTATGAGCTTGCCGAGCGTCAATTGCGGGATGGTACTGCATCTCCGATGATCGTTTCACAGCTTTTGAAGAGGGGCACCCTTCGAGAAGAGCTTGAATTAGAGAAGCTACGTCGTGAGAATGCTGTTCTTGAGTCTAAGAAGACGGTTCTTGATTCCAACACTAACACAGAACGTCTCATGGCTGAGGCCATCTCGGCAATGCGATCCTATCAAGGTGATGAGTGATGGAGAAGAGACTCAACGTCACTGAGCTTTTTCGTCTGAGGACTTTCGAGGACCGATACGAGTATCTGAAGCTGGGTGGGAATGTAGGAGCAAGCACTTTCGGGTTTGACCGATATCTGAACCAGAGATTCTACAGATCTCCGGAATGGTTATCCGCCAGGAACGAAGTGATACTTCGAGATAACGCTTGTGATCTGGGAATAGATGACCGAGAGATCTACAGCGACATTCTGGTTCATCATATGAATCCGATTTGCCCTGAAGATCTAGAGGACTACAATCCAGACATACTCAATCCCGAGTTTCTGATAACAACAACTCTTGAGACTCACAACGCCATTCATTTCGGCGATAAGAGTTTACTATACAGCTTACCGCCCGATCGGGCTCCCAACGATACGGTTCCTTGGAGGTGAAATGTCATCAATCGTCGAAGACGTTAAAGAGGTTTTAGGAATCGATAACCGAGGCTACGGTTTCGATACAGATATCTGTATGCATATCAACACAGCTATCTCAACTCTTCGCCAGCTTGGAGCTACGGACTATCGAGAGTTTATAACCGGGTCGGGACCTGTCTGGGAAGACGTGTTCAAACCCGAGATGTCGCTATATCTCGTTCGGAGTTACGTATACCTACGATGCAAGTTACTTTTTGATCCGCCATCGAACTCGTTCGTTCAGACAGCTATTGAGAAACAGATCAGCGAGCTTGAGTGGCGGATTCAGGTCCTCGCGGAAAGTGAGTCAAAATGACTTTTGATTCCGTAGATGACGTTCTGGCGCATTTCGGCGTCAAAGGTATGAAGTGGGGTGTTCGAAAGAAGCGACCCAGCGCATCTAAGTCACGCTTGACGAACCAGCATGGCGACTATAAACATGCACACTCCACTACACCGAACCATAAGCTCTCTAACAAAGAGTTACAGCGTCGAGTGAATAGGCTCAACCTCGAAAAACAGTATCGAGACCTGACTGCGAAGCCTCAGAGCAAATACCGCAAGAAGCTTGGCGAAAAGTATGCTGAGAACTTCGCCAATGTTACTATGAAGATTGCGGGCGCTGCTGCTGGAGCCGCTGCCGGCTACGCCATGAAGGCTCTTCTCGATAAGGCGGTTTCTGGCGGGTTTGATGCCTCTTCTGCCGAGAAGATTTCCAACGGGTTCAACACTGTACGAAAGTTTATGAAATGATCTATGAACGTCCAGATGATTTCTTGGCGCACTACGGCGTTAAGGGTATGCGCCGAGGCGTTAGGAAGCAGCGAGTTCTTAAAGGCCTCAGTCAGAAGACCGCATACGATAAATGGAAGCGACAAACCAAGGTTCGCCTCGCTTTGACTGCTGGTGCCGCCGCTTACGGAATCGGCGTTCTGAATGGTAAAGTTCCGCCAGCCTCCCTGGTTGCTCGCGCCACCTATAATTCAGGTAGGAAGGCCTTTGCTCGAGCCCTCGCTAAGCAGGCAGCTAAGCCGGTATATGTTAAGTCTACTCTTCGAAAGCTTGCGTGATTCTAATGGATGTACACTACGATGACGAAGTCCTCGCACATTTCGGAGTGCGCGGTATGCGCTGGGGTGTTCGACACGCCAAGATCGTAGCTAAGAAGCAGTATAATCGTAGCACTACGGCCCTCAATAAGAAGATCGAAGCCGAGGAACAGCGAGGCCATAAAGCCTATGACGACGCCTTCAAGTCTGCTCGACGAGCTGGTAAGCGGCGTATGGAAGCCCACCGCGCCGGTGCCGCTGCTATGAAGCGAAGTGACGCGAAGGTCTCTAAGCTCGAAGAGGGCTACGGTAAGATTGACGCCGCTTATAGGAAGAAGCGCGCTGGCATTCGTGAAGACGCTCGAGCCACGAAGAAGGCTGTCGGTCACCTCGAGACCGCTAAGCGTCTCGGTGCTCCGAAGTATGCTCTTCGTGTTCTTGGTGGTAATATGGCGTCTGTTCGAAACTCTGAACGCCGCAAGGAGTTTGAGAAGCGACAGAACCGGCGCAACCACCGAAAGGCGTAACCGCGCAGAAGTCAAAATGGGGGATGGCGATGCTCAGTAACACCGCGACGCCGAAGTACTACGGCGAGTTTCGAGCCAAGGTGCTTAGAGGCGATATTCCGGTGTGTCGGGAGATCGCTATGGAGATGAATCGGATCGACGGTCTTATCGCGGATCCGAACATCTATTACGACGATCGTGCTGTAGAAGGTTTCGTTAGGTTCGCAGAAGCGGAAATGACGCTAACCGATGGCGAAGAGTTGAAACTCCTAGACAGCTTCCTCCTATGGGCCGAACAAATCTTCGGTTGGTGGTATTACGAGCAGCGGTCCGTTTATGTCCCGAACGAGAACGGTCATGGTGGTCATTTCGAGAGACAGAAAGTAAAGCTCCGACTAACGAACAAACAGTATCTGATTGTTGGTCGAGGCGCTGCGAAATCTCTATATGAGACTCTTCTTCAAGCATACTTTCTAGTGATTGATACCACCACAACGCATCAGATAACGACTGCTCCTACGATGAAGCAGGCTGAAGAGGTTATGAGCGCGTTCCGAACAGCTATCGTTCGGGAACGAGGTCCCCTCTTTAAGTTTCTGACTATTGGAAGCCAGAACGCGACATCCAACAAAGCGCTCAGGCCTAAACTCTTCCCTTCTAAGAAGGGCATCGAGAATACTCTAACGGGAAGTCTTCTCGAGGTTCGTCCGATGACAATCGACAAGCTTCAGGGACTTCGTACCAAGATGAACACGGTTGATGAGTGGTTGTCTGGCGATATCCGAGAGGACGTTGTCGGCGCCATCGAACAGGGGGCCTCGAAGATCAAGGATTATCTTATCCTGGCCGTTTCTTCTGAGGGTACTGTTCGAAACTCTGCCGGAGACTCTATGAAGCTCGAGCTTCTTAAGATTCTCAAAGGAGAGTTCTATGATCCACATACGTCTATCTGGTACTATCGATTGGACGATATTAAGGAAGTAGCCAACCCTGAAATGTGGGTCAAGGCGCAACCTAATATCGGAATCACGGTATCCTACGAGACATATCAGCGCGACGTCGAGAGGGCGGAACACGTTCCTTCGGCTCGTAACGATATTCTGGCTAAGCGATTCGGAATCCCGATGGAAGGGTATACGTATTTCTTCACATACGAAGAAACATTACCTCACCGTCGTCGAGATTTCTGGGGGCTTCCCTGTTCGATGGGCGCGGACCTCTCTCAGGGAGACGACTTCTGCGCATTCACCTTCCTGTTCCCTCTGAGTCGAGGCGAGTTCGGCGTGAAGACTCGATGTTATATCTCGAGTCTCACACTTGCTAAACTTCCAACGGCTATGAGACGGAAGTACGACGAATTTATCGAGGAGGGTTCGCTACAGGTTCTCGAATGCTCCATTCTAGACATGATGGAGGTGTACGATGATCTGGATCGTTTCATCGATGATTCTCGTTACGATGTTCGGACGTTCGGGTTCGACCCGTACAACGCGAGAGAGTTCGTAGATCGCTGGGAGAAAGAGAACGGTCCCTATGGTATCGAGAAAGTTATTCAGGGGGCAAAGACGGAGTCTGTTCCTCTTGGCGAACTGAAGAAACTTTCCGAAGAGCGTTGTCTCTTATTCGACGAAGTTCTCATGCAGTTCACGATGGGTAATTGCATCACGCTCGAAGACACCAATGGAAACCGTAAACTTCTCAAGAAGCGTCGCGACGCCAAGATTGACTCGGTAGCTGCGATGCTCGATGCCTTTGTGGCATTCAAGCTAAATAAGGAGGCGTTCGAATGATGAGGAGGGCTAAACGAATTGGCTGATACTTTCGGCGCCAGGTTAGCCCACGCCTGGAACGCATTCACGGGCCGGGAGAACCCCAAGGAATACTGGACCTCTGGACCGGTAACCACCATGCGACCGTCTTCGGTAACTAGGCGGCTTCTTCCGAACGATAAATCACTAATCAAGACGATCTATAACCAGATTGCGATTGATGTCTCTTCGGTAAACTTCCGCCACGTTCGAGTCGATCAAAATGGTAGATTCAAAGAAGAGATGCGATCCGACTTGAACGAGTGTCTTAGCGTTGCTCCGAATCTCGATCAGACGATTCGACCATTCATCCAAAGTATGGTACTTAGTCTCTTCGATGAGGGCGCAGTTGCTCTAGTCCCAGTCGACACTACATTGAATCCTCGGGAAACTGAGTCTTTCGACATTCGTTCTATGCGTGTCGGTCGCGTCGTCGATTGGCGGCCTCGGCATGTGACCGTTGAGGTATACAATGACGAAGACGGACAGAAACATGAGATTCTCATGCCTAAGAAGTCTGTTGCGATCGTCGAGAATCCGATGGCCGACGTTATGAACGGGCCTAACTCGACAATCTCGAGACTTCAGCGCAAGCTGTCGATCCTGGATTCGATCGATGAAGCCGCCGGAAAGGGAAAGTTGGATCTCATCATCCAGCTGCCCTACGTCATCAAGTCCGAAGCCCGCCAAGAGCAGGCGAAGAAGCGTCAAGCGATGATTGACGAACAGCTGAACAATTCTCCTCATGGTATCGTCTACACCGACGGAACCGAGAAGATCACTCAGCTCAATCGTCCTGCCGAGAACAATCTCTTGGACCAGATTAAGTTCCTTAACGAGGAATTGTACAATCGTCTGGGAATGCCCGCCGACGTATTCCAAGGTAAAGCGACTGAAGAGATGATGCTCAACTATTGGAATCGATGCGTCGAACCAATAGTGGCTGCTATCGCGGATGCAATGAACCGAACGTTCTTGACCAAGACTGCTCGGACTCAGGGACAGCGGGTAATTTATCAACGAGACGTGTTTCGTAACACCACGATCACAGGTCTTGCGAACGTCGCCGACATTCTCATTCGTAACCAGGTTCTTACTGGTAATGAACTGCGTCCGGTGTTCGGGTTCCCGCAGTCGGATGAGCCTATTGCCGACCAGCTCGGTAATCCTAACGTCAATCAGCTCGACTCTTATGGAGGCAACAGCTATCCAGAGTATACTGATCCGACATACTACGATGAACAGGAGGAGTAGTCAAAATGGGAGTTTCGAAGCACGACTTCGACTTTAGTGGCTACGCTACTCGAAACGACCTGCGCTGCTCTGATGGGCGAACTATTCGTTCCGACGCATTCGTTGATAACGACGGCGGAATCGTCCCGCTCGTTTGGCAGCACGGTCACGATTCGCCTGATAACGTTCTCGGACATGCTAAGCTCGAGAATCGTAAGGACGGCGTATACTGCTACGGCAAGTTTAACAACAGCGAGTACGCTGTAACTGCAAAAGAGCTCGTAAAGCATGGCGATGTATCCAGTCTGTCGATCTTCGCTAACAAGCTAACCCAACGGGGCGGTGATGTTCTTCATGGAAACATCGTCGAGGTAAGCCTCGTTCTGTCGGGAGCCAACCCGGGGGCTCGAATCGATAATGTTTCCCTCCAGCATTCTGACGGTTCTGTCGAGGAGCTTGACGAAGCGATTATCCATACAGGTCTCTCTCTGAGTCACGGAGATGAGCCCGAAGAGAATAACTCTAAGGAGAATGAAGTGGCCGATTCTGAAGAGACCGTTGCAGACGTCCTCGAGACCCTCACGGACAAGCAGAAGGATGCTGTGTATTATGTGATTGGTCAGGCTCTTGAGGACGCCGAAGGCGACAACGACGACAACGACGACAACGAGGAAGACGAGGCTATGCACTCCAACATCTTCGAGAACGAGAACACCATGACCGGTTCCGACGACGAGTATGCTCTGGCTCACTCCGCTGTTGTGGACGCTCTGGACGACGCTCGGTCTCACAACCTCAGCTCCTTCAAGGACGCATTCCTTTCCCACGCGGGAACTTACGGTATCGACAACATCGATATTCTGTTCCCTGATGCTCGGGCGGTCACCGACGAGCCTACTTTCATCAAGCGTCGGACTGATTGGGTTGCGAGCGTTCTCAACGGAGCTAAGCACTCTCCGTTCTCTCGAATCAAGTCCATTCACGCGGACATCACCGACGACAAGGCTCGTGCTCTGGGTTACGTCAAGGGTAACCGGAAGAAGGAGGAGGTGTTCAAGCTCCTCAAGCGAGTGACGACGCCTACCACCATCTACAAGAAGCAGAAGTTCGATCGTGATGACCTTATCGACATCACCGACCTGAATGTTATCGCCTGGGTCAAGAAGGAGATGCGTCTCATGCTTGACGAGGAGCTCGCTCGTGCGGCTCTGATCGGCGACGGTCGCGACATCTCTTCCCAGGACAAGATCAACGAGGAGAACATCCGCCCCATCTGGAAGGATGACGAGCTCTACTCGATCAAGGTTATCCTCGACAAGAAGGTTGTCGGTGAGGATCTCGTCGATGCCTTCATCAAGGCTTTCGCCGACTACGAGGGTACTGGTACACCCACCCTTTACACGACCAAGACGATCGTTACTGACCTCCTCCTGCTCAAGGACAAGATCGGCCGTCGCCTCTACGAGACCAAGGCTTCTCTGGCCTCGGCTCTGGGAGTCGCCGACATCGTCGAGGTTCCGGTTATGAAGGGTGCCGCTCGAGACACCAAGAAGAACGGTAAGGTCGACCTTCTGGGCATCATCGTCAACATCGCCGATTACACGATCGGCGCTGACAAGGGCGGCGAGGTCAACATGTTCGACGATTTCGACATCGACTTCAACCAGTTCAAGTACCTGCTTGAGACTCGGTGCTCTGGTGCTCTGACCCAGCCGAAGACGGCCATCGTCATCGAGCGTAAGCAGACTGACACCCCGGTCGTCCCCGAGGCCTGATAGGTCAAAATGGCACGTTTCGCAGGGAGTGTGGGGTTCGTCAAGTATGAAGAGACGAGCCCCGGGGTCTATGAAGAGAAAATTGACGAACGCTTCTTCATCGGCGATGTACTCCGTGGACAGCGAAACTTGCGATCTGATGAAGATAATGTGCACGGGCGTCTTAACGTAAATAACAGCATTAGCATTATTGCGGACAACAGCGCCATTCAGGACATGTTCAACATCAGGTATGTGGTTTGGATGGGGTATCGATTTATCGTCACCAATGTCGAGATTCGGTACCCCCGGGTGATCCTCACTGTCGGAGGTATTTATAATGGGCCTTCGAACTGATCTCCAAAAACTCTTAGAGGAAACTGTGGGCAATAAAGAGGTCTATTTTCAAGCACCTCCCCGTTTGGCCGGATCTGTTCCCTACATAGTTTACGAGCTAGAGGATCGTAATACTCGCCATGCGGATAATATTCCGTATCGCCACATCAAGCGGTACTCAGTTACTGTTATATACAGAAATCCCGACGATCCGCTTCCTGACAAGATCGCAGATCTTCCAGGGTGTACTACAGACCGAATGTTCGTCGCCAACGGTCTCTACCATCAAGTTTTCAGACTCTATTACTAGGAGATAGAATGGCAGTCATCGAGTGGGACAAGATTGGAGAACACCGGTATGAGTCCGGTGTTGACCACGGCGTCCTCTTCGTTTGGGATAAGTCCAAGAAGGCCTACGGCAAGGGCGTTGCGTGGAACGGTCTTACCAAGGTCACCGAGAAGCCTTCAGGTGCTGAGGGCAACAAGAAGTACGCGGACAACATCGCGTACCTGAACATGGTTTCTGCTGAGGAGTTCGCCGCCACGATTGAGGCGTTCACCTACCCGGACGAGTTCCTGGCTTGCGACGGTGTTGCAATTCCTAAGAAGGGTGTCCAGGTCGGCCAGCAGGAGCGCGCATCTTTCGCCATGTCTTACCGAACCAAGGTCGGTAACGACACCGATGGTCAGGATGCGGACTACAAGATCCACCTGGTCTACGGTCTTCTGGCTTCTCCTTCTGAGAAGGGCTATGAGACCATCAATGACTCCCCGGAGCCTATTGCGTTCTCGTGGGAGGCCAAGTCCACTCCGGTTCCTCTCGCAGGTTTCAACCCCGTCTCGTCGATTACACTTCTCGCGTCTGAGTTCCAGGCTTCAGACCTCAAGAAGATCACCGACAAGATCTACGGAAGCGCCTCTGAGGATTCGAAGCTCCTCCTCCCCGATGAGGTCTTCGCGACGCTTGGTATCACCGGTCAGGTTGGTCCGTGATTTAGATTAGGATAGTCCCGTGCTTACGTTAACAATAGATTCAATCGAATTCTACAATGAAGAGACTGAAACTTTTGAGGACCGAGGCGGCGGGACTATCCACCTCGAGCATAGCCTTTTGGCTATGTCAAAATGGGAGTCGGAATGGAAGAGGGCCTTCCTACACTATCCTCCCAAAACCATGGATGAGGTTATTCACTACATCCGCTGTATGTCCTTGGACGGCGATATCTCAGATGACTTGATTCTCGGGTTGACTCCCAAACATATAGAACAGGTCTTTGACTACATGTCCGATTCGAGGACCGCCTCGACAATCAACTCTCATTCCGGCAAAGAAAAAGAGAGCCCCGAACTAACCACAACTGAGTTGATCTACTATTGGCTCGTCGCTCTCGATATTCCTTTCTCCTGTGAGACTTGGAACATCAATAGACTACTCATGCTTATCCGGATCAACAACATCAAGAACGAGCAGGCCAATCCTAATGCTCCAAAGCGACCTCAGGACGAAGTCGTCAGAGATTATCGTGCCGAGAACGAGCGTCGTAGAGCAATGTTCGGAACGAAAGGTTAGGGTATGAATTCCACAGAAGAGTTCCCCGAGGAGGCCTTTGCGCCTCAGGTACACATCGGTACCGACCCCATGGAGGACAAGGACATCAACGTGTCCCAGACTACTGAGGTGATGCAGTGAGCGTTGCACAGCAGGTTCTTGCACGAGCCGCTTCACGAATTGGATACTATGCCCCTAATGATCCGGAGCCCGGTTCGGAAGCCGGACGCTATTGGGCCAACAAGACGGGTCAGACTTGGCTGGCAGGTCCTTCGGACAGCATCTGGTGGTGTATGCTGTTTGTCTCAATGTGCCTCGACGAGTGCGGGCAGATTGACGCCATCGGAGGTTTCTCTTTTAATACCGATTACACCATTAATAAGGTCCGGCAGCACCCTGAGTCCTACTTCGTATCGGTTTACGATGCTGAGCCGGGAGACATCGTCATCTTCAACTGGGATGGCGGCGGTACGGATCACGTCGGGTTTGTTGAGAAGAACCTAGGCGGCGGAGTCCTTCAAACCATCGAGGGTAACACCTCTTCTGGAGCATATGGCTCGCAGTCCGCGGGTAACGGCGTCTGGCGTCGAGTTCGCAGCGATTCGATCGCGTGTGTGATTCGCCCGGCGTATTCCGATTCAGAGGGCGGCTCTAGCGCTCCCGCTTCTGGTCCCGCCGATATCCGCGCCCTTCAGCAGGCGGTTCGAGCCGTTCCGGACAGCGTCGCGGGTCCCAACACCCGTGCTCGGTGTCATGCTCTTGCCGCTGCCTCGTCGTGGGGCGGTCGAACGTTCCCGTATGGGGTTCAGTTCACCCAGAGCGTTGTAGGTACTGAGCAGGATGGTATCTGGGGCGATGCTTCTGAGGAAGCTCACGACGCTACGGTTGAGGCTGTCCAGAGTGCCGTGGGCGCTGAGGTCGACGGTATCTACGGCCCTGACACCAACGCTCGGGTCAATTCGGCGCTCGATCGGGCAGAGCAGCCGTAAACGTCAAAATGGTAGTTAGGAGGCAATCGGATGGACTTTACGTTCAGCTCTACTGGAGACTACTCCCGAACTGAGTCTTGGTTGAAGGGACTCCGCGATGGAAAGTACCTGAAGGTTCTTGACGCCGCCGGGAGTAAGGGCGTGAACGCGCTGTCTAAAGCCACTCCGGTTGCCTCTGGCAGAACTGCCAGCTCGTGGTCATATGAAGTCAAACGAAAAGGTAAGAGCGCCGAGATCGTTTGGAAGAACGACCATATCGAGAACGGGTTCAATGTGGCTGTTGGTCTTCAGTACGGCCACGGGACTCGTAACGGCGGTTACGTCCGGGGTATCGACTATATCAACCCGGCTTTGCGCCCTATTTTCGAACAAATACTACGAGATGTAGAGGGGGCTTTGAAGAATGGCTAGTATCGACGAGCGAATTGTATCGCTTAAATTCAACGCTGACCAGTTCTCCAACAATGTCAACAAGTCCCTAGGCCTTCTCGACCGACTTAAGCAGAAGCTGAACCTTAAGGGTGCCGGGCAAGGCATGGCTGAGGTCTCTGGGGCCATCAACAAGGTCAACTTCAATCCCATTCTTAGCGGTATCGAGCGCGCCAGCAGCGGGTTCTCCACCCTAGCCATTGCAGCGGGTACTGCGCTTGGTAACATCGCGACGACTATTGCCTCAAAGGTCGGAAACGCTCTTAATTCGCTGTCGTTCAAACCCATGAAGGACGGCTTTGCTGAGTATGAGCAGGGTCTAAACTCAGTTCAGACTATTCTCAACAACACCAAATCCAAGGGCGAGTCTATTCAGACCGTTAACGCAGCTCTGAAAGAACTTAACCAGTATGCGGACCAGACGATTTATTCTTTCTCGGATATGACGAAGAATGCTTCGCTGTTCACCGCAGCCGGAGTGGGGCTTAAAGACTCCACTGCCGCCATTAAGGGTCTTTCGCAATTCGCGGCTGTCGCAGGAGTTAACTCACAAGAGGCATCTCGGGCGATGTTCCAGATGTCGCAGGCCATTTCCTCCGGAACGGTTAAGCTCCAAGACTGGATGTCTGTTGAGAACGCTGGAATGGGTGGAGAACAGTTCCAGAACGCACTCAAGCGAACCGCAAGGGCGCACGGTGTTCACGTCGATGAGCTGATTGCGAAGGAAGGCTCTTTCCGAGCATCTCTGTCCAAGGGATGGCTCGACTCGTCCATTATGCTCGAGACTCTGTCTCAGATGGCTGGAGAGTACAACGAAGAGCAGCTTCGGACGATGGGCTACACCGACGAGGAAATCGCCCAGATCCAAGAGCTTGCTCAGACGGGTATGGACGCTGCCACCAAGATCAAGACCTTCTCTCAGTTGGTCGATGTGGTCAAGGAAGAGATGGGTTCAGGCTGGGCGGAGACTTGGCAGATCCTTCTCGGCGACTTCGAAGAGGCCTCCCAGCTTTGGACAACCGTTGGAAATGCCATCACTGGAACTCTTTCGGGCATGTCTAAAGCTCGAAACCAGATGCTTCAGGGGTGGAAGGACCTCGGCGGTCGCACCGAAGTTATTAATGCCCTGATAAACACCGTCAAGGGGATTGTTCCGCTCTTCTCAGCCATTGGTAAAGCCTGGCAACAGGTATTTCCTCCGATGACGGCGCAAACCCTTCTTAAGATGACTCACGGCTTCTCGACATTTATCCAGAAGCTCGTACCCAGTCAAGGGACCATCGACAAGATAGCTCGAGCGTTCAAGGGCGTATTCGCAATCCTGCACATCGGTGTGACGATTGTAAAGTCCGTCGGTGTGGTCTTCGGGAAGATATTCTCAGCCTTTGGCTCTGGTGCCGGCGGGGTATTGTCATTCTCGGCAAAGCTCGGCGATCTTGCGGTACGCCTGGATCAGTTCCTCACCGGTTCAGGACGTCTCCAACGCTTTATTGAGGGTTTCGGAGACATCGTCTCAGGCGTCATCCGATCCATTATCTCATTCGTCAGTGGCGTAGTTAAGGCTATCGGAGACTGGGCTAAGTCGATTCACCTTGTTGAGGGACTTAAGGCCGCTTGGGAAGGCTTCAAGGACTCTATGTCGGGAGTCAAGGACGCCATTTCTAAGGTCCTCGGCGTATTCACTCGATACGATCAGGCATTAACCGTTGCGCAGAAGTCCGGCGAAGGCGCTAAATTCGTACTCGAGAAACTTAAGGCCGCGTTCGAGGGACTTCTCAAGGCTGTTCGGAAGGTTGCCCCATACATCAAGTCCGCCTTCGATAAAGTCTTCGAGGTTGTCGGTAAGATCGCCAGTGGAATGTCTCTGGATGATATCTTGAAGAGTCTTCTCACCGTTGGTGGTCTCGGAGCGCTCAAGAAGTTCTCCGATGTAATGGGTGGCGTTCAGGGTATCATCGAGAAGTTCAAGCAGGGCGGAGACGATTCGCCCGGTTTGATCACACGCATCAAGGATGCCTTCTCGGCTCTGACAGACTCCCTTAAAGAGATGCAGAGCACCCTCAAGGTCGCTCAGCTAATGACCATCGCTGTTGCTATCTGTATCTTGACTGCTTGCGTTTACACCATTTCTCGGATTCCGGCGTCTTCACTTCTGAAGGCTACTGGTGCTATTTCTGTGATGATGGGGCAGCTTGGCGCATCGCTTGCCATGTTCACGAGTATCGTTGATACGAAGAGTACCACCGATATTATCAAAGCCACAGCAGCTTTGGTGCTTATCGCTTTCGCCATTCGGGTTCTCTCGAGTGCCGTGGAAAAGCTAAGCAAGATCGAGTGGAAGGGCCTTCTTAAAGGTCTCGGGGCTACGATCGCACTTCTCGCGGGCATCACGCTCGCTATGAAGTTCATGGACTCGGACAGCGGATCCTCTCTTAAAGCCGCGGCGGCTATGATCCTTATTGCGTTTGCGATTCGGATGTTGGTTGGCGCAGTGGAACGCTTGGGGGAGATCGATTGGAAGAAGCTTCTTAAAGGTCTAGGTGCGGTTCTTGTTCTTCTGGCGGCAATCGTGCTTGCTATGAAGTTCGCCGGAACCGGCTCAACGCTTCGGGGGGCTTTGGCCATTATCGCGATCGCCGTCGCTATCGATATGCTCGTCAAGCCGATTAAGAAGCTCGGCGAGACTCGATGGAAGGAACTAGCCAAGGGTCTTGGTTCGGTTGTGGTTATTCTTGCAGCGGTTGCAGCCTTCTCGCATTTCTCGGGGGGAGCTAGTAGCCTTCTAAGTGCTGCTGGGTTGTTCATCATCGCGATGGCTATCGAGAGAATTTCCGACGTCGTTATAGACCTCGGAAAGCAGAACTGGAAGACTCTCGCTAAAGGTCTTATTTCTATGGGTGTTGCTCTAGCAGCTGTCGGAGCATTCATGGCTCTTGTTCCACCCACCGGACTTCTTGCCGCTGCCGGACTTGTCGTGGCCGCCTACGGTCTGAAGGTCATCGGCGGAGTCATGGAAAAGTGGGGGAAGATTTCATGGAGCGAGATTGGTAAATCCATGGTGATGCTCGGCGGGACTCTGTTGATTCTCGCTGCGGGCGTTACAGCCATGACGTTTGCTCTCCCTGGCGCGATTGCCCTTGGCGTGGTCGCTGCGGCTCTCATGGGGCTCTATCCGGTACTCATGGGCTTCAGTAAGCTTTCCTGGGGTGAGATTGCTAAGGGGCTTGCGATGCTCGCGGGTACTCTAGCTGTCTTCGTGATCGCCGGGTATGCCGTGACCCCCGTGGTTCTTCCACTCATGGGTCTTGCCGCGGCTATTATGGCTATCGGTTTGGCTGTGGCTTTGGCAGGAACCGGCGTGTTTCTGTTCGCTGCTGGGTTGGGAACACTGGTCGCGGTTGGGACCGTCGGACTCGACGCTCTTAAGGCGACGCTGGATGCTCTGGCAGAATCGATTCCGAAGTTCGGAACAACCCTTGCCGAGGCATTTGTCAACTTTACGACGACCCTCGCAAATAACGTTGAGACAATCAAGGCGAACTTTGTAACGATCATCGGCTCGATGATTGATGCAGGCATTGAGCTCCTGCCCAAGTTCACCGAGCTTGCCATCACAATTATCAATTGTCTTTGTGAAGCTGCTAAGGCGTGTATCCCAAACATCATCGATACTGGTTGGACGATTATTCTGGCCTTCCTTCGCGCTATGCGGGATCACGTTGGCGAAGCCACCAACATCGCGATTGATATTGTGCTCAACTTCATTGGTGCTGTTCGTGAAAGGCTCCCCGAGATTGTCGACGCTGGTTGGAAGCTGGTTATCGACTTCATCAACGCCATGACTCAGGCGCTGCATGATAACGGACCAGCCCTCCGAAAGGCTATCCGAGACCTGATTAAGGAGTTCATTCACCAGGGGAAGCTCGCGCTTCAGGAACAGGTCTCCGAAGTCAAGGAGAAGGCTAAGGGCATCGGTCAAGCTATCATCGACGGAACAAAGAACGCCATTAATAACGGTATTCAGTCTGTTAAGGATACTGCGTCTAGTATGGCCCAAGGCGCTCTCGCAGCCGCTAAATGGGCCCTCGGGATTAAATCTCCTTCTCGAGAGTTCAAGAAGGTTGGTAAGCATGTGGTTGAGGGTTTCATCGTAGGTGTGAATAACAATACGCCTCACGCTGAGAAGTCGACGCGAACCTTGGCGATCAAGTCGATCAAGTCGTTCCAGAAGGCTGTCGAAGAGCAGAAGCTCAATGAGATGGTTCTTGCTCGACCTCAGATCAAGCCTGTTCTGAACATGAAGGGTGTCCGTACCGCTCTTGCGAATACATCCGGAATGTTTAAAGCGGGGGTCAGTCTTGAGGGATGGCGCTCGTTTGAGGAACGTCACAGGGATCTCGCAGGATGGGGTATTCGTGATGGTGGCGGACGTCTCGTCACGACCTACATGCTCAACGAGATCATGCGCAAGCAACTTGCTCTGGAAGAGGAGCAAAAGCGGGTGCAGAAGCCCACACAAATTCAGTTCATTCAGAACAACACATCTCCGAAGGCGTTGTCTCCGACAGAGATTTATCGCCAGACGAAGAATCAGCTGTCAATGGCTAAGGGGGTTCTTGAACGGTGATTAAGTCCATCGCTGCTATTTCCTACGCGGAAGAGCGATTGGAGCTTACACTGAACGATCCTTATGAAGATGGTATAGCGGTGCTCAACGTCGACGGCATTGGGCCCGCTAAAGCCACCATTCATACATCATCGATCGCTTCCAATGACGGCGATGCTTTTAATGGCGCTAGGGTGGGCGGGCGAAACATCTCGCTCACCCTGGGTCTTCTGACCCAACCTGATGTGGAGCGCGCTCGTCATAAGCTCTATCGCATTTTTCAGCCGAGTCGCGAAGTCAAACTCGAGTTCCACACCGACTATCGGCATCTTTGCATCAATGGTTGGGTCGAATCCATAGATCCGGTTATATTTACGGAGAAGGAAGAGGTCGCCATCTCAATCATCTGTCCTGATCCGTTCTTTCACGGTCTCGGCGCTAGCCGCTATGAGGTATTTCCTTTCCAGCTTGACGAACCGAATATGGAGTTCGAGTTTCAAGACCCGATGCCGACTAGTCCGACGATCGAAATTTCTAAACGAAAGTCCGAGTCTGAGACTCTTATCGATTATTCTGGTGACGCAGAAACCGGCGTAACCATCACGGTCGCTGCGACTGGTACGGTTAAAGATTTCTCTATTTGGAATCGATTTACTGCTGAAAAGTTCTATGTCGACACTAAATACTTCGATCGTATTGGTCAAAAGACACAACTCGATAAAGGCGACGTCGTAACGATCACCTCGCAGCAGGGAAACAAACACGTTACGCTTCGCAGGGCCGGAACATGGAATGAGATTAATATTATCCAGTGCATTCCGCTGAATAATGATTGGCTCACCATCCGCCCTGGACGGAACGTCATGTATTTCCAAGCCAAAGAGGGTCGAGAGAATATGTTGGTCTCGCTTGAGGTCGAAGTTCGATATTCTGGAGTATAATATGCACGTATTTCTCGTGGATTATGACATGAATACCAAACGTGTCATCGACAAGATTAGCTCCGCAATTTGGACGGTTCGATACAATAAGTGCGGGGACTTCGAGTTGAAGATTCCGGCCGATGAGGCTATGAAGGGTCCTATCGAACATCATGATGGGATTTATTTCCCTGCATCCGGCGACTACATGCTCGTCGAATCGATCGAGATGACCACGGACGAGGATCAGGGCGATTATGTGACGCTTAAAGGGCGGACGTATGACTCTCTTCTTGACCGTCGGATCATTCCAACGACGATGATCGTCAACTACAGCTTCATGAACGTTATCTTCGGTATTCTG
>ERZ773074.515-NODE-515-length-16332-cov-30.306015_pt1 | contig 16332 bp, 14 predicted proteins | sample MGYA00580615_ERZ773074 | MGnify/ENA primary metagenome ERZ773074 (study PRJEB29015, sample SAMEA2738126) | human oral metagenome | biome: human oral; feature: human-associated habitat; material: saliva | place: China | collected 2160 ...
CTGTTTCATTAAAAAGAGGTGCAGACCCCGGAGGTCGCAGGTTCAAATCCTGTCCCCGCTACCACCACAGGCCCGGTCCCGTAAGGGGCCGGGTCTTTTGTTGACTCCGCGTTCCATCAAGCGAATGTCTTGACGCGGCGACGCCACTGCGCGATAGTATGGGCTGTTCGCCATCAGGAAGTGCACTTTCGGGTGCGAGAGGAATACAGATGAGCACCATCGATCCGTCGCAGCTTACCGCTGCTGACATGAGCAATCCGGCGCTGACTGCGCAGGACCTCGCGGACATCACAGCCGCGCGTCCTGACCTGCGCCCCTACGTCGCAACCCACCCGTCGCTGTACCCGGCGCTGGGGGAGTGGCTGGCCCAGCACGGGGTCGTCCCCGCCCAGGCGCCCGCCGCTGAAGCCACGGTTGCCGCGCAACAGCCCGCAGCCGGGGAATCTTCCGAGGCTGCGGCACCGGTCGAGCAACCCACGAACGACACGGTCGCCACGTCGAATGAGGAACTCGAACGCTCGATTAACGAGGACACTAGCGACAAGGGCACCGCAGGACTCGCTGAGCAACACGCTGCCACCGAGGCAGCCCCGCAGGGCCAGCCCCAGTACGACGCCCCGCAGGGCCAGCCCCAGTACGGCGCCCCGCAGGGCCAGCCCCAGTACGGCGCCCCGCAGGGCCAGCCCCAGTACGGCGCCCCGCAGGGCCAGCAGTACGGTCAGCCCGGACAGAGTGCTGGCCAGCAGTTCAACGCCGCTACTCAGCAGCTCGGCGCTGCCGCCAATTCGGCGTTCAATCAATTCCAGAGAGCAGTCGCCAACGAAAGCGGTAAGGTGAGCGGACGCTCCGTTCGCGCGACCTACTCGCTCATCGGTATCGCGGCGTCGGCGGTGCTGATCTTCTTCTCGATGCTCCTGCCTTACCTCAGTAGCTCCTATGGCAGTGTGTCGATGTTCGGCTGGATGGGCGGCTATTCGGCATTCCACCTCATCATGCTGATGGCTGTCGTCGGCCTGGGGGTCGCTTACTGGTTCACGAACCAGAAGTGGGCGTACCTCTCGGCGGGCATCGGCGCGCTTGTGATGGCGTTGCTTGGTGTTGTCCAGTTCATTCGCGCGGCTACTGATCACTACCTTAACGCGGGCTTCGGCGCCTACATGCTGGCGTTGTTCTCCATCGCGCTCGGCGTTGCGGGCGGCTTCCTGCTCATGGAACTGAAGTCCGGCGCGGTCGCGCCGATCAACAATCCGAATGCCTTTGGCGGCGCGTTCGCCGGCGTTCAGATGGGCCAGCAGCAGGGCCAGTACGGTCAGCCTCGGTATGGTCAGCCCCAGCAGGGTCAGTACGGCCAGCCCCAGCAGGGCCAGTACGGTCAGCCTCGGTACGGCCAGCCCCAGCAGGGTCAGTACGGCCAGCCCCAGCAGGGTCAGTACGGTCAGCCCCAGCAGGGTCAGTACGGTCAGCCCCAGCAGGGCGGTCAACCCTCGAACAACCCTTTCGGTCCTCAAGCGTGATGCGCTGAGAGCCTGAGGGTATGAAGGAGGGACTCGCGGATGAAACCGCGAGTCCCTCCTTCTCTTGTGTTTACTCGTCGTCTTCCTCGGTGACGTCGACGCCGGCGACGCCGTCCAGGTCCGCGAGAGTAGTGACAAGCATTGAGCGCGAAAGGTCCTGCCGCGTCGATGCTGTGAACCTGGCGGTGGACGAGTGACGAACGGAATCGGTGCGTGTAGAGACGCCGGATACCGACCATCCGAGAGCGCTCACCTGCGTGAGGAGCGTGGATAAAACCCCATGTCCCGGCGTGTAATGGACGCTGAGCGTGACCTTGTGGCCGTGGGTGCGCATGAGAATGAACTGAACAAGCGGGGTCAGTAAAGCGATGACGATGAAGTGCAAGGCGGTGCCTGCAATGGCGAGCAACCACAGGCCCGCACCGCACGCCATGCCGATTGCAGCGGTTTCCCAGATCGTTGCGGCCGTCGTCAGGCCGCGAATGGCGCCGTGGCGGGTCAGGATGATGCCGGCTCCGAGGAAGCCGATGCCGGAGACGATCTGGGAGGCGACGCGCGAGGGGTCGTAGCGGGTGATGCCGTCCATCAGGATGTCGGAGAAGCCGTACTTGGAGATCAGCATCATGAGGCACGCGGTCATGCCGACAATGGCCTGGGTGCGAATGCCCGCGCTCTTGCCACGAATCTGACGCTCCAGGCCGATGGCAGCCGACAGAACGAGAGCGAGCAGCATCCAGCCGATGCTGACGAGTGAGTGCGTCATAAGTGTCCTCCTTCGTTGTCGCGGTGAGGGTTACAGTGTAGCGACCGTGCGCGGTGCGGGCGCAGACCATGTGCGAGGCCGTGAAGTGTTCCGCTCATCTCGCCCGGATGCGGGTGCGCCGGACAAGGATCAGCAGGGAGCGAAGAAACGACAAGCGATACCGGCGCTTCAACGTCGTACGTTTCGCAAAAAGTGTTGAGATTCCGCGGTGATGTGAGCGCCCGTCTGCAGCTGACATGCGTGACCCATCCACGGCCTCGTAAAGATCAAGGAAAGAACGTTCCAACCATGACATAAGATTTTGGGACTACTATTGGGGGGAACAATCGACAGATGAGGAACCGCTTCATGGACACCCCAACTCCCGATGACATTGCCAACGACGTCCGTCAGCGCTCCAACACACAGCTCAAGCGAGGCTTGGCGTCGCGCCACATGCAGATGATTGCCATCGGTGGTGCGATCGGCACTGGCCTGTTCTTGGCTTCCGGTGCGACGGTCGCGAACGCCGGCCCGGGCGGCGCCCTCCTCGCTTACGCGGCGATCGGCCTCATGGTGCTGCTCCTCATGCAGTCCCTGGGCGAGATGAGCGCTCACCAACCGGTCGCTGGCTCCTTCCAGACTTTTGCCACGAAGTTCATTTCCCCGTCGTTCGGATTCGCCATGGGGTGGAACTACTGGTTTAACTGGGCGGTGACGGTGGCCGCGGACCTGGTGGCGTCCGGTCTGGTGATGGCTTACTGGTTCCCGTCCGTGCCCTCGTGGATTTGGGCCGTCGTGTTCCTGGTGATTGTCGTCGGCCTCAACGCCCTGTCGGCGCGTGTCTACGGTGAGGCCGAGTTCTGGTTGGCCGCCATTAAGGTCGTCATCGTCGTCGTCTTTGTGGTCTCCGGGGTCTTCATGATCGCGGGCGTGATGGGGACGAACTCCCCGGGCCTGTCGAATTGGACGACCGGCGATGCTCCCTTCCATAACGGTTTTGTCGGGGTGATCGCTGTCTTCATGATCGCGGGCTTCTCATTCCAGGGGACCGAGCTGGTCGGCGTGGCCGCTGGCGAGTCGGAGAATCCGCGCCGGGACGTGCCGCGCTCGATCCGCACGGTGTTTTGGCGCATCATGTTCTTCTACATTGGCGCGATCGCGGTGATCGGCACGCTGTTGCCCTACACGGATCCGAGCCTGCTCAGCGCCGCCGACGACAGCGCGAACAACGTGGCGCAGTCTCCCTTCACTCTCGTGTTCGCGCGTATGGGGATCGGCGCGGCGGCGGCCGTCATGAACGCCGTCATCCTCACGTCGATCCTGTCGGCGGGGAACTCGGGCCTGTATGCGGCCTCGCGAATGTTGCACTCGATGGCACTCAAGGGACAGGCCCCCGCCATCTTCGCACGTGTCACGAAGGGCGGAGTGCCCGGTTACGCGATGGCGGTGACGACGGTGACGGCGGCGTTGGGCTTCCTCACGCAGCTGGTTTTTAATGATGCCTATATTTGGTTGGTCAATATTGTTGGCATTTCGGGCATCATCATGTGGCTTGGGATCGCGGTCAGTCATCTTCGATTCCGTCGCGCGTACTGGCTTCAGGGTTACCGCTTAGAAGATTTGCCGTACCGGTCACCGTTCTACCCGGTGGGTCCGATCATCGCGTTCATCATGTGCCTGGTGGTCATGGCGGGGCAGAACTACGAGGCGGTAATTCACGGCCAGGTCTGGGAGGTCGCGTCCTCTTACATTGGGTTGCCTCTCTTCGGAGTCGTGTGGTGGGGATACCACCTGGTGTGCAAGGACCGCCTGGTGTCTTTCGAGGAGATGGACGTCGCGCCCGTCAAGATTGAGCCGGTTTCCGGCAGCTGAGTGGTCGCGGGAGGGCGTCGTTCCTCGCCTGCGCGAGCGGATCGGGAATCGACGAGGCCGGGGTGGCCTGCCGCTCGCGTGGCGGGCGCCGCTTGTCACCAGTTCGTAACGACCGGCGTGGCGAAGAGCGCCCCCGCGTCGCTTTCATAGGATGGTCGCATGATGAACACGCGACGCTTCCTTGCCGTGACCGCACTGTCCGCCCTCGTCCTGGGCGTCGGCGCCTGCTCCCCGAAGGGCGGCCAGCCTGAGTCGGGGGCGACGTCCTCGCCTGCGACGCCGGGTGCTTCGGCTTCCTCTAGCGCGGTGCCTACGCAGAGCGGGGAGGCCGGGCAGAGCGGTGAGGCGGCCCAGAGTATGTCCACTGATAGGGGGAATCAGGCGCTCGACGTGGACGTGAGCGATAACGAGGCGCGCTGTGATTTGACGAACCTGCAGCCCGTCGTCTCTAGCAATCAGCAGATCGGTACGACCACGTACGTGGAGCTGACGTTCACGAACGAGGGGACTCCGTGCTGGATTAGTGGCTTCCCGCAGGTGTCCTTCGCTTCTGGTGGTGCCACGGTGTCGGAGGCAGTGCGTGACGGTGAGGATCCCGGCAATGTGTACACGATCCCTCAGGGTGGGCAAGTCGGAGTGACGCTCACAGCGGAGTCTGTGGATGGCGTCGACGGTTGTACAGCCGAAAATACCGACCGAGTTGACATCGCGGACGCGAATGGCGGCGGGTCGACCAGTCTCCTCCTCTCCTTGGGAGTGTGTCAGAACATCGCGTCCGTCGCGGTTGGCCCCTACGAGCCGCGTTCCTGACGGGATCGAGAACAACATCCATGACGCGGTGAGTGCCCGGACGGATGGACCGTCCGGGCACTCACTCTTTCTATGACTTGCCCGTGGTGCCCGCGTTGGCGGGACTACTCGACTTCGAGGGGCCCCTCGATGTGGCGGGTTTCTATGTCGAGGCTATCGCGAATGTACTCGAAGCTGGAGTCGTCAATGTTGCCGGCGCGGCGCTGCTCGAAAGCTGCGTTGCGCAGGAAGGACAAGCAGGCGAGGCGTAGGCGCAGCTCGTCGGGAGCGTAGGCTCTGTATTCCTTGAAATCACCGCTCATCATCAGGTTGTGCATGCGCTGGAGGTAGTCTGCGCGCACGCGCTCGATCGTGTCTGCGTCTGTGACGTCCACGCTGCTGGCGAGTGAGTCGATCTCTTCGATAAGGTCGCGCACAGTGGCGCCCACAACCTGTGTTTCCCCGGCCTCGGCCCGCGCATTCATCTCGAGGAAGGGCGTGGGAGCCTGGGCGGCCCAGCGCACCACAAACGGAAGCGCGATGCCCTGGATGATGAGGGAGAGCAACGTGACTCCTGCGACGACGAGGATGATGATGTCGCGCTCCTCGTAAACGCTGTCGCCGAAAGCCAGAGGGATAGACACCGCCATTGCCAGGGAGATGGCGCCGCGGAAGCCCGCGACCGTCGTGACGAGGCGGCTACGGAAGTTCGTACGTCGCTCGCGCTGCTGCGGGCGACGATCGAGTGCACGGATCGCGAAAATGATCGAGTGGTGCCCGACGAAGCGGGCAAGGACCATCGCGACATAGATCGCGGGGATGAGAATGAGAGCGCGGGTGAGCGTTGCCTGCGGAATGCCGGAAATGATGCCCGGCAGGGAGACGCCCACCATGAGAAAGAGGATGGTGTTGAGCAGGAAGGTCGTGACGGTCCAGAAGGGGCGGCCGAAGGCACGCAGGTGCACCATGTCGGTGCCGACACCGCGCCATGAGGAGACGACGCCAGCAGTGACGACGGCGAGAACGCCGGAGCCGTGGAGTTCCTCCGCGGCGAAGTATGCGACGAAAGGCGAGACGATCGTGCACAGGACCGCCAGGAGGGGGTCATTGTCGAGGCGATGATGCGGGGCAGTAGCGTCGTGAAGGTCAGGCCCCAGAGCAGGCCCGCGCCCGCGCCTGCGCCGATGGACAGCACGAACTGGGTGATCACACTCGATGTCGTGACGCTCTGGCCGTTGTCCGCGATGCTGAGGGCGATCGCGAAGATCGCCAGGGCGGTTCCGTCGTTGAGGAGGGATTCGGATTGGAGGATCGTGCGGCCGCGGGAGCGATGCCCTTGCCGAGAGACGCGATCGCCGTCGCGTCGGTGGGCCCCAGGCAGGCTCCGATAAGGAGTGCAGCGCCGAGGGAAAGCCCGAGGGCGACGCCGACGCCCGCGATAATGCCCGCGGTGATAATGACGAGGACGGTTGCGGACAGGATGATGCCGCGCAGTGCCCGCTTCATGCGCACGAGCGAGACCGACAGGGATTCCCAGTACAGGAGGAATGGGAGGAAGATCGTCAGGACGATCGTGGGGGAGAGGGAGGCCTCGGCCGTGCCGGGATGAACGAGGCCCCCGCGCCCGCTGCGATGAGGAGTACCGGGCCGATCAGGTTGAATCTGTTGGTCAGGAAGATGCAGCACACAGCGGCGATTCCGAGGACGATGATTGCTTCGACGGTCATGGTTCCCCTTTCGGATGGGATTCTCCTCTAACGGTACGGAGGTACTGCGCGCGTGTCTGTACAGGTGGGGTTGCTTGCGGCACATGCGGGAACAGGTGGGTCGGCTGATAACAGCGACGCGAATAGGCGATTGGGTACTTTGGGCCAGCTGGAAGGGGCCATGCGCGCACGGCGCTATACTGAGGAGCGCTCATTCGTGCGTGAGGGCGCTCCCTTGTTCAAGGGAACGCGCGTGAGCCTCGCGCAGTGGGCGACACGTCAACCACGTTCATAAGGAGACACTCATGGGTTGGAGTTCAACACGACAAGCATTCCAGTATGCTGTCCCATACGAGCAGCTGTTCCAGGCGGCGATGGCAGCCGTTCCGATGGTCAAGAAGGCGACCCTGACGGGCGCCGACATGAACTCCCGTTTCGTCACTTTCGAGACGCCCCTCACCTTCACCTCATACGGTGAGCGCATCGTTGTCGGCTTCGTCCCGAACGAACAGGGCGTCGTCGTCGAGGTCACCTGCACGACGAAGGGCATGCCGAACCTCATGCAGAACGGTCGCAACCGCAAGATCATCGCCCAGTTCGTTGACTCCCTGTCGAACCTCGTCCAGAGCAGGGGGGTCGAGATAACCGTCAGCTAACGCCTGGTTTCGCGCATACTGGTCCCCGGCCTCGTGAATGGACGAGGTCGGGGACCTTGTTTGCAGGAACGGAAAACAATCCGAGTCACTTGCAGAAAGTATGACCAGCTGTTAAGTTAGGTGAGCTATGTCTCTCACGTGAAGGAGTGCTGAAGAATGAGCGATGCTGATCGCTATCGTGGTCCTGGGGGAATGATCATCCCTCCCTACGTCTACCTACCCATTCAGACGCGTGACACGAGCGCAGGGACCATGATCCAGTTCTACCACCTGTCCGACGGTCGTACTGCTCTGCTGGTTTATACCGCACTGGACCGCTTGTACGATCGGCTGGGCGAGGAACAGGCGTGGGCTGTGTATCCCGTTGAACGCCTGTCCGACTTTGAGTCCGCTATGCCGTACGACGTCATCTATTTCGATGCTGCCGTTGATGATTCAAATGTCATGGCGGGCGTGGACGGTGCATTGTGACGCGGGGTAATTTTCGTGTTGATGAACAAGCTTTGCGTGAGATCATCCGACGCTATTCACAGGTCGAAGGAGAATTCGTGGGACTCACTGAGATTGATGTGTTTTCTATCGATGCGGGGGACGCAACCGAAAAAATTAGTGAACTGGCGCTCACAATGACGTGCGGACGTGATTCCATTATATGGATCAGTCAACAAGCTGCGGACATCACTAGCGACTTCATGGACGAGGCCAACGGGAATGATATGAATTGCGCATCTCGTTTCCGTGCATTGCAGAAGAGGTTTGCGACATGGTGAATCAAGAGACTGAGAGTCCCACCTATATTGATACCAAATTGGTGGAAGACCGAGCATCGGTGGATTCGTGCGCGGATGCCTTGGAGAAACTCGCTTCGGCGATGTATGCCGCTTATGATTGGGACGACTATGCGTATCAGGCGAGTGTTGGCGCATGGGAAGGGGAAACGGGCCAGGCCTACAACGACTTTGGGTATCGTTTCCGCGATCTGGCTTTCGAGTTTCAGCGGTTTTGTCGTAAAAGTGCCGAGGGCGTGCGCAGTTATGCGAATCAGCTTCGCTGGAGTGAGCAGGAGATGAGCCGTATTCGCGGCGAGGCTCGACGAGCGGGTCTCACCGTCGTAGATTGGTATATCATTCACCCTGACTTTCAGATCGCGCAGCCGGGCTTGCCTCCGACGGTGGAACGTACCCCGTGCGTGGGCTCCGCGCAAGACCAGAATAGTGATCTTGCGCGGCAGAAACAGTTAAGCGACCACTATGCGTCATGCAGTGCTGATGCGAACAAAGCGCGTAGTAAAATCGCCAAAGCGGTCGTTGACTATATTGATCCGTGGTGTTCAGACGCAGAGTCCTCCAATTACCTCGATAGATTCTGTGAATTGATGATTAATGCTGCCGAACAAGTCAGTACCGACTATACGATGGACACGCTGATTCAGTATGCCGATTATAAGATTGATGGTCCGGTTGCAAGCAAACGCGCAAAAGCCCTCGAAGCGGTCCGCGAGAAAGTGAGGGAGCGCTCCGGAAATCCTGCAGTGAGAGCAGGAGCGCAAGAGGCGTCCGAGGAGGCGGTTGAAAAGGCCGCGTCCAAGAGCAAAATCGGGCAGGAAGCAGAAGCGGCGAGTGGTGTCGCCAAAGTCGCAAAGAGGGGAGTGCGCCTGCTCGGAAAAGGGATCGGTGCGCTGTGGAGTTTTGGAGAAGCGTACACCAGCGACACCCCGGTCAAGACCGCAGCAGAGGGACTTATCGCCTCAGCGGTCGCTGCTTCGTTCGCCGCTCCCCTGGTTGTCTCCGTATCTGGGATCGCGGCTGCTGCCGCACCGGTCGTCGCGGGGTCGCTGGTTGCGTGGGGAGTGTCTGCTACCTACGAAGAACTCGTGCCGCTCGACGTGCAACAGCGAATTGAGGAAGGCGCTAAGGACATGTTATCGACCCATTGGTCCGACGGTTGGAAGAAGTGGACGGGCGGCTGATCGGACGCATGCTATCGGGGCGTGAAGGCCTCGCGGCGTCGCGGCCTTCGTTGTATTTGGCCACTTGGCGTGGCTTGCATGGCGATCGTGGCCCGTGATGTCTTCACTGTGATCGTTGAGTGATCCGCATTGCCCTTGCCCCATGGAGACGCATCGTCATGGCTGATACCGTCACCCTGTTGGGCAAGAGGGACGTGCGCTGCACGGTTTTACTGGAGACTATGCGACCTGGCATCGAGGATCGTGTACGCACCGCGTTCTCGGTTCAGGTGGGGCGGGCGTTGCACACCCGATCGTGTTCGTGCACCTGCGCCCCATGCCCTCCCAAGAAAAGGGCTTGCTCGCATACTGTCAGCGGCATCCTGAGGCGTGTGGCCGAATGCGCTCTTCATCCGTGGTCGATGATGCTCCTACGGCTTCGCTGGTCTCTTGCCCGCAGGAAGGACACCGAGTTCACTAACCCAGCCCCGGCCTCGTCCATTCACGAGATCAGGAAACTGTATGTGATGCGCATCTCGTAAGTGGGTGCTTCATGATGCTTTGATGGTTATTCGGTAGTTGTATGCTGTCGCACATAATCCGTCCGTCAGCGTCGAACGAGGGTTGAGTGTTATGGCTCGAGGCTACAGGGCAATCGTCGAACTGAACAGTCGGGAAGGAGCGCTGCAAACCGCAGACCGCCTCTTCCACGAGTGGGTGAACAAGAAGTACCCGCCCGGGGGCTCGCGCGCGGGCGTGGAATGCGACGCTGAGGGGATCTACCGTTTCGGAGAGCTCACCTCCAAATGGGATGAGACAGCAGACGTCGTCGCGACCAAGCTGTCAGAAGCGTCAGAGGATAGACACTACGAGCGCCAACTCCTGGAGATGGTCGAGCGCAGAGACGGCGGCGACCAGTGGACCACGCGCGTCTACGCGTTGCACGCGACCAAGGAATCGCGCTATCGGGACGTTCTCTGGGTGGAGGTTACCCCTCCGCGCGAGGGAGAATGGGACGCGAAGCCACCCGCGCTGGTCCGCGACCTCATCACCGAGGGCCACTGCCACGACCGCGGCATGCCGCTGTCGGACTCCCCCCAATCCGTCGCCGACGAGGAACAGGTGGAGCAGTTGATCGGCTGGATTCGTGATGAGCGTCGGCGCGCATCCGTCGTCGTGGCCGCCCCGCTCACGGACGGGAGCGACTTAGGCTCCCTCGAGGCGGAATGCCGTTGGAAAGAAATCCTGCGTTCCCTGACGAAGAACTCCCTGGGCTGCGCGTCCTACTTCCTGCTCACGCCCGAGGCCTACCGCCAGTTCCATGCCAGGATCGGACAGGGGTGCGCCATGCCCAAGGGAAGCCTGCGAACCTACCTTCCCGGCTTTCGAGCAGACGAACCAACCGACAGGCTCCGCCACAGGGTGCTGACCGCGGGCACGCTGCTCCGTGGTTATGACGAGAAAAACAAGCAGTTCCGTCCTGAACTGTCGGCGATCATCGCGCGAACGCCCTGCGAGTACCTATGGGAAAACGGCCTCGACAAGGAGCTTCGTCGGACCCAGGCGCCCTTGGATAAGAAGCGCCTGTCGGTGCCGACGTTCCACCCGCTGCGCGAGAGCGAGCGGACGGTGGAACTGCTCGACGAGAAGGTGCGCCAGCGGGTCGCCGAGTCTTTCTCCGCAGCCGCCAGCGACGCGGGGGGACCGGTCGAGGACGCGCGCCTGCCTGCCCGCGAGGAGCAAGAGGAAGCCCCTCTTCGGACCAACGCCCGCGAGGTGGACGTCAGGCCTGCGACGTCCGAACCTGCCCCGCAGCGCGGCCAGTCTCAGCACTTGGCATGGTACGAGCCGCTGCGCCGCCTGATTCGCCGCTTCCTGCCCGCGTTCAACCCGCGCTCGCACACCGAGCTGGAAAGCGGCGTCGCCGCGCTGGAGAGCGGCCTGGACGCCATGAACGACGCGCACGCACAGCTTGCGCACAAGCGAGACGCGCTCGCGGATGAGCTACGTGTCGCGGAGGAACTGCTGGAGGAAGCTTCTCATCAGAGCCGGGAGATCGAGGAGCTCAAGGAAGAGAAGAAAGCGATTGCAGAACAGCTGCTTGCGAGCCAGCAAGAGAGGGAGAGGCTGAGTAAGAGAAACCGGTCCCTCGAATGGAAGCTGAGGCAAGAAGAATCGATTGGTCGTGCGACTGAACCTGATGATTCGTGGCTGGCTGACGCGCCGAAGAGCATGTCGGAGTTGTTTGATCGCATGACGCAGCAGGGCTATGAGACGGTCACGCGCTACGTTGAGCTGAGCGCACCGGATTCGATGGTGGACGATATTCTCGCGATCGACGACCTGGCTGAAAACCACTATGCGTCCGAGTTCTGGAACTACATTCTCGTGCTGCGCGACTACATGCGTGCACGGGAGACGGGCGACTTTACAAATGGAGATCTTGACCTCTACCTTGCGTGTCCGCCGGAAGGGTATTTTAGGTGTGGTCCCGGCCATCACAAGCGCAACGAAGGGCGAACTGTGAAGACGGATCGAAAGATGCGGCTCGAGCGTATGCTACCGGTTCCCACTGAGGTCGATTCGCGCGGTTATATTGAAATGTGGACGCATTTTGCCCCAGCCTTCTGCAACCAAAAGGCTCCCCGCATGTACTACTACGCCGACACGAAGAAGACGAACAAGGTGTACATCGGTTACATCGGATATCACCCGACGAACACGAAGACCAACTGAGTTCTCTCGACACGGCCCAGGCCTCGTGAAGGGATTGACGAGGCCGTGGCCGGGTTACGCGTCCCGATTGGCAACCGGGCATGCGCCTCAGAGGGCGGAAACGAACTCCGCGAGGCGAGCCGCGTGCTCGCGCGAACGCTCCACCATGTCGGCGCGCGCCGCCTCATCCGTGCGATTCGCATACGACACCCCGAACAGCGGCAAGCTCCCCGCGAACTCCATACCCGTCAGCGCGCTCGTCGCTTTGACCGGGGCCAAGAAACGGTCAATGCCTCCCGGCTGAGCGCAATAGTAGGATTCCGGTGCGCCCGTCGTCAGTGACACCACCAGCTTCTTGGCTTTGAGAGCTGTACCCGTGGACCCGTGGCTGAAACCGCGCACAAACACGTCCTCCAACCACTTCTGTAGCAGCGACGGCCAGCCGTACCACCACAGTGGATACTGCAATACGATGACGTCGGCACCGCGAAGCTTCGCTTGCTCCGCCTCAACATCAATCACATAGTCGGGGTACAACTCGTCAAGGACGTCGATTTTAGCCTCGGGGAGAAGCACCGCTAACTCCTCCAGGATTGTCTTATTCGCCACCGAATCCTGGCCGAGACGCGGGTGACCCGACACGATCAGAACATTGGACATCGTGTTTCCTTTCGTCGATGGGAGGAGTCTACGCCTGCCAAACCAACGCAAACAGGGCGCGGAAACGCATTTCGCGCGTAGTGAATCCCCACCCCGGAAGGCCCACCAGCGCGGTACTACAGTGAAGGCATGCCTGACACCGACTCCCAGCGCATCACCGTCAGCCGTGTTCTCCTCGTGATCGCGACGGGCGTGGGCGCCGGATTCCTCTCCGGACTCTTCGGGGTGGGCGGCGGCCTCGTCATCGTGCCAGCCCTCATGGCCATCCTGGGCATGGACCAGCGCCGCGCCTCGGCCACCTCCCTTGCCGCCATCATCGTGACGGCCGCCGTCGGGTCGGGCACCTACGCCCTGCACGGCGAGGTCTCCTGGGCGGGCGGCGCGCTCCTCGTCGTCGGCGCGCTCGCTGGTTCCCAAATCGGCGTGTGGCTCCTGCGCCGCCTCCCAGCCCCCTCCCTGCCCTGGATCCTCATCGGCTTCACACTCTTCGTCATCGTCTCCCAATACCTGCACGTCCCCACGCGCGAGGGAGCCGTCTCGCTCACCCCGGCCTCGTGCGTTCTGCTCATCTTGGTCGGCCTGTGCGCTGGCATCCTCTCCGGCCTGGTCGGCGTGGGCGGCGGATCCGTCATCGTGCCCGGCATGGAACTCGCCGTCGGCGCGGGAGACCTGATCGCGCGCGGCACCTCCCTCCTCGTCATGATCCCCACCGGCATCGCGGGCACCGTCACCAACCTGCGCCACCGCATGGTCGACCTGCGTGTCGGCCTCATCGTCGGCGCCTCCGCGGCGGCCACTGCCCCCGTCGGGCGCCTCGTGGCCACGCTCGTCTCCCCGAGCGTCGGCGCGATCCTCTTCAACATCTTCCTGCTCTCCATCATCGCCTCGACGATCCTGAAGATGCGGCGGAAAGCGGGCGCCCAGAGGTAGGGACGAGGTCCGGTTCGTTATTCGCGCGCGCTCGCCAGGGTCTCGGCGATGTCGCCGCGAATGACGAGCGAACGATCCGAGATCTCTGCGGGAGCCACAGCATCGAGCGCAACGCACGCGTAGGTCGCCTCCGGATTGTCGAACACGCGCCGCCAGAACGGAAACTTGATGATGCTCGGCGTATTCATGCCGACGCCCAACTCAAGGTGAAGCACGCGGACGCTCGACGTGCGCTCCAAGAAGTCCTGATAACGACCGGCAGCCGCCATCCATCCATCATCCTGAACGAAACGGTTGTCAACGCGCAGGTTCGTCGTCATCTCCTCCCCGCACCTCGGGCAGCGGGGGACCAGCTCCGACGGGATACGCATGCCCTCCTGACTGGCCACCGCTTCACGCACCCACGACTCGTTGTCGTACGTCGCGTCGTGGCAGGGCGCCGAACATTGCAGCAGCCCGTAATCGCCCTGCGTGTAGAACAAGCGCTCCTTGTCGAAGCCGGAATCTTGGAAACGGTGATCGACGTTCGTGGTGATCACGAAGTAGTCGCGACCGCGCACGAGGTCCAGCAGGTCCGCGTACACCTGCCCTGGGCCGGCCTCGTAGCGCAGCAGGGAAATCATGCGGCTCCAAAACGCCCAGCGTTCCTCCGACGTGGGGAAGGGATAGAAGCCGCCCGAGTAGGCGTCCGTGATGCCGCGCTCGGCGCGAAAATCCGCGAAACGTTCATCGAAAACCGGGCCAGAGTGATTGTCGCCGTCGGCGGCGGACAGGCCGGCACCCGCACCGATGAGGATCATGTCAGCGCTGTCGATGGCCTCGCGCAGGGTGGTGGGTCGGCACATGGTGTCTCGTCAATCGTTGATGGGATCAGAGTCCGAGAAGGGCGCGGTACAGGGCCTCGTCGTGGTCGTCGAAGACGTCGAAAATGACGCGCAGCTCGGATGCGCCTGGGGCGCCAGACTCAAGGAAGTCGGCGACGGTCGCTACCGCGATACGGGCCGCCTCCTCCTGCGGGAAGCCGAACACCCCCGTGGAAATGCAGCAGAAAGCCACCGTGTTGAGCCCATGTGTGGCCGCCTCCTCCAAGCATCGCCGGTACGAGCGAGCCAAGGCTTCCCGGTGCTCGTCAGTGAGCTCTCCGCTCACGATGGGGCCGACCGTGTGGATGACGAAGCGCGAGGGCAGATGGAAGCCGGGAGTGAGGACGGCCTCGCCCGTCGGGAATCCCGAGGGGCCGTCGCCGCGTGCGCGCTCAGCCATGACCTCGGCGCATGCCTGCCGCAGTTCGAGCCCGGCTGCGCTGTGGATCGCGTTGTCGATACAGGTGTGCCCCGGCGCCCGGCATCCGAGCAGCGCTGAGTTTGCCGCGTTGACGATTGCCTCGACCCGCAGGCGCGTAATGTCACCGCGCCACAGCGCCATTCTCGGATGAACCGGCGAGGCCGTGGCATTCTCCCAGGTCGCGGTTCCTGTCCGCTCACGCTCGGCATCGAGGACAATCGCCTCGGCCTCCGGGTAGCCATCAGGCAGGGGAGCGGGGCCGCGGATGTTCATGAGGGCGCGCAGATAGGCGCGCTCCTGCGACGTGTCCGAGGGGGGAATCTCGTATCCCATATCTGTAGCCAGGATGTGCAGGGCTGTATGGACGGCCTCGTTGTAGGTGGTGAGTGTGTGCGTCATGGTCCCCTCCGATTGTTTACATGACACATAACTGCGTGATCTGGAGGTTTATTTCATCTTGGTCCCTCTTGCACCGGCGCATCCCCTCTGCCCTTCCCAAGATTCTCGCACGTAATTTCATTGGGTCAGTTTTAGAGTGCTACCTTTTTCCTTGAACTGCCAACGATGGACATTCAAAACTTGAAGGATAAGTTGGGGAATTACGTGCGACATTGTTGGGGAACCGTGTAGGTGGCGTCGGTCGGTGGCGTCGGTCGGTGACGGTGGCGCCGGCGGAGAGTGGACGGGGCTCGAATGTGCAAGCGGCCCCGGCCTCGTGCAGATGAAACCGGCCCCGGCCTCATGCGAGACCGGGGCCGAAACGTCAGCGCGCCTGAAGCGGATCACTCGTCGGCGGCGCTGGGGTGCGTCATGTCGGCGGGAACGACCCACGCGTCGAACTCCTCGGCCGTCAGGAAGCCCAGCTCGAGGGCGGACTCGCGCAGCGACAGACCCTTGTGATGCGCGTTCTTCGCGATCTTGGAGGCCTTGTCGTAGCCGATGTGGCGATTCAGGGCCGTCACCTGCATGAGGTTGATGTTCAGGTTGTGCTTGATCTTCTCGTAGTTCGGCTCGATGCCGTACGCGCAGTGCGTATCGAAGGACACGCAGACGTCGCCCAGCAGGCGGATGGACTCCAGGACGTTCCACGCCATGACGGGCTTGAAGACGTTGAGCTGGAAGTTGCCCTGCGAGCCGGCGAAGCCGACCGTCGCGTCGTTGCCGAAGACCTGGGTGGCGACCATGGTCATGGCCTCGCACTGGGTCGGGTTGACCTTGCCCGGCATGATGGACGAACCCGGCTCGTTCTCGGGGATGATCAGCTCGCCGATGCCGTTACGCGGACCCGACGCGTACCAGCGCACGTCGTTCGCGATCTTCATGAGGGCGTCAGCCAGGACGCGCAGCGCGCCCGAAACCAGCACCAGCGCGTCGTGCGCGCCCAGGGCGGCGAACAGGTTGTCGGCCTGCTTGAACTCGATGCCCGTCTCCTCGGAGATCTTCTTCGCGGTGAGCTCGCCGAACTTCGGGTGAGCGTTCAGGCCGGTGCCCACGGCGGTGCCACCGATGGCCA
>ERZ773074.527-NODE-527-length-16100-cov-3.354939_pt1 | contig 16100 bp, 14 predicted proteins | sample MGYA00580615_ERZ773074 | MGnify/ENA primary metagenome ERZ773074 (study PRJEB29015, sample SAMEA2738126) | human oral metagenome | biome: human oral; feature: human-associated habitat; material: saliva | place: China | collected 2160 ...
CTTCCAGCCCGCCATCGGCACCTCCATGGGCTTTGACGACATGAAGGTCATCGAGGCCGCGCAGTTCATCGAGTCGATTCTCACCGGCAAGCAGGTGGCCCCCTCGGCCGCCGACGCCTGGTGCGCCGCGGAGGTCGACGAGGCCGTCGTCGCCTCGGCCGCCGACGCCCGCTGGCACGACGTGGCGCGCGTGGACCTGCCCACCACCTTCGACGCCTGAGCCGCCCCACACCGCACCTTTCTCTTCACTCCACCACCACCCACCCATCACAACAACCCCTGCGGCATCGTCGCCGCAGGACTGAGAGGAGACCCCCTATGTCTCAGGGAGTCACGACGTCCCTGCGTGGACTCACCAGGGAAGAGCTCACCAAGGCGGTGGCCGAAACGCCGCCTTCGGGCAAGCACCGCGGCGTCATCGCCATCGCCGCCGTGGCCACACTCGGCTCACTGCTCTTCGGCTACGACACCGGCGTCATCTCCGGCGCCCTGCCGTACATGTACATGCCCTTCGACGCCAAGGGCCTCCAGCTGACCTCCTTCGAGGAGGGCGCCATCGGCGGCACCCTGCTGGTCGGCGCGGCGCTGGGCGCGCTGCTGGGCGGCCTCATGTCGGACCGCTGGGGCCGGCGCCACAACATCACCTTCCTGGCCTTCCTGTTCTTCGCCGGCGCGATCGGCACCACCATCGCCCCCAACGTCTGGGTCATGTACCCCTTCCGCGTCGTCCTGGGCTTCGCCGTCGGAGCCGCCTCCGCGACGGTCCCCGTCTACCTGGCGGAGACGGCCCCCAAACGCATCCGCGGCTCCATCGTGGCCATCGACCAGCTCATGATCGTCACCGGCCAGCTGCTCGCCTTCTCGATGAACGCCATCATCAACTCCCTCCAGGGCGGCCCGAAGATCACCATCGCCGAGGACCCCAGCGGGCACTTCACCCCGGGCCAGTACGTCTTCGACGAGATCGCCAAGCTCCAGTCCTCCAAGGGCGGCCCGATGAACGCCGAGCAGTACCACGCCTTCCTCGACCAGCTCAGCATCAGCGCCGGTAACGGCGAGGCCTGGCGCTACATGCTGGTCCTGTGCTCCATCCCGGCCGTGGCCCTGTGGATCGGCATCCGCCTCATGCCCGAGTCCTCGCGCTGGTACCTGGCCAAGGAGCGCCTCTACGACGCCATCGGCGCCCTCAAGCGCGTGCGCGTCCCGGAGAAGGACGGCTCCATCGAGGACGAGATCATGGAGATGGTCGAGGCCCGCCGGCACGAGAAGGACGAGGAGTCCCAGCGCAAGGGCTTCAGCCACGTCATGGCCACGCCCTGGCTGCGCAAGCTGCTGCTGGTCGGCATCTTCCTGGCCGTGGTCAACCAGACCACCGGCGTCAACACCGTCATGTACTACGCCCCCAAGGTGCTGGAGTACGCCGGCATGTCCACCTCGGCCTCCATCACCGCGCAGGTGGCCAACGGCGTCATGTCGGTCATCGGCTCCGCCATCGGCATCTGGCTCATCCTGAAGTTCCGGCGCCGCCAGGTCCTCATCGGCGACGTCATCGGCGTGGGCATCACCCTGCTGGGCATCGCGGCGACCTTCCAGTTCTTCATCGCCCCGCACATGGCCAACCACACCACTCCGCCCACCTGGGCCGCCTACCTCATCCTGGGGCTCATGTCGGTCTTCATGCTCATCGTGCAGTCCTCCAACGGCACGATCGTGTGGACGATGATGGGTGAGATCTTCCCGGCCAACGTCCGCGGCATCATGAACGGCACGGCGATCTTCTGCATGTGGACCGCCAACGCCATCATCACCTGGACCTTCCCGCCCATGATGGAGACCCTGGGCGGCGGCATCACCTACACCATCTACGGCGTGCTCAACCTGGTCGTCGCCGTCGTCCTGTTCAAGATCATGCCGGAGACCAAGGACAAGTCCCTGGAGGAGATCGAGGTCGAGATGGAGAAGCTCTACTCCTGACCCACCCCCAGCACACGCGCTCCCGGGAGGACCCGAGAAGGGCTTGTCAGGACAAAGTCCTGTTGCTAGGTTCGAGGCACGGGCCCACCGCCCGGCACCGACGCCGGCACCCTCCTCCCGGGAGCGCACCACTGGCGGCCCCGAGCCGACGGCGCAGCAGCCGCCCGCGCCTCACCGCCACCTCATCACCACCCACCCCACTCACCACCGCCCATCACCACCCGAGCGAGAACACGGAGCAACGATGTCCTTCACCCTCGACCCTGCAACCGCCATCTCCGACCCCCACGGCATCTCCTGGGGCATGCACCCGATCACCTGGCGCAATGACGACATCCCCGAGGTCGGCGCCTTCAACACCCTGGAGGACATGCTCCTGGACCTGGCCGACACCGGCTACGCGGGCACCGAGTGCGCCGGCTTCTTCCCGCCCAAGGAGGAGGTCAAGGCCGCCGCCGAGGCCCGCGGCATCAAGATCGTCGCCCAGTGGTTCTCCTCCTTCATCCTGCGCGACGGCGTCGAGGCCGTCATCCCCGACTTCGAGGCCACCTGCGCCTACCTGGAGTACCTGGGCGCCACCCGCGTCGTCGTCTCCGAGCAGACCGGCTCGGTCCAGGGCATCCGCGACGTCTGCATCTTCACCAACAAGCCGGTGCTCACCGAGGAGCAGTGGCCGGTGCTGGCCGAGGGCCTCAACCGGCTGGGCGACGTTGCCCACGCCCACGGCCTGGAGCTCGTCTACCACCACCATCTGGGCACGGTCATTCAGACCAAGGAGGAGACCATCCGCCTCATGGAGCTGACCGACCCGGCCAAGGTCTCCCTCCTGTTCGACACCGGCCACGCCTACGTGGGTGACGGCGACGTCATGGGTCTGCTGGAGGCCACCATCGGCCGCGTCAAGCACGTCCACTTCAAGGACGTGCGTCCCGAGAAGATGGAGGAGTCCAAGGCTGCCGAGCGCTCCTTCCTCGACTCCTTCCTGGCCGGCATGTTCACCGTCCCCGGTGACGGCACGATCGACTTCACCGTCCCCTACAAGTTCCTCGTGGACCACGGCTACTCCGAGTGGATCCTGGTGGAGGCCGAGCAGGACCCGGCCATCGCCAACCCCCTGGAGTACGCCCGCAAGGCACGCGCCTACCTTGAGGGAACCCTCTTCAAGGCCTGAGACGTCGCGGGGTTCGCGCGGACTCCCCCTCCAGGCGGGCCCCACCGGCTGACGTCTCACCTCGACGCTCCCGACCAGTGATGGTCGGGAGCGTCGTCGTTCCCGGGGTGCCACAGGCAACCGCCCGGGGCGAGCCGCCCACCCCCGCTGAGGCCCGACGACCATCACCCTTCGCTCAAGCGCACCGGCGGGTTTATTCTGGAAAGGGCACTCTTGACCGCGATGACGCACAGGAGGAGGGGACATGTCCTCGACACAGGTTTCTGGCACAGTGAGTGGGTTCTTCTCCGATGTCCGCCGCTGGGAGCGCACGGATCACCGCCTCACCTGGAGCGACGCCCTGCTGGTCGCCTACTGCGCCGTCATCTGGGTCGTCTGCGTAGGCCTGGGGAAGCTTGGCAATCTGCTCGAAGAGGCCTCCCCCACCTCGAGCGCACTTCTCTGGTGCATCGCCGGGCTCACGGCCTGGATGGCCCTGCCACCGCTGCAGCTCATCACCCCCTGGCCGCCTGCCAGACGGGCGCTGCGGGCCACGGTCTCGATCCTCTCGATCGGCGCAGGAGCAGCCGCTCTCGGCCTGCTTCATGGGATCGGACTGACGACCCAGCGCACTGCTCTTTGGGACCACCTGCTTACCACGACCCTGCCCGCAACGGCACTCATCTTCCTGGGCGTCTCCGGGATCGCCACGCTGCTGCGCACCGCCGCAACACCCCGTTGACGCAGCCCCAGGCAGCACTCACGCAAGCCACCATCGACGGCGAGGACCCCACCGGCCCTCGCCGTCGATGGCTATGATTAGTCCGGACAAAGTTCAGACCAGACTCCGACTCTTCTCACCGCTGAGAGGTCCCGTGCTCCCCACCTTGACCACCACCGCCTGGATCCTGCTCGTGGTCGTGGCGGCCCTGTGCGGCATCGCCAAGACCGCCCTGCCCGGGGCGGCCACCATCGCCGTGGCCCTGTGCACCGCGGCACTGCCGGCCAAGGAGTCCACCGGCGCCATCCTGCTCATGCTCATGACCGGCGACCTTTTGGCAGTGTGGAGCTATCGCGGCGACGCGGACTTCCGCATGCTGCGCAGGCTCGTCCCGGCGGTCCTGGCCGGCGTCGGCGCCGGCGCCCTGTTCCTGCACCTGGCCTCCAACGACTCCACTCGCCGCCTCATCGGCGCCATCCTGCTGATCCTGGTCGCCGTCACGCTGTACCAGCGCCGCTCGGCCACCAGGAACAGGTCCGACGACGCCCCCGAGGTGGCACGTCCAGCCCCGGCCGGCAGCCGCCTGGCCCGCCTGGTCTACGGAAGCCTGGCCGGCTTCACCACGATGGTCGCCAACGCCGGCGGACCGGTGACCTCCATGTACTTCCTGGCCTGCCGCTATCCGGTCAAGGCCTTCCTGGGGACGACGGCCTGGTTCTTCTTCCTGGTCAACCTGGTCAAGCTGCCCTTCTCCGTCTCAGCCGGCCTGGTCAACCCCACGACCCTGTCGCTGGCGGCGATCGCCGCACCGGTCGTCATCGCCTCGGCCCTGGCCGGCCGACGCCTCGCCGAGCACATGGATCAGCGGGTCTTCGAGCCGATCATCGTCACTCTGACCGTCATCTCCGCACTGCCCCTGCTGCGCTAGCCCGGTCCGGCTGCCGGGCCGCGTCCAGCACGCAGCCGAGCAGCCCCTATTTCTCCGGCCCACAAAACAGGCTCCCACCAGCGGTTATTTCCCTCAAACACGCCTGTCTGACATCACATCGCCAGCCCATGGCGGAGCGTTGACGCGATTTATCCTGACCGTTACCGTATTCATCAGTATGAAGAGTACGGCCAGTATTGATTATGTTGACGTTTCGCCCGGCGAGGTGGCCGGCGACGACGTCGACGCTGTCGCATCCCCGACCACCTCCCCCGTCACGCAGGACGAGGCGGCAGCCCCCTTCCTGGTCAGCGCCGATATCCATGCCGTCATGCTGGGACTGTGGGCCTCGGGCCTCAGGTGCGTCATCGTCTACGCCCTGGCTCCCGTCATCGGCGCCGCGGGCCCCCTGGCCGTCGGCGCCGCCCTGGTCATCCAGGTCGCCGGCACCGCAATCAGCGTCAGTGGCGCCTGTTCCCTGTGGCGGCGGCGCGAGCACGGCTACTTCGTCTATGCCCTCATTGCGGTCCTGACCTGCCTGTGCGCCGTGGCCGCCCTGCTGGCCCCCGCCGGGTCCTAGCCCTCCCCGATGAAGACTGCCATGGATCCCTCGGTCGCTCCCCTCCCCTCCCCGCCCTCCCGCACCCGCCGGGCGATGGCCCACGTGCGCCGCTGGCTGTCGGCGGCGGCCGGCCTGGGACTGCTGGTCATCACTCTCAGCGGCACACTCCTGCCGCACCAGACCGAGATTCTGCGTTCGCTGAGCCCAGCCGCCTCCAGCAGCGACGCCGGCCCCGGTCAGGTCTCGCTGCCACAGGCGGTCGAGACGATCAAGAACGGCCATCCCGACGAGCCGGTCCTGTCGGCGAGGTGGGACACCGACGTCGTCGAGGTGCGGACCGAGCAAGCCACCTACGCGATCGATCCCTCCACCGGGCACGAGACCAGCAGTGCCTCGACGACCCCGACCTGGGTCTCCGTCCTGGACAACCTGCACCGTTGCCTGCTGTCCTGCCGGGGGCCCGGCCACGTGAGCTGGATGTCCCAGGAGATCCCCCACACCGGTTGGCGCGACGGCCACCGGGGCCTGACCGTCGGGGGGCTGGTCGTCGCCACCCTGGGAGTGGTCCTCGCGGTCCTGACCGTCAGTGGGCTGCGCACGTGGTGGCCGCTGCAGCGCCATCGACGCACTGCCCTGTCCGCCCGCCGGCGCACCCAGAGCCTCTCCCGGGACACCGACCTGCTCAAGGCGGCCGGACTGGTCCTCCTCCCGCTGCTGTTCCTGTGGGGCTACTACGCCAGCGCGTTCAGTATCCGCCCCACCCAACCGGCCGCACCGGCCTCCATGACCGCTCACCAGTCCCCGGCGGGATCAACCAGCACGGGCCAGACCCAGGACATCGGGCCTCATCGCGCCGTCGCCGCCGCGCAGGAGGCCAGCGGCGGACAGGCGGTCGCCCTGTTCCTGCCTCAACCGGGCGACCCGTCGTCGACCTACACGGTCTGGATCTCTCAAGGAGCACGGTTCACCCCCCGGAAGTCCCCCGGCGACGTCGCGGTGAGCATCGCAGTGAACGTCGACCCCGGAACCGGACGGACCACACTCCCCTCCACGCCCGGCCACCAGCCGACCACTCGGGCGGACTAGCACCTATGACACCTATGCCGGCACCTGAGTATGTGCCCGTTCCCACATCACAAGACGGGCGGAGATCGGGCCTTTGGTCGCAGACGACCCGCAGGTAGGGGCACAATCGGACCCGTACGGCACCGGAATGAGCCGGCGCCCCTGACTCCAAGACAACGCGAGAAGGACCTAACGTGGCGCGCAGTATCTACATCGCCTCACCCAACGCCGGAACCGGGAAGTCAACGGTGGCCCTCGGGCTGGTCTCCTGCCTGACCAAGGTGGTCGCCAAGGTCGGCGTCTTCCGCCCCTTCGTGGAGAGCCGTGAGGGCGATGCCTTCCTCAGCCTCCTGCTGAACCGTGCCGGCTCCACCACGCCCCCCGAGCAGTGCGTCGGCGCGACCTGGGACGAGTTCCACGCCGACCCCGAGGAGGCCCTGGCACGCATCGTCGACGCCTACCGGGCCATGGCGCGCGAGCACGACGTCGTCATCATCGACGGCTCGGACTTCACCGACGTCGCCGGCAACCCCGAGCTGGCCCTCAACGCCCGGGTGGCCGCCAACATCGGCGTCCCGGTGCTGCTGGTGGTCTCCGGGCAGAATGACGTGGAGGACGTCGTCGCCTCCGTGGAGGTCTCCATGGCCGAGATCGCCGACAACCACGCCCGCACCGTCGCGGTCGTGGCCAACAAGTGCCTGCCCGAGACCCGCCAGGCCGTCGGCGAGGCACTGACCGCCATCGAGGGCATCACCTCCACCACGCTGCCCGAGGTGCCGCTGCTGGCGGCCCCGGTGGTGCGCGAGGTGCTCGACGCCGTCGAGGGCACCCTCATCGCCGGTGACGAGACACTCCTCGACCGCGAGGCCGAGTCCGTCCTCGTGTGCGCCATGGACGTCTCCCACGTCCTGGAGCGCCTGACCGCGGGACAGCTCGCCATCGTCCCGGCCGACCGCTCCGCCATGCTCATCTCCCTCATGGCGGCCCAGGCCTCCTCGAGCTTCCCGATCCTGTCGGGTCTCATCCTCAACGGCGGCTTCGAGGTGGCGCCCCACGCGCTGCGCCTCCTGGAGGGGCTGGACGTCAACATCCCGGTCATCACCTCCCCGCTGGACACCTTCACCGCCGCCTCCGCGGCCGGCTCCCTGCAGGGCCTGCTCGCCCACGGCTCCGAGCGCAAGATCGACGTCGCCGTGACCACCTTCGAGCAGGAGGCCGACGTCGAGGCCCTCCTGTCGGCCCTGGAGGTCGAGCCCTCCGAGGTCGTCACCCCCATCATGTTCCAGGCCGAGCTGGTGGAGCGCTCGCGCACCAACCGCAAGACCATCGTCCTGCCCGAGCCCGACGACGACCGGGTCCTGCGCGCCGCCGACGCCATCCTGCGCCGCGGCATCGCCGACCTGGTGCTGCTGGGTGACGAGACCACGGTGCGGGCCCGCGCCACCGAGCTGGGCCTGGACATCGCCGCCGCCCGGGTCGTCGCCACCAACGACCCCGAGCTGCTGGAGAGGTACGCCGCCGAGTTCGCCCGCCTGCGCGCCAAGAAGGGCGTCACCCTCGAGCAGGCCCGCGAGAAGGTCCAGGACGTGTCCTACTTCGGCACGATGATGGTCCACATGGGAGACGCCGACGGCATGGTCTCGGGCGCCGCCCACACCACCGCCCACACGATCGTCCCCTCCTTCCAGATCATCAAGACCAAGCCGGGGACCTCCATCGTCTCCTCGGTCTTCCTCATGCTCCTGCAGGACCGGGTGCTCGTCTACGGCGACTGCGCCGTCAACCCCGAGCCCAACGCCGCCGAGCTGGCCGACATCGCCATCTCCTCGGCCGCCACCGCCCGCCAGTTCGGCGTCGAGCCGCGCGTGGCGATGCTGTCCTTCTCCACCGGGACCTCCGGCAAGGGCGCGGACGTGGACAAGGTCCGTGAGGCCACCGAGCTGGTGCGGGCCAAGGAGCCCGACCTCGCCGTCGAGGGCCCCATCCAGTACGACGCCGCCATCGACCCGACCGTGGCCGCCAAGAAGGCCCCGGACTCGCTCGTGGCCGGGCGGGCCAACGTCTTCATCTTCCCGGACCTGTCCAGCGGCAACATCGGCTACAAGGCGGTCCAGCGCTCCTCGGGCGCCATCGCCATCGGCCCGGTCCTCCAGGGCCTCAACAAGCCGGTCAACGACCTCTCGCGCGGCGCCCTGGTGGAGGACATCATCAACACCGTCGCCATCACCGCCGTCCAGGCCCAGGGCTGATCCCTTCAGCGGTGTGGGGCCGGGACCCGGCCCCACGCCGCTGAGGCCCACCCGGGACCCGCATCAGTCATCCAGTCATCCCCGCGTTCATCCCCGACCGTTCTTGAAAGGCACCCCGTGACTCAGCGCACCGTCCTCGTTATCAACTCCGGCTCCTCCTCCATCAAGTACCAGCTGGTCGACCCCGACTCGGGCGCCTCGCTCGCCTCGGGCCTGGTGGAGCGCATCGGTGAGGAGACCGGCGCCATCACCCACAAGCACGGCGAGGAGCGCACCGAGATCACCGAGCCGGTCCCCGACCACGGCTTCGGCCTGTCCGAGGTGCTGCGCCTGTTCGAGGAGCAGGGCCCCTCGCTGGCCGACGCCCACATCGTGGCCGTGGGCCACCGGGTCGTCCAGGGCGGGCGCTACTTCTCCGGCCCGGCCCTCATCGACGACGACGTCGTGGCCCGGATCGAGCAGCTCGTGCCGCTGGGCCCGCTGCACAACCCCGCCCACCTCAAGGGCATCGAGGTGGGGCGCCGCCTCCTGTCCGACGTGCCGCACGTGGCCGTCTTCGACACCGCCTTCTTCCAGGACCTGCCCGAGGAGGCCGCCCGCTACGCCCTGGACCGCGAGGTCGCCGACACCTACTCCATCCGCCGCTACGGGGCTCACGGCACCAGCCACCAGTTCGTCTCCGGGGCGGTCTCCGAGCTCCTGGGGCGCGACGACCTCAAGCAGGTCGTCCTGCACCTGGGCAACGGGGCCTCGGCCTCGGCGGTCGTGGCCGGGCACGCCGTGGACACCTCCATGGGGCTGACCCCGCTGGAGGGCCTGGTCATGGGCGGGCGCACCGGCGACATCGACCCGGCCGCCGTCTTCCACCTGGCACGCGTGGCCGGCATGTCCATCGACGAGATCGACCACCTGTTCAACCGCGGCTCGGGCATGAAGGGCCTGGCCGGGGACAACGACATGCGCGAGGTGTGGAAGCGCATCGGCGCCGGTGAGCAGGAGGCCCGCGAGGCCATGGACATCTACCTGCACCGCCTCGTGAAGTACGTGGGCGCCTACACCGCCGTCATGGGCGGCCTGGACGCCTTGACCTTCACCGCAGGTATCGGTGAGAACGACGCGAATCTGCGTCGCGAGCTCGGCGAGCGCCTGGGCTTCATGGGTGTCACGATCAACCAGGAGGTCAACGAGACCCGCTCCGACGAGCCGCGCGTCATCTCCACCCCGGACTCGAAGGTCACCGTGCTCGTGGTGCCCACCAACGAGGAGCTCGCCATCGCACGCCAGGCGCTCACCCTCATCTGAGCCGCTCCCGGAAGTGCGCACAGAAATCTGACGCCCAGCACTGCCGGGCCAGGACAATCACGCGGTGCCGCAGCCGCCCCACCAGGGGAGGCTACGGCACCGTCGTCGTCCCCCAAGGGGGACAAACCGGCCGACGGCGGTGCGCGCGCGAGCCCCCGGGGGCTTCCATGGAGTCATGAGAAACGCACCTGTCACCAGCACACCAAGGCCCCCCGCCCCTCCAACAACACACCTGCCCCAGACCGCAGCCATGAACGGGGGCACACCTGTCCCCGCACCGGCTCCGCAACCGGCCGCGCCCTTCGTTCCAGCCCCGGCCGCCCTCGGCGCAGTGCCCGCCCCAGCAGCACCCGGCGCCGTGCCCGCCCCGGCAGCACCCGGCGCCGTGCCCGCCCCGGCCGTCCCCTCTCCCTCCGAGGGACTCGTCGTGGTCACTGAGGGACTGACCCGCACCTACAACGGTGTCAACGCCGTCGACGGCTTGAACCTGTCCGTGCCCGCCGGCGGCATCTACGGCTTCCTGGGCCCCAACGGCGCCGGCAAGTCCACCACGATGAAGCTCCTGCTGGGACTGACCCGTCCGACGTCGGGCAGCATGAGCGTCCTGGGACGCCCAGTCAGCCAGCGCCACCCCCTGCCGCCGGGAACCATCGGCTCCCTCATCGAGGGCCCCTCCTACTACCCGAGCCTGACCGGCAAGGAGAACCTGGCCATGGTGGCCTCCTACCTGGGGCTGGCCTCCAACCGCGTCCAGCACGCCCTGGCCACCGTCAACCTCGTCGGGCAGGAGAACAAGCAGGTCAAGCACTACTCCATGGGCATGAAGCAGCGCCTGGGACTGGCCATGGCGCTGCTGTCGAACCCGGCCCTCATGCTCCTGGACGAGCCGACCAACGGGCTCGACCCCGCCGGGGTGGCCGAGATCCGCCAGCTCATCGTCACCCTGGCCCGCCAGGAGGGCGTGACGATCATCGTCTCCTCCCACATCCTGTCCGAGATCGAGCAGATGGCCGACACCGTCGGCATCATCTGCGCCGGACGCCTGCGCTATCAGGGCACCCTGGCCGGGCTGCGCGACGAGGGGGTCATCGAGCTGCTCGTCTCCGAGCCCGCGGCCGTCGCCGCGCTCCTGACCTCCCTCGGGGTGACCCACGAGGTGCGGGACGGCGCCGTGCGCACCCCCATGATGCCCGACGACGTCGTCGGCGAGCTCATCACCCGCATCGTCTCCTCCGGGACGACCGTCTACCGGGTCCAGACCGTGCGCAAGACCCTCGAGCAGGCCTTCCTGGAGCTGACCGAGCCGGTCCTGGCCACCCAGCCGCCCCTCGCCTCTCAGGAGATGAACCGATGAGCACCCCAGTGAGTACAGCGGGCCCGGCGGCCACCACGGCCGCGCAGCCAGCACTACTGACACAGCCCCTGTCACAGCCCCCGACGCGACCGGCGGCGCCGCGCGCACTCCCCATCTCTCCGCTGAGCAGGGCGTGGACCACCCTGGCCCTCGAGCTGGGCAAGCTGCGCCGCAAGCGCTACTGGCTCATCGCCGCCAGCGCCACCGCCGTGTGCCTGGCATGGTGCAGCATGCTCATCACCCATCGGGCGAGCGGCCCGGTTGCCGCACGCCACGCCACGCTCGCCCTGGATGAGTTCATCCAGATCATCGCCTTCCTCATGCCCATCATCACCGCGGTCCTGGCCTCGCGCATCGTCACCGTGGACACCGAGGAGCGCATGGGGCAGCTGATGACGGCGCTGGGGCAGAGCCCCCTGACCCGCTACCGGGGCAAGCTGGTCATCGTGATCCTCACGGTCCTGTGCATGGAGACGGCCCTCTTCACACTGGTCACCGTGCTGGCCGGCCCGATCGGGCTGACCGTCACCGACTCCTACTGGCGCACGCTGCCTCCTGCCCTAGTGGTGGTGGCATGCTCAACGCTGGCCATCTCCGCGGTCCAGCTGACGCTGTCCACCTGCTTCGACAAGCAGGGCGTCAGCCTGGGTGCGGCGGCCATCGGCGGTCTCATCGCCGAGAGCCTGCCCTACGCCTACCTCGGGAAGTTCTCATGGCTGCTGCCCTGGGGCATCGTTCCGGCCGCCACCCCCATTGACACGGTCGCCTCCTACAAGTCCATGCGGGAAATCGGCGACATGACACTCGCGTCCCAGCCGTGGACCCTGGCGGCGCTCGCCGCGCTGGTCGCGGTCGGGTGGACCGTCGCCGCCCACCTCGTTATCGTCCACCAGGAGAATCACCGATGAGCACCACCGCACCAGTCACACGTTCCACGGCAGGCCGGCCCCTCCGGCCCGCTCAGCACCCGTCAGCGCTCCCCGGTCCCTCCGACCCATCCACGACGCCGCAACCGACTATCCTGAGCCGGTCTGCTCCACCCGCTCCCCAGTCCCGCCCGTCGGTGCGAGCCGCCTGGTACTGGGAGAACCGCAAGGCCCCCAACCGGTGGTACTGGGTCGCCGTCACCATCCTGTGCTCCCTGGGCTCCCTGTCCGGCTACCTGCAGTACCGCAGCTACCGCAGCCAGTTCGAGGCTCAGGGCGCCACCTGGGAGATCACGTGGTCCCAGTCCACGCTCCTGCTCTCGATGCTGTTCCTGCCGCTGGCGCTGGGTGCCTTCGCCGCACAGATCGCCAGCAGTGAGCACCAGGGAAGAAACTGGCAGAGAATGAGCGCCACCGGGCTGGAGACCGCCATGGTTGCGGGCAAGCTGCTGCACGGGCTCCAGGTCGCGGTCCTCACCACCGCGGTCCTGGCCCTGACCACCGCGGTGACGGGCCTCGCCCTGGGCTTCAACCTGGTGGGCCTGGTCGCCTACCTGCCGCGCTTCGCCGTCGTCGCGTTGGGAATGTGGGTCATCCTCACCTTCGTCACCTGGCTGGGCGCGGTCATGACGTCCTTCGCCACCACGATGTCCACGGTGCTGCTGAGCACCATTGCGGGGATGGCGATGCTTCTCGCGGCCCGACCGCTGAGTGTCCTCAACCCCGCAGCCTCACTGACCCGAACCACGTCCGCTATGAGCCCGGGCAACGTGGCCTCACCGGGCGCCGCAGCATTCGAGGGCGTCATCTGCCTGGTGTGGGTGGCCCTGCTGGCCCTGGCTCTGCGCCGCGCAGTGAGGCGACAGTCATGAGCCACGTTCCCGCAGTGCCCGAGCCGGCACACGTCTCCCGGGTCCCGCGGACCCTCCTGGACCGGGTGGCTCAGTGGTGGCGCACCAGCGCCCTGACCCTGTGGGCGGTGGCCGGGGCCGCGGGCCTCTTCCAGCTGATGGTGCTGAACGTGGCCTCGTACACCTACCCGCACCTGCCCCTGCGAGGCTGGGTGATCGTCGCCCTGCTGCTCGCCGCTTCACTGGTGGCCCGACGCCGCTGGCCCCTGGCCGTCGTCATTGTCACGAGCCTGGCCTCGGGCGCCGTCGACCTGTGGGGGCCGCGCGGCGGACTCAACCTGCTGTCCATGCTGGCCCTCTACGCCCTGCTCGTGGCCGCCTCCACTCGCGACCGAATCATCGGCTTCAGCATCAGCGCGCTGTGCACCCTCGTCCCCACGGCACTGGCCAAGTGGCCGCAGGTGAGCGCGTTGAGCCCTGACTTCATCGCCCTGGTGCTCGTCCTCGCGGTGGCCTCGATCTCCCGCTCACGCCGGGAGGCCCTGGAGCACGGGGACGCCCAGCTGGCGGCGCAGTCCGCCGAGCAGCGGCTGGTCGCTCAGCGTGACGTCGCCCGCCACCAGGCCCGGGTGGCGGCCGAGCTCCACGACTCCGTGGGCCACGCCCTGACCGCGATCATCGCCCTGTCCGAGGGGATGCAGGGGGCCGGCGGCAGCCCGCAGACCGATGAGGCCATTGACATGATGAACACCCTGGCCCGCGAGGGTCTGGCGGACACCCGACGCGCCGTCGCCTCACTCCAGACGGCACCGGGCCCCTCCCCCGACGACGCCGAGACCACCGATCCCCTCACCGGCCGGGTCTCGGAGGGCCCGCAGTCCCCCTCGGGCGCAGCCGGCTGGGACCGGCTCGACGACCTGCTGACCACGGTGAGGGCCACCGGTATCAGTGCGGCTCTCACCGAGACCGGCAGGCGCCCCCTCGACGCATCAAGCAGTCAGGCCCTCGGGGAGGTCGTCTACGTCGTCGTCCGGGAGGCCCTGACCAATGTCATGCGCCACGCCGAGGGCGCCACGCGCGTCGTCGTCTCCCTGGACCACGACCAGTCCGCCACCCGGATCACCGTGTCCGACGACGGTCGCGCCGCTCAGCCAGGCACCGCAGACGGCTTCCCGGGCTCGTCTCAGGCACCGGCGGCGGCCGGCCACGGGCTGGCGAACCTGGCCGCCGCGGTCGGTGAGCACGGCGGCACGCTGTCCGCCGGCCCCACGACCGATGAGGGTGCATCCGGCTGGGTGCTGCACGCCCTCGTCCCCTTCCCGGAAGGCACTCCGCGATGAGCCCATCCACTACCGGTCCCGCATCCTCCCCCACCACCTCCGGGCCTGGAGCCGGACCTGGCACCGCTGGCTCAGCAAGCGACCTCAGACCGATCACGGTGATGATCGTCGACGACCAGCGAGCCACCCGCATGGGCCTGTCCCTCATCATCAACCGGGCCGACGACCTGCAGGTCACGGCCGAGGCCGTCCACGGCCAGGACGCCCTCGACCAGCTCGCCGCCCTGCTTGAGGAGCGCCGGCCGCTTCCCGACGTCGTCCTCATGGACGTGCGCATGCCGGTGCTCAACGGGATCGATGCCACGGCCCGCATCTCCCAGCTCTACCCCTCAATCCGGGTCCTGGTGCTGACCACCTACGACCAGGACGAGTTCGCCTTCGGGGCGCTGTCGGCCGGCGCCTCAGGGTTCCTGCTCAAAGACACCCGCACGGCCGACCTCCACCAGGCGCTGCGGGCGGTCAGCTCCGGGGACGCGATCCTCACTCCGCGCATCACCCGCGAGCTGCTCAACCGGCACATGCTCAGCCCCGTGGCCTCACCCCGTCAGCGCGCGGCACGCCAGCGCCTCGACGATCTCAGCCCCCGCGAGCGCGAGGTGGCCGACCTGGTGGCCCAGGGGCTGACGAACGCGGAGATCGCTCAGCGCCTCGTCCTGGCCCCGGACTCGGTCAAGAAGAACGTCACCCGGATCCTGACCAAGCTGGACCTGCGCGACCGGGTCCAGCTCGTCATCCTCATGCGCGACGCCCAGTCCTGAGCCTCCGCCCCGTCCCCTCAGGCCGCGGTGGCCAGGGCCGGGGCCGGGACCGGCTGCTGCGCCGGGGCCCGGTAGACGAGGCGGGACTGGGCCAGGTAGTTGACGATGAAGAGCGTGGAGTCCACCAGCACCTTGGCCAGCCACAGGGGCGCACCGGCGCCGGTAAGGACTGAGATGCCGGCGTAGGAGGTTGCCACGACCCCGCCCTGGACCGCCGCGTAGCCGCCAGCCGAGGGCCAGAAGGTCTCCGGGCCGGCCCCGAACAGGCGCCGGTTGAGCAGGAAGCCCAGGGTGCAGGAGACGATCCGCGCTCCGACGACGGCGTAGAGGACCGAGTCGGTCAGCGAGTTGAGGATGAGGACCAGCGCGTAGTCGACGCTCCAACCGGTGAAGGACACGGCGGCGAAGAGGATGACCGTGGGGATGCGGCGGCGCAGGCCGGCCAGGCGGCTCAGGATCGTCGGGCGGGAAGCGGGGAGGGCGGGGCTCGTCGTCGTCATGGCAGTAAGCCTCGCGGGAGGCCTTATGCCACGTGTTTGACGGACCTGTGCCGTTTCTGTGAGAGACGCTCACCGGGGTCCTGCGGATGCTGCACCCCGATCCTCAGCCTTTCCTCAGCTCTCAGAACAGGGCGTCGGTCTGCGGCGCAGCGGGGGCGCTCGACGACGACGCGCTCGGCGCCTGCTGCGCCTCCCGGTTCCCCGGGGCCCGGCCGCCGCGGGTCCAGCCCGGCCCCTCAGACACCGGGCGGCCCTGCTGGAAGGCGGTGGCGGCGCCGCGGGCCCGGGAGTCGGCGGCCTCGTTCATGGGATGGCCGACATGCCCGCGCACCCACTCGAAGCGCACGGTGCGGCCCGCGAGCGCAGCGTCGAGGTCCTTGACGAGGTCGGCGTTGAGGACGGGCTTGCCGTCGGCCTTGC
>ERZ773074.529-NODE-529-length-16048-cov-9.385606_pt1 | contig 16048 bp, 13 predicted proteins | sample MGYA00580615_ERZ773074 | MGnify/ENA primary metagenome ERZ773074 (study PRJEB29015, sample SAMEA2738126) | human oral metagenome | biome: human oral; feature: human-associated habitat; material: saliva | place: China | collected 2160 ...
ATCAACACATCATTGGCTATATACCATATGATAATGAAGTATCTGTCATTGAACTCAATGCATTTGCACTTGGTGTATCCTGGACTTCTCCAGACGCCAAAGTACATATCTTAAAAGAACCATGCCAGAATGCAGTTATCATGGATAATCGTTCTACAACGCATAAACCAGGTTTATACCGATTCTCAGAATCGCAAGAAGAATGTCTAGCAGCACCAATTTACAACTGGTCACTCTTCTATGATTTACTTGTACAAGATATTTTGACCCACAAGGAAATCAGCGAACAAAGCTATTGGTTAGGTTTATCCTCAGGTGCAGAAGAACTCTATTTACCTTCTTCCACATCATCTACGATTTTACGTAGTATGAATCACTTTATTACCGCAATCAAAGAAGGAACGATTGTTCCGTTTACCGGGCCAATTGAAACACGTACTGGCAAACAAATCATCGAAGCAGATAAAACCTTACAACCATTAGATATCATTCGTATCAACTGGTTAAACAATAATATTGTTGGAGAACTTTCTTCCAACAATATCCCACGAGACGAATTAACGGAGATTAAAACAACAGATGAAGATACTAGTCATTAGTGATCAGATAGATCCCTATCTATACGATTACTACACACCAAATAAATTAAAAGATATCGACCTGATTATCTCCTGTGGAGATTTACCAGCTAGATACCTAGAATTCCTTGTGACAGTCGCAAATAAACCACTCTTCTACGTTCATGGCAATCACGATACCGCGTATCTACGCCATGCACCAGAAGGATGTGTTGATATAGACGGTCGTGTATATGAATACAAAGGATTACGTATTGCAGGACTTGGAGGATGTATGAAGTACAATGACTCTCCATTCATGTATACCGAATCCGAAATGCAAAAACGCATCAACAAACTCAAGCCAAGCCTTTGGATTTCCAAAGGAGTCGATATCCTAGTCACGCATGCACCTGCCGAAGGCTATGGTGACCTAGATGATCTACCACATACAGGGTATGCATGTTTCAATGATCTACTTGATAAGTATAAACCTGCATACATGGTACATGGACATGTACACCAAGAGTACGGACAATTCCAAAGAGAACTCACCCACACAAGTGGCACAAAGATTTTCAATGGTTATCAAAAGGCAATCATTGAAGTAGAACCACCGGAACAAACAGAGAAGTCATTTCTATATCCATACTTCGTCACAAAATTCTAATTATCAAAAATGGTATCCAGCACATCGGATACCATTTTATATACATTACTGAATAATTACTCCATCACGAAGAACATAGTGTTCACCAACAAGTTCTTCTATCTTTTCTTCCGTATCACCGAGCACATAACTACCATCTTCCATTAGATAGAATGTATATCCTTGACTATCCGGATAGGTAACATCTTCTAGAAGTCGAAGCCCATCTACTACTTCATTCTTCCAAGAAGAATAGTGAGGAAGAATCATCTTCTCTGTTAATCCTAAACCAACCACAAAACGCTGATACGTTGGATTAATGACTTCCCCTTCTAGTTCTGGTTGGGCATAGACAAGCGTTGCACTATTCATACTACCAGCAGAACTACCAATCCAGATTCCGTAAAACCCTTGTAGATGTTTCTTCAAATCAATCTCTTGGAAGAAAGCATTCTGTGTTGGAACATGACCACCCATTGCGATAATAATATCTGCTTTATCAACAAGTTCTTTTGTACGCTTTGCGCTATTTCTATCTAAAATATCAAACCCTGATAAGCATAAGCCATGGTTTTCCATGACATCCACAATCTCTTGTGCATATTTTCTTGTCTTTTCAATCTCATCTGGTGAAGACGCAACAAGTAATGCATGGCATGGAAATTTAACATGTTCTAACAGATCTTCAACCCAATTATATTCATTGTGAAGTTCCATCTTTGAATAATCAACTAAACTACTGCATAGATAATATCTCACTACAAATTCTCCCAATCAATTACTTCATCTTTATAGAAGTAGAGTTTATCCTTTTCGCCAATCGGTCTAATAACACGACACGGATTACCAACTGCCACAACATCGCTAGGAATATCTTTGGTGACAACACTTCCTGCACCGATTACAGTATTATCGCCGATTTTTACACCAGGCATTAATATTGCGCCTGCTCCTACCCAAACATTCTTTCCAATATGTACATCTTTGTTAAACTGCAATCCCTTCATTCGTAATTCCGGAATGATTGGGTGACCCGCAGTCGCAACAACAACATTTGGCGCAAACATAACATTATCACCAATATAAATATTGCCATCGTCAACAAGTGTTAGATTATAGTTGGCGTAAACATTGTTACCCATAAACACATGTCTACCACCAAAATTAGAATGAAGAGGTGGTTCAATATAACAATTTTCACCAATCTTTCCAAACATCTGTTTCAAAAGAGTTTGGCGTTTTTCCAATTCATGTGGTCGTGTCAAATTAAAGTCATATAAAAGTTCCATACAATCCTGTTGAAACTTTGCGACTTCTTCATCAAAAGGATCATATACAAGACCCTTATCCATACGTTCTCTGTGTGTCATCATAAATCATTTATTAATTGAAAAATAGATCTTCATCATTCTCTTCATCCCGATAAGGGTCAAAACAGTCTCTTTGTAATATTTCTTCAACCTCTGCTAGCATCTTTTCATAATAGTGACAGCCCTGATTAATTTGGTATTCATAGCCTTCTTGTGCACCTCTTAAAAGAGTATACGCAACTTCATAGTCACCTTCCTCTTCACCAATTGCCAAGAATTTCTTACCCATGCCAAATAATACGCTTGGATAATCTAATCTAGCAACTTCTGGTAAATCATTTAAAGATTGGAAGGCTGTCATGAGATAGTATTCCGCAATCTCATCATTTTTCTTTACACCCTTGCCATGTTCATACATCGTACTTAGCTTATATAAAGCATCTGTATTCTTAAAGCGTGCAGCCATCTTAAAATACGCAAACGCAAGTTTAAGATCCTTCTCACAACCTCTACCATAGTAGTAACAATATCCAAGATTCGCTAGCGATTGAACATTACCCATCGACGCCGCAATACGATAGTATTCAATAGCAGTTTTATAATTTCCATCGCGATAAAAATCAGCACCCATCGAATTAAAATAGTCTCCATTAAAATCTTCAAGCGCTACTTTATTCTCATTTTCAAATTCAATTTTCATATATTGATCTCCCTGTCCAAGTAGTAATGAACATTCTTTTCCAAATTATATACCCAAAGACAAAAATAAAGAAGGCATCTCGTCCATGCAGACCAAGATGTCTTCTACTTGTACATGCAAATATTTACTTAGCGCAAAACAGTTTTCTAATGTTGGTAAACATTCTCCACGTTCCCACTTGTAAACTGCCTGTACGTCTGAAAAACCAAGGTAATCTGCTAGCTCACTGGTCTTCACTTTACGTTCTTTTCGCAAACGACGAATGTTATCACCAGTAGCACTTAAACTAACGATAGGATAATTCATAACTCCATCACCTCCAATATATTCCATAAAGATGGTACATCAATATACCATCCTTTGACATGCATGTAAATACCAATGTGATATTAAAAGTGAAAACACTGTAATGGGCTTTTATTCACCCTACATCATCATTGCAAAAATATTGTTATCCTACAGAGAGAAAAGAGGCTGTGCAAGGTTAGCAATTCCCTGCATCTCTTCCCTAGACTTTCATCACGAAGCTCTGGTGGGATTGATTACCCACACTTTTCACCCAACTCTTCAGCACTTGTTCTGTGATCTTATTTCTCCTGACTCAGAACCTGTCTCTAGGCTACTAAGAGAATCTTCTTCCATATCTTATACACGAATTTCTTCGCTTCACGACAGAGTGGATTATTGGCTATTCTTAGGTTTATATATAATGCCAATATATACCTAACTAAGATTCAGGCACTTTATTCAAGTAACCCTCTATTCTTCCACCGATATGTATTCTGGACTATATTGCACAATGATGTGTGCCATCTGTTACTTTCAGGAATTGCACCCTTCATCTAGTATTACTACTTCGATGCGGCCAGCTGTAAGAAAGTATCCTTTCTCTTAGCCCCGAGCTTCATTCCAGATACCCCAGCAGGTTGAGTAAACCATCTTCACTGGGATATTACAGTATCTTCACTTTTGACACCATCTTTCTTGGTACAGTTATTATTCTACCTATCGCAACCATCATCCACAATGAACCTGTAGTTTAATTTTATTACAAGCAAGATACTTGCAAGTTTGAGTTAGTTAGCGTAAACTAATCGTAGATAGGAGATGTAGATTATGAGAAAAACAATATATAAACGCATCTTATTCTTAGAAAAACTATTCAACAAAATAGAAAACAAAAGTAATTAACAAGATTCTCTCAAAGAATTAAATATACATAAGAAAAAGATGAACAAAGGAAGATACTAGACTAGTGTTAGTCAGGTATCTTCCTTTTCTATTATAAAAAAACAATTCCATCATCAACAGAATAACCTTTTGTATTATTTAAAAACATCGCCAGATCTTTCTTTCCTTCAAATTTAATGTTTGTAATGGTGTTTTTCTCCACCTTAGCCATTCTTTTTCATACACGAATCCTCATGAGCTTTCTTGTTTAAATAGTATATCTTCTTTCTTATCTTGATCAATATTTACCTACATCATGACTATATTTCTAATATCTATGTACAACTTAATTATCATGTTTCTCTAAGCATGCCATCTCTAATAGCTCACTAGCAACTTCTATATCTTCGATTCTCATAAGATTATCATCAACATCTTCTCTACCAAGGAAATTCATGCTACCATACCACACTATTGATTTATCAATGATTGCAAAATGTTCACTAATCGTATCAGAACACATTACATCAAATCCATAATTCATAAGTTGCTCAGATAGTGCAATTTGAATACTTCCGTCATTAAACCTATCATAGTCCATTCCACGAGTAATAATTGTAATTCTTACACCTTTTTCCTGTACAGATTTCATTACACCAATTATCTGATTTACTTTTGAAGCACGTATGTTAGGGCTACAAATCACAACTTCTTTTCTTGCATTCAAAAGATCATTTTTGAATACTTCATAATAATTATCAATATCATATATAAAACCATAAGAATTAGATTTATCTGTCTTTAAATCTTGTAACAATTGATACCCTATCTTTTTATATGCTCTTAACCTTTTGCTATACATGCGATCAAATACTGGTATATGCATATCAATATAGTCATAGATGATTACATTCTCTTTTCCTTCATAATCTCTGTTTAGACGACCTGCATATTGTTCTACAACAGTTTTACCAGCTATTGGCGATGCCATGATCAAAGTATCTAATCTTGGATAATCAAAACCTTCTCCGATTAGCTGTCCTGTTGCGATTAACAGAATAGATTCTTCCTTTGGAATAGTATTTAATTTTTCTAATACACTTCTTTTTTCTTTAGTAGACATGCTTCCCAAGAAGAGAATTGTATTTTTTGCATAGCCATCTAGTTTCTTATATAACAACTCTGCATGCATGGTATATTTTGTTAAAATTACAGGACATCTACCTTGGTCTATGCATTTCTTAGCATCTTCTATAATAAGATTATTTCTCGAATAATCATCACGAAGTAATTCATAAGCTTCGTTGATATCTAACTTCTTTGTTCTAGGTGAAACGACACGTGTAAATCGCGGATAAACTAAATGTTCTATTCCTTGTTCAACAGCCCTTTCTTTCGAAGAGTAAACAAACCTGATTGGTCCAATTAACATATAGTTGATTTTATCAAGACCATCCTCACGGATTGGTGTTGCTGTTACTCCATATACATATTTTGCTTTTACCTCTTGTAAAATACGTTGAATAGTATCCGAAGCCGCATGATGACACTCATCAATAATTACCATTCCATATTCTTGTAATCTTGGATGGAACTTTCCTTTGGAGTATAAAGTGCCCACCATCGCTACATCAATAATTCCAGTTGTCGTGTCTTTTGCTCCATGTAGAACTCCTATATTACTTTTACGTACTTTTAATATACCTGTTTTAGTTCTATAAGTTTGTAGTTCTTCATGTATCAATAGGAAGTTCTCTATTGCTTTTACCCATTGTTCCACTAAAGATGATGATTCTAATAAAATTAATGTATTAACTTTCTTACACGCAATTAAATTACAACATACAACTGTTTTACCAAATGCTGTTGCCGCACTTAAAATACCATTATCATATTTTATTAGATGTTCTACCGCAGATCTCTGGTTATCACGTAGTATCCCACGAAAATCAACATGGATTTCATGACCATTATGTCTTTTATCGTCAATCTCATATGGAATTTCAGCTTCTTTTAATCTTTCGAGAAGAGTGCTTAAAATGCCCCGAGGAATTGCAATATATCCATCAATATCTTCACCTAAATAAATAAACCTTGAATTTACAAAATTTGATATATTCATTGCTTGATTTTTATAAAATATCGGATTTCTAAATGCAGCCATTCTTCTAATTTGGTTTTGAATTCTCGGACTTAAATTAAGTGTATCTATAAACAATTGATTGCTTACCACTAACTTAAATACACCGCTTACATCGTCTTTGCGTAATTCCGACTGATTTTCCCACGGTTTATTTCTAATGTTTTTTGTAATTTCGTTATTTTTAAAAGGATTTATACCAGACCATTCCATTATCCTTTGATCTATTTCATGCTCAGTTAATCGGTACTTATGCAATAAAATCTCATATTGATTAGGATATGCATTCCAATTATCGTCCACAAACGCACTATTCCCATTTTTTAATGCTTCAGGTTGAAGCGGTAAAGCAATAAGATTCCCTAGGCCTCCATTTTTCAAATAATCTTGTGCCGGTATCATTCTGTCGTAATAATGAAAATTTTGTAAATTAACCGATTCTGCACCCTTTTCTAAAAGTGCATTTCCAAATCTACGAGCTTTTTCTGCTTTAATAGGTTGTTCGAAAAATATCCATACATGCGCACCATTTCCGGATCTAGATCTTTCAACTAATACATCAATATTGTTTATCTTACAAATTTCTCTAAAGGCTGAAACTTCTTCTTTCCACTTTTCATCTTCATTAGAAAAATCTGTTTGTTCGGATTTTACCGAATGATTATCAAAATCAAACACAAGAAAACGACAAGTATCATTTGAAAGTAATGGGTAGATCCCAATCGTTATCTTTCCAGTAAGATGATTAATAATGGTATCAGGTGTGATTGTTTTCCACTCTTGCATCGCACAATCCAAACATGTTGTACTTTTCTTTTTTTCAGCATGATTGAATTCTGGTCTTCTCCTACATCCAGGTACCCAGAAATTTTTGCACTGTGGATAATATCCAATTTTTCCTGCTTTATTGACTACTCGTTGACTATAAACATCCATCCTACCCCAAAATCTTGCAAAATATTGACTTGCCATATTTTTGGTAATTGAAATCGGCAAGATGCGTGCACCTTGATTATTATCATATTTATCTTCAATTAAATCAGACCCAAATTTAATATTATTATCCTTGAGTATCCTTTTTAGGATCTCGTTTTCTTTTTTTAGTTCAGAAATCAATTTTATCAATGCTTCAACCCGAGTATCATCCATGATTTCCCTCATTTCATACAATATAATCCAAATATATCAATTATTTTTTATCGCATTTCATCTCTCTCCAAAAATTCAATTAAGATTATTTCTAAAATTTTATTATTAAGAACACTTTTATTATCTTAACCTATAACTTATTTAACATATCAGAAATATTGCAAGCATCATTAATAGTTACCTATATTATTTCTTTAATATAATCTACTACTTTTATATCGGCTGGCAACCATTCTACTGAATCAAGTTGTTCCTTGTTTAGCCATCTAGAATCTTCCGCTTCTTTTAGTATTAAATTACCAGATAGTATACTGCAAAAATAACATTTCATTGATACATGAAATTTTGGATAATCAAATTCAACTGTATCAATATAGTTATTAATTTTTATATTGATATCCAGTTCTTCTTTGATTTCTCTTATTAGTGCACCTTCTGGTGTTTCTCCTTCTTCAATCTTGCCTCCAGGAAACTCCCAGAAACCTCTATAATCCCCATATCCTCTTGCAGTTGCGAGTACTCTATCTTTATCTCGTATTACTGCAGCTACTACATTTATTGTTTTCATAACATTAAATCTCTTCGATTCCTAAAATTCTTAAATACTTGTACGTACCATCATAATATTCTGGTAATCGTGTACTATCTTCCCAATAACCATTAGTATTCTTGGTACCGTTGCCTTCTGGTACGCAAATAACCATACCAACTCTTGCACGAGTAAGGAGCACTCTATACGCATTCAACATATATTTAATACGTTCTGAACTTGATGTTGTGGTTGGCAGTATTTCTTTCCATGCTGTTTTTCCATTGAATCGATAAAAATGCCATTTACCATTTTCATAACGCATATCTGCATCCCACAGAAGACATGTATAATCTAATTCTAATCCTTGAACCTGAATCTCAGTTGCGGCATCTTCTAAATAATTAGAAGATCTAGTATCTTGCTTATCTTCAAGGAACCAATGAACTGCATCCTCATCTCCAGATGGTAATACATGTATACCTAATGGTTTATATCTTGCGGACTCTTTACTAATCAGAACACCGGTTCTCTCTGTTCCTCTCACTTTACTTTGAAGCCATTTCTTAGCTTTCTCCATATCTCTTGTCAAAACAATCGGATACTTATCCCTTATCTCTGTAAAGATGGATGCTGCGTTACCATTAATATCTAATAATGCATGTACAAAAGCAGACAAATTTTCTGCCCTATACGAACGTAAGGAAACTCCTAAATGCAAACTATCAGAGTAAGTGACATTAGGGTTATGTTTCAGCAATTCATTAACTTGTCCTTCTGCATATTCTGCTTCTGTTAATTTTGGTGAGATATATACTTTCCAATGTGTGAACATTTCGTTCAATGACTTAATCCATTCAGAAATACCTGCTTCACCTGTATTGATTTCTTGACCTCCACCTACTAGACATACGATAGTTGCCCAGTCTTCACGTTGATCAAGTGACCATATTAGAAATGATGCTTCAGACATAGGAAAGTTAGGAACCTTAAGTTTATTGCCATATGTTCCTCCTCGTTTTAGATAATTGGCTAATCTTTCATGCGTCCTGATCTCTGTGCTTCATCAAAAATTGCTACATGCTCAACTTCACCGTATCCAGCATCCTGCACCTTTACTGCGTTTCCTTTATCAATTTCTAATATACCATTTTCAACGGGATTTTTAATCTTTGCAAGCATGGTATCTCTATATCTATGAATGATTTGTATAAATTTACTTACCTCTCGCTTGGAGTCAGACTTAGTCTTCTTTTCACCTCTCGATTTACACTTTGTGTAATTATCAAGAGCTAAAGCTTCATTCAATACTGCAACTAGAGGTCCATTTCCTGAGAGATATATAGCACCTTCATCTAAAACTGGTGCATCAGTCCCTTGATATGTCTGTTTTACTGCAACATCTAAACCAACTAATGTTTTTCCAGCACCAGGAACTCCAGTCACAAAGCAAATACTCTTCTCACCATTTTCCTTACTACGTTTAATAACTTCAAGAATATACGCAATCGTAGTATCCGTCATAACCTTATCAGCTTCATGTCTTGTAATATCCTCTACCGAACGGCTTTCGTAGAGTGTTCTGGCTGCTTCGATAATTGTTGGTGTTGGCGCATAGGGGCTGATAGTCCAGTTACTATCTATATCTTCTTCATCTGGATATAAATTAATAACCTTACCAATTAGTTCCTGTATTCCTCCTTCACCTGTTACAAGTGGATTGAGAACTTTATCGTTGTATACCGATTTCTGAATGATCGAAGATTGCTTTTGATATTTAGTCGCGATTAAAATAGGTACTATCACTTTTGATTCACTAAACTTATGAAAGCTCCTTAAATCTAAAGCATAATCAAGCACTTGATCAATATCATTTTCAATAATCCTTGATTCACCCACTTTAAATTCCAAACAAAAAATAATTCCTTTTAAAAGTAGAACTGCATCAATTCTTTTCCCTAGTCTTGGAATATCATACTCAAAAATGATTTTCCCATTTGAACACTTCCATGGTAATAACTCTTTTTGAAGAATCTTAATTTCATTAAGCCAAGCTTCTCTAGTTGTAGTAAGTGTATCCCCATGATAACGTGCACATAAGTCACCAAAGACTGCATTACTTCCTTCACTTAGAAAGTCATGCAAACTACTCTCATATAAACATCGTGGATTCTTATTCATAATTATTAAATCCCTTCGCCCTTATTGAATATATTGTATCATTTTGTTTTATATTTTCCTTCAGTTTTATGACATTCGCATTTTGTGTATCTCCAAAATATTTCATACTTCTGTAATATTCATATTATATAAATATTTTAACTTAATTTATATTATTATAACAATCTTAATGTTAATATATTATATAGATAGTTAATAAGGAGATAGAACTATGAATGCTTTAGATATACTCGGTCTTAAAATTAATTACAAAAAATGGAATAAAGAAAAACAATTACCTTTATTTATTTTGGATAATTTTCAAGTTCAAAAAGCAATCATCAATGATATAGAGTGTTTATCTTTAACTCCTAAGGGAGACCTAACAACCCTACCGGCATTCAAGAAGCAAATAAGTATCATAAAGGAAATAGAGAACGTACCTATCTTTCTACAATTAGATGTTATCTCTTCATTCAGAAGACAAAATTTTCTTGAAAATAAAATTCCATTTATTCTGAAAGATAAAATGGTTTATCTACCCTTCATGGCAACTTATTTAACCAATACACAGTATGTAGATAAAAACGTTGAAAAAATATCTTTAGCCACTCAATTATTATTTACGTGGATTTTGTATCAAAATGCAAATAAGTATTATGTAAGTGATGTGGTTAAATCACTTGGTTTTTCAAACATGACACTTACAAGAGCATATCGTCAACTATGTGCAACACAACTATTCAAAGAGCATAAGGATGGTAGAAAAATATTTCTAACAACAAGCCTATCTAAAGTAGACTTATTCAACAAAATGAGGCCTTACTTACAGTCCCCATTTTATACACAAGGGTATATCTTAAAAAAAGAAAGCACTAAAGATATGATTCCAGCTGGTGAGTTTGCATTTAGTCAAAACACTTACATCAATCCACCTAATCTTAAGACATATGCCATAGAAAAGAAGCATGTCAAAAATATTAAATTGCAGAGGGAATGTTATTCATATGATGAGCAAGTTGAGTTACAAATATGGAAATACAATCCGCTACTCTTTAGTCAAAATAAAAAAAACATCGATGACATTTCTTTAATCCTATCTCTATTAGGAAACGAAGATGAAAGATTAGATATTGAAATCGAAAATTTACTAAAGAAAATATTTAAGGAGACGTTTTAGCATACTATGATTGGAATTGCATCATTCAAAGAATATTTTAAGGGTTTCGAAGATCAATATGTCATTATCGGAGGAACCGCATGTGAACTTTTGATGTCAGATAAATCGTTAAATTTCCGTACCACTAAAGATATTGACATGGTATTAATTATCGAAACTCTGACGAAAGAATTCTGTGAGATATTTTGGCGATATATCAATGATGCAGGTTACGAACATATAAGCAAAGCAACTAACAAATCAGAATACTACCGTTTCTCTAACCCAAAATCTCCCGATTACCCTAAAATGATTGAATTATTCTCTAAAAAACAAGATTGGCTTTTATCATCCATAAAGCAGAATATAATACCAATTCATATCGATGAAGAAGTATCAAGCTTATCCGCCATTTTATTAGATGATACTTATTACAATTTCCTTACCAAAGGAATATCAAAGATCCATGGTATCTCTATCCTTAAAGCAGAACATATCATTCCATTTAAAGCTAAAGCATGGATAGACTTAACATATAGAAAAGAACATGGAGAATTAATTGATAGTAAAGATATTAAAAAGCACAGAAATGATATTGTTCGTTTATCTACTTTGCTATCACCAAACTTAAATATGACTTTACCAAATAAAATTAAAGAAGATTTATCATTCTTTATTCAAAAATTAAGTGAAGAAGAATTCAATCTTAAGCAAATGGGTATAAATCATATTTCTAAAGGGGAACTCATTCAATTTCTAAATCAATTTTATAGCTTATAGAATTAGTTAATTTTATGACTGATTATTCTTAATGTAATAATAATATTTTAAAACCAGCAAAAATTATTTGCTGGTTTTAATTTCTGATTATGCTTGTTTATACTATTCCCACTCTTCTTTTTCTACTGCTCACTACATTCAAAACCGTTCAAAATAAAGGCTTTTCGTTTGTTGCGTGCTGGGAAATTCGTTTAATTTAAGCTCGTTTTTAGATTTTTTTACCCGTCCCAGTACCAGTTCCAGCTCCAGAATCAGATATATCCATAATTAAGCTAAAAGTTATTCTTTTGGCAATAATCTCTAACTACATCAATCCAATTTTCATACCAATACCACTGTTTAGAAACTTTTACTCCATAATTGTATTTTTTATTTTTAGCATCTTTTGCCTTCCATAACTGAGTATGGTAATGCATACTAAATGTAGAATAACCTTCATCCTTCATCATTTTCACGATATCACCAGGCAAAAATTTTGCTTTTTCAACAGCCTTAACCAACACATGTTCTACATCTTTTGCTTTATCACTATCTGGAGAAATAAATTCTACTGCTTTATCTGCTTGATTAGCTCTATTTACTTGTATTGGAATATATACAATCTTATAAGAATAGTATAATGATTTTAATTCTTCATCATCCAGCTCAGATTCAAATGTTGCAATAAAATTTCTTACATTACTTGGTATTTCATTTTCTGATTCTTTTTTTAATAACTGTTCTTGTTCGGGTGATATTGGAGAAAATTGAATCGCTAAGCTCAAATTATCTTTTATGCTATGCCTATCTCCAAACATTTTGATAATCTCTCTATTATAGTTTAATGCACATGCTTGTAATTTAGCTCCAATATATTCATCAATGCTATCCGTTTTCTGATGTTCAATTTCATGTCTTATCCCAATTAAAAACCTCAGATTATTTGCTGTACCTTTATCTAATGGAGACGCTTGTTCATTAATACACCTTTCTAGTTCCCAGTGCTTATATGCACCATTTTTAGTCCTGTCATATCTTTTCCGTTTTCCTTTCATGTGAAAATATCTATAATCTATACCTTTCTTGCTATAATAGGCATGCATAAGATATGTCCAAGAAATAATGGCTGTGATAATAAACATCTCGGACTTAAATTTAATTAAAGGGTTGTTATAAATCTGCACAGCAGAAGCCATTGCTTCTTTTGATTTATCCAGCAGCTCATTGGTTATTGATCTACCCATTTAAACCCTCCTTATTGCATTACAAGCCTAAGACCTCTCTATTCATTATTTTTATAGCTTCCTGTTCTTTTAAATATGCCTCATATCTTAATTGATTGGCATTATTTATGAGAGAATTAATTCTATCTACTACTATTTCATCATTTAAAACCGGCAAGGCAATATCACCTAAATGTTTATCTGTAATTTCATTAACAACAGAACCGTATGTCTTGCTAACTATCAATTTTTTACCATACTCAGAATTCAACCACACAAAAACTATGCCTATATATGATGGATTGCAGACAACTCTTAATACATGTTGATTAACGGTCCAATTCTCCCAATGCTTTGGAACAATTGAAACTTTTCCTATAGTTCCACTACACGTTACCAAAATCATATTTGCTTTTAACAACAATTCCTTTTGAATTCTGTCTGAATGATGAGTCAGCGATAAATATTTTTTATTTGATGGATCTAACTGCCCTATTTCTTTTCCCCCTACAAAAACCTTACCGTTCCCTTTTGAAACATATGTCCTTTTAAAACGACCAGGAAGGACTATTTGTTTCGTAATCAACTTATCATTCAATCTAAGCACTTTAGATTTCTTGCTCAAATATTTTTCCATTACAGAAACTATGGTTGTATGATAATTTGCTTCAAGCCTACCGTTTAATTCACTCAATCTAACAGGAAAAGAAGAAATTTCTTTACTATAAGAAAATGCTTCTTTCTCAATCTCGTCCATAGGTGGAAGTTCTAACGCATCTATTAATAGTCTTGTAGCTTCATCAATCAAATCATTTGATTCATCTCTTTTACTATATGAATCTATAACTAAATCATGAATTTTCTTTTTCAAAAGATATGGTGGGTTCGGAATAATCAATTCATCCATGTGTGAAGCTTCAATGTGACTAATTACAGAACCATATTTATTAGAAATAAGTATCGCTCTACCTATACTTGTTTTTAGAAAAGTATAGAAAAACCCATTGTCTACCTCTTCTTTAAATCTAACTCTTAATAAATCATGAGAAAAAATCTGGTTATCAGTAGTTTTATTTACCATACTAACATTTCCAATTGTGCCGCTACAAGTAATTAATACTTGCCCTTTTTTTACTCTTAATTTATCAATATTCGTTTTTGTCAATTTTGAAATATACCCATCTATAGTTGGGTACACATCTAATATTGAACTTGGTTGATATATCGGATAATCTGATTTTTCTAACCAAAGCCTTTTAAATCTTGGGCATGTGAAACATTCAGCAAAATCCTTTTCTAAACTCAAATATTTATAATTATATCTAGTTTTTTTCACAATTTCTCGTGCATGTTTAGCTTCAATATCAAAAACTGAAGCTTCCAATCTTTTTCCATTACTTAATATGTCACTTAAGCTTACTGTTGACCAACTTAACTCATCCTTAGAAATCTGAGGATTTGAATAATCTGATTTTTCTGTTATTCTACTCGCTAACGCTACCATGATATCCCCTCACTTCTTTTCCAGTTTTCAAAAATACTTGGTACAAGAAGAGTTTGATCATCTACTATTTTTTCTTTACTTTCAACTTGAGCAGTTTTTTCTCCTGTCGATATTTCATCAAGTTTCAGAATGTTCTGTTTTTCTGGAATTAATATCTCATTCCCCTCTTCATCACGCTTAAAAAGTGTGTTTCCACGTTTATCATGACCAATTTTATCGACTATAGCCATATAAATGTTATAGTCTGCCATCAAACCATTTTTCTCTTCTTTTAATATTTCATCAGCTTTTTTCTTTTGTAAAATTAACACAGATGTTTGAGTTCCGTTTCTCGGTTGAAATGTGTCTTCATGAAGATCTATACTAGCAATAATTTTAGTATACTTAATCAGCCATTCTCTAATATACCCTGTTCCAGGTGAACCAAGTAAGGCATCAGGTAGTACAATCCCCATTCTTCCACCAGGTTTCAAAAATTGCCAACAACGCTCTATAAACAGTATTTCTGGAGATACCGAACTCTGATACTTATCAGTAATAGTCCAACGACCAGTTTTCTTATCTTGTTTCCAAATTCTCGCCAAATCAAATTGGCTTAATATGGCATGATCTTTAATTGGTATCTTACTTCCGAATGGTGGATTTGTAACAATAACATCAAAATATCCTATGCTATCTTTATTGATAAGTATTTTCTTATCTATCTGCAAAGCTGCTGACAATCTTGTTTTAAAATCATCTGTCCATTCATGTGGTTGAAGTAAAGAATTGTTTTGCAAAATATTACCACTACCATCATTATTCATTACCATATTCATTTTTGTTGCTTTAACCAAATCAGGATTTATATCAAAGCCAAAATAATTATTCATAGCCATATCTGAAATTTTATCTTGAAAGACTTTCTTTTCAAAATCATCCCATTCAGATTTTAACTTGCCTGTTTCTTTTTCAAATTCTATCCTCAGTTGCTTCATTGCATAAGTCATTGCAGTTACCAAAAATCCACCTGTACCGCAAGAAGAATCCAATACCTTTT
>ERZ773074.530-NODE-530-length-16018-cov-2.536616_pt1 | contig 16018 bp, 16 predicted proteins | sample MGYA00580615_ERZ773074 | MGnify/ENA primary metagenome ERZ773074 (study PRJEB29015, sample SAMEA2738126) | human oral metagenome | biome: human oral; feature: human-associated habitat; material: saliva | place: China | collected 2160 ...
ATGTAATTAATTGCGTTACAATGATTAGTTTAATGAATAGCTATCCAATTGTGGGTGGAACTCTAATTGTGTCTAACGATGAAGAACCATATCGATTCGAATTCAATACCCTACTTTCGGAATTAGAAAATGAGAAATCATTCATTATAGAGATTGATAGAGGTAAATAATGTACACTGATTACAATAATCTCTATTCCTCATATTTATCACATTCTGGAAAGAAAGGTATGAAGTGGGGTATTAGAAAAACAAAAAAAATAGAAGCCGCTAAAAAATACTGGAATAAAGTTACAAATGATGAGGCACAAATAAACATCAACCCTAAAGGTGTATTAAAACGAATGAATAACGACTGGAAAAAGAACAGCGTACAAATTACAAAAGAAATAAATAGCAGAGACCGTACGATAAAGGCTTCGATAATATCTGGTATGTCTATAGTTTCTGGAATCGCATTATCGTATGTGGGCAGTTTAGCAGACAGTTCAAGAACTATGGCTATCGGTGCCGCAATTGCTACCGGATCTACCGGAGTATATGCAATTGCTAATCATAAATTGAACAACGACAAATTTGTTAAAAGAATTAAAAATCACAGAGAATCAGCACATAATGAGGAATATAAAAAGCTAAATGCTACACAACGAGAATCCGCAGATAAGGTTATGGAATCCATAAATGCTTTAGATAAATATAGATTCTAAACCCATTAACCGAAAGGAGAATAATGTATACTGATTATTCTAATATTTATTCTTCTTATCTCCTTCATTCTGGAAAGAAAGGTATGAAATGGGGAATTAGGAATAAAAAAAAAACAATTAAATAAATTTGAAAATAAAAAAGTAAATATTAGTGACGATAAAAAGAAAAAGCAACAAGATAAACTACTAAAATTATATAAACAGAGAAAAGAGGCAAACTGGTATGCCGCAAATGCACTTATAGCTGCGGCAATCACTATACCTATTGGGGCATTAATGAGAACCTCATATAACAATACTATCGCGAAGGCTGGCGAGGCATTAATTACAAGTTCTGGGCTTGCCATGGCGACGGCTGGCGCTTACGCCGGGCAATCAATCAGTCTAAAAAATGAGCAAAAACGCCTACAAGCGAGATATGGTCACAGCCTCGACGAATCTAATATGAAATATCATCCACTAAAAGGAACTATTAGTTATGGTCAGAAAGGAAAATAATGACACTATCAAATAAAGCTTATGACACTCTTCAGTGGGTATGTCGTATTCTTATTCCAGCATTTATTACTCTTTACATCGCCGTAAACGGGGTTCTTATTTCTAACGGACTTACTGGTCTACCATATCCGGAAGTGGTAACCGGCATTGTTGCTGCCGTAAACGTATTTATTGGCGCATTGATGGCTAAGTCCTCAGCAGATTTTAAGAATTCCGAATCTGTTGATACTCTGTAATGTATAGCAACTACAATGATCTCTATACTTCTTCCTTATATCATTCTGGGATCAAAGGCATGAAGTGGGGTGTCCGGCGTAAAGCAAAAAAAGATGCAAAAGAGTACACTAAAGCTAAATCTTTTTATGGCGAAGGTGCTGGAACTCGTAGAAAGTTAATCAAACAGAAAGTTGAGTATAACTCTAAGCATATTCCCGGCTATAAAGAGGCATTCGACCATTACGTCAAAAATACTGATATGAACAAGCGAGCAAATCAGGCAGTCAGAGAACGAAAAGTTAAAGATGTAAAGAATTCTGCTGGAAAAGCTGTTCGTGGTGTTGGTAATATTTTGGCCGGAAGAATGCAATTTGTAGGTGGATCAATGCTAATTGGCTATACAGCTTTGAGGATTGGTCAACGATATGGATATATTCCATCTAATGAAGTTCTAATGGATAAAGCATATAACATTGGTAAAAATGTAATGCGAGAGTTTAAGAACGGAGGCAGACATTAAATGTATTCTAATTTCGAAATGACTTACAATTCGTACCTAATGCATCACGGCACTAAAGGTATGAAATGGGGAGTTAGACGAACGACTGTAAGACGATCTATCATGCCCGGTAAGTGGGGCATTAGGCGTACAGTTGCAAGTCAACATAACCTAGACATTAAGAATAATTGGACCGTAGCAAAAAACAAAGCTAAAGCTGGAGTCCTGAGCAAACAATCAGAAGAATATATTCATGCTAGAGATGCACGAATGAAGAATCTTGGAGGACGCGCTCTTGCTTTTGCTGGTGGATATTGGAAAAGTGATCAAGGTAGATATTATCAGCATAGAGCAAAGGGCAGGAGTGTTGTTAATGCTGCCGCTAGAGTTTACGTAAGAAAAGCTTTAATCGGAGCGGCGGCTGGCATGGCAATGTCCATTGGATACAATAAGGTGATGGGCAATATTTAGGAAAGAAGATTCTATGAACTATGATTTTTCTGGTTGGGCTACCAGGAATGATCTTAAATGTTCTGATGGACGAATCATTCGTTCTGGAGCGTTTAAAGATTGCGACGGTAAACAAGTGCCGTTGGTCTGGCAGCACCAGCACAATGGTGTCGAGAATGTTCTTGGACATGCTATCCTAGAGAATCGACCAGAGGGTGTTTATACTTATGCAGTATTTAACAACACCGAGTCTGGTAAGATGGCAAAAGAAGCTGTTCAGAACGGCGACATTAAGCAACTATCAATTTACGCGAACAAGCTAAAGCAGAATGGCTCTAATGTAATGCATGGAGTTATTAGAGAAGTTAGCTTGGTTCTTGCTGGGGCAAATCCCGGCGCAATGATCGATACTGTTATTGCTCACAGCGATGACGGTTCAGAGGAAGCAGTAATCTATACAGATACTGATATCGAATTGTATCATGCAGCTACCAAAAAGGATGAAGATACAGATGAGACTGATCCTGAAGTAGTTGAAGATAATCAAAATGGAAGTGTTGACGAAAGGACACAAAACATGGATCCACAGAATGCACAGGCACAGGCTCCACAGGGTCAGGCTCCAGTACAGGGCGACAAGACCATTCAGGACGTTATCGATGAGATGACTGACGAGCAGAAGGACGTATTGTATTATCTCGTAGGTATGGCAGCACAGCAGGGTGAGGCTACAGGCGAGGAAGATGTAGAGGATGAAGATATGAAGCACAATTTGTTCGATGCTGAGGGTGATTACCTCGCACACTCTGCTGAGGATATGGAAGAGGTACTGCGCGACGCAAAGCGTTATGGCTCCCTAAAGGAGTCCGCACTCCAGCACGGTATGGAGGACATCACTCTTGGCGACGCTCTTCAGCACAGCATCACTGATGTTGGTTTCCTGTTCCCAGATGCTAAGACCATCGGTGCAGAGCCAGAGTTTATTTCCCGCAAGATGGACTGGGTCGAGGACGTTATGAACGGCGTTTCTCGTACTCCTTTCTCCCGTGTTAAGTCTATCTTTGCAAACATTACCGAGGATGAAGCAAGGGCTAAGGGTTACATCACTGGTAAGGAGAAGAAGGAAGAGGTATTCAAGCTTCTGAAGCGTACCACTGATCCACAGACTATCTATAAGAAGCAGAAGATGGACCGTGACAACATGGTTGACATCACTTCTTTCGATGTTGTTGCTTGGCTCAAGAAGGAAATGCGCATGATGCTCGATGAGGAGCTTGCTGGCGCTATCCTTTGTGGCGACGGTCGTACTTCAACTGATGACGATCACATTTCTCACGATCACATCCGCCCAATTTGGCAGGACCAGAATCTCTACACTACTAATGTTGCTGTAGCAGTCAAGTCTGCTGAGAAGGATGACGAGAACAAGGTATACGGCAAGATGATCAAGGCAATCATCAAGGCACGTAAGAATTATCGCGGTTCTGGTAACCCAGTATTCTATACCACCGAGGATGTTCTCACCGGTATGCTTCTTATCACCGATTCTACTGGTCGTGACATTTATGAGTCTCCAGAGAAGCTTGCTCAGAAGCTGCGCGTTTCTAAGATCGTTACCGTTCCTGTACTTGAGAACAAGACTCGTGTCGGTTCCGATTCTAAGCGTTATTCTCTTCAGGGTATCATCGTAAACCTCAAGGACTACAATGTTGGTGCTGACAACGGTGGCGCTGTAACTCTGTTTGACGACTTCGACATTGATTACAATGCTCAGAAGTACCTCATTGAGACTCGTTGCTCTGGTGCTCTTGTTAAGCCATACTCTGCTATCTCTGTTGAGATGACACTCGAGGCTTAGTATTTCTATGGATGAGTTCTCTTATCTATAGAAGATAGGAGAAATTCAAAATGGGAAAGTTTTATGGTAACATTGGTTTTGCAACGATAGAAGAAACTCAACCAGGAATTTATGAAGAAGTAATTTCTGAAATACGCTACAGGGGCGATCTTCAAAAGATCTATAGACGATCCGATGGGGGCGCTCCTGTAGATAATATTACACTTCAAAATCAAATCAGCATTATTGCAGATGCTTTTATTAATGATAATTTTATGAATATTCGTTATGTCGAGTATGCTGGTTGTAAATGGAAGATTACTTCTGTCACTGTTGAGACGCCAAGGATTATTTTGTCGATTGGAGGTAGGTATAATGCAAACTCTTACGGACAATAGACTCGACTTCCATCAAAAGTTGGAATTTGTTTGGGATGAGACATTCCTAACCGGAAAAACCTACTTTCAACCGCCATCAAACATAAAACTAGAGTATCCATGTATGGTTTATGAACCTAGCGGTATTGAAAATCGTAATGCGGATAATGAACCATACAGACGTAATTTCAGATATTCGGTTAAAGTGATTAGTAAGTCTCCTTTACACCCAGTAATTGATAGACTTCTAGATTTTAAGTATGCTACTTATGATCGTCACTACGTTGCCGACGGTCTGAATCATGACGTATTTACTATTTACAATTAGATTGGACAAATAAATGGGTAAACAAATTTCTTGGGACGAGACTGGTTCTCGTTGGTTTGAGAATGGCTGTGATCGCGGCGTTCTCTATGTTCAGGGTGACACTGGCAATTACCCCAAGGGTGTTGCTTGGAACGGTCTAACTAAGGTTACTGAGGCTCCCGAGGGCGCAGCTGCAAATAACCTTTATGCGGACAATATTAAGTATGCTTCTCTTCGTTCTGCTGAGTCTTTCAAGGCAACGATCGAGGCTTATACTTATCCTGATGAGTTTGGTGAGTGCGATGGCTCTGTTGAGGTAGCAAGGGGCATCAAGGCTGGTCAGCAGACTCGTAAGGCATTTGGTTTCTCTTATCGTACTAATATTGGTAACGATACTGGTACCACTTCTGATGATGGTTATTACATTCATCTCGTTTATGGCGCTACCGCAGCTCCATCTTCTCGTAACTACGAGACTGTTAACAATTCTCCATCAGCAATTACTTTCTCTTGGAGTGTTGAGACCACACCAGTTAATGTTAAGGGTATTAAGCCAACCTCAACTCTGACTATCGATTCTCGTAAGGTTACCAAAGAGAACCTTAAGAAGATCGAGGATAAGCTCTATGGTACTGAGACCACAGATCCTATTCTTCCACTGCCAGACGAGATTGTTACTCTTGTTGGCGGCGCTGCTCCAATTCACGGTTAAGATAAGCTATTAAATTGATAAGGAGTTAACTCATGTACAAGAAGACTATTGAGTGCACTGACTTTGATGGTAATAAGATTAAGGACGATTACTACTTCAACTTCACAAAGGCTGAGATTCTGGAGTTTGATAACTCTGAGCTCGGCGGAATGGAGCAGTATATCGAGCGAATCCAGAAGGAGAAGGACAACACTAAGCTGTTCAAACTCTTCAAGGATCTTATTCTTAAGGCTTACGGCGAGAAGTCTCAGGACGGCCGTAGGTTCATCAAGTCTGAAGAAAAAGCAATCGAGTTCTCTCAGACTGAGGCATACTCGGAGCTTGTTATGGAGCTAGTTTCTGATGCAGACGCGGCGGCCGAGTTCGTCAATAGCGTATGTGCTAGCGTACTTAAGGATCAGAAGCTTAATCCTGTATCTAAGTAAGGAGGGATGTTAGAGAGTGCTTCAAATAACTATTCCAGAAGTCGAATTGTACGACGAAGAAAGAGCCGAGTTCTCGTTTAAAAAAGAGATAGTATTATCACTGGAGCACTCTCTCATCTCTATTTCAAAATGGGAGTCAAAGTGGCATAAACCATTCTTAACTTCCGAAAAAACTGAAGATGAGATATTAGATTACATCATTTGTATGTCTGTTGGTAAAAGGATTACTCCAGCAGACCTAGAAGGAATAACAAAAGAAGATCTTGAGGCCATAAATAATTATATTGACGATCCAATGACTGCTACAACATTTTCATCCGGATCTACATCTGGTCAAACAAAGTTTGTAACTTCAGAATTGGTATATTATTGGATGGCTAAAGCAAGTATTCCTTTTGAGTGCGAAAAGTGGCATTTTAATCGGCTTATGACATTAATTAGAGTTTGTATGGAAGAAGACAACACTAAGAAAGAGATGTCACCTGATGAAATAATGCGACAAAATCGAGAATTAAACGAAAGGCGTCGAAGGGAGATGCACACTAATGGATAATACAACTAAGTTTGATGTTGCTATTAGTAATATTGAAGATAATCACGAGGGCGCTCCAGACGATTACAAACCCGAGGAAGACGGTCCTAAAGATTTAGGAGATAAGTAATGGGTTTTACAGTTTCAGAATTTATCCAATGCCATGGCTCTAACATGGATTGGGGTCGAGGTGGAAAAAGCGTAAGCTATATTGCCGTTCACTACACCGGCACTAATGCTTCTGGTCATAACAATCTTGTTTATTTTTCTGGTCCAAACCGCAATGCTTCAGCACATTATTTTGTTGATACAGACGGTACGATTTCTCAGAGTGTGCCTGAGCGAGACACTGCTTGGGCCGTTGGTAACTACGATCGCAATCAGAGGTCAATCTCTATTGAGTGTGTTTCCGATGGTTCAGCTCCTTTTACAGCAGCTCAGATCGCATCGCTTCGAGCAATCGTAACGGATCTGATGTATCGATATGGAATTACTGCCGATCGAGTTATTCGTCATTATGATGTAACTGGTAAACATTGCCCAGCACAGTATGTTGATGAGTCAGCTTGGGCTGCGCTTAAGAATCAGATCACTTCAACATATGTTGGAGAGCCAAAGTGGGTACACAGTCCAAATGGCTGGTGGTATCAGCGTAGTGATGGTTCATATCCTGCGAATGAGTGGATGTGGGTCACTGATGCTTGGTATTGGTTCAACGGTCAAGGATATATGGAGACTGGTTGGCATTGGATTAATGGAAAGTGCTACTACCTTTCCGAGTCCGATGACACAATCGGTAAGATGGTAAGCGGAATGCAATCCATTAATGGCGCTAAGTATTTCTTTGCTCCAACCGGTGAGTTACAGTTTGGATGGGTCAAGTACGACGGCAATTGGTATGTTACCGATGACAAATGGGGCATCATTCAAACTAGCCAGTGGTATTTCAAGGATAATACTTGGTATTGGCTTGACGGTGATGGTCATATGGTCACTGGTCACCAGACAATTGATGGAAAGCAATACCTGTTTGATGATTCTGGTGCAATGCAGACAGGACTTCGTGAAGTAGAAGGCGATACATATTTGTTCAGTGAGTCTGGTTCGATGGTGACTGACACGCTTTACATCAATCCTGATACCAAGAAGCTTTCTGCGTTTGATCATGATGGTCGAATGATTAAGAATCATGTTCTCTCGGTCAACATTGATGAGAACGGAACCGTCACAGGTATTAAGAGTATCGATTAATTCAAAATGGGGGTGAAGCATGATAAGCTTTAAAGAATCTGGAGATTTTAAGAATCTAGAGAAGCTTTTATCTTTTTCCAAAAGAGCAAACATAGAAGCAATTCTTAATAAGTATGGTCAGATTGGAGTAGAAGCCTTATCTGCTGCAACCCCCTCTCGTTCTGGCAAAACTGCAAGTAGCTGGAACTACAAAGTAACAAGAAGTAAAGGAAATTTACAAATAGATTGGTATAACACAAATACTAATAAAGGTGAGAACATAGCGATTCTTATTCAGTACGGTCATGGCACTGGAACTGGTGGTTATGTACATGGCATTGATTATGTTAACCCTGCTATGAAACCGATATTTGATCAATTATCTAGAGATTTATGGATGGAGGTTAATGCTTAATGGCCGAAACTGTCGATAATAAAGTTGTACGTGTGCAATTTGATAACCAACAATTTGAGCGAGGAGTTAGGCAAACAACCTTATCTCTTCAGAATCTTAAACAGTCTCTTAAGATGGAAGATTCTAGTAAATCCATCGAAAAAGTTACATCAGCTCTTAAGAATATTAACCTCGATGGTTTGAATAGTGCTCTAGACTCGATCAAGAATCGTTTTAGTGTAACCGGAATGGTTGCTCTTAACATTTTGTCTAGTATTGCAAGCAGAGCTGTATTTGCGGGACAACAATTAGTGTCGTCTTTCACTATGACGCCATTGATTGATGGTCTTAGAGAGTACGAACTCCAGTTGCAGTCTCTTCAGACAATCTATGCGAATGTTTCACCTAAAGGATATTCTCTCGATGATGTAAATGCGTCTTTGGATGAGTTGAATACTTACGCAGATAAGACAATTTATAAATTCGGTGAGATGACAAGGAACATTGGTACCTTTACTGCCGCTGGCGTTGACCTTAAAGAAGCAACAAAGGCCATTCAGGGTCTTTCAAACCTTTCAGCTATGACTGGCGCTACTGCTGAGCAATCAGCAAGAGGTTTGTATCAGGTTTCTCAGGCATTATCGACTGGCTTCTTTCGTCAGATTGACTGGATGTCGATGGATAATGCAAACATGTCTAATGCACAGTTTAAAGACATGCTTGTTCAGATTGCGGATAAGCGAAACAATAACGCTGCTACGAACGCAATCAAGAGCAAGGGAAGTTTTAGGGACTCTCTTGAAAAACAATGGCTTACCAAAGATGTTTTCTTGGAGGCATCCAATATTCTTGGTGAGGTTGTTGATAGTGAAGAAGCCTATCAGAACCTGATGAAGAAGATTATTGATAGCGGTTATACTGAAGCTCAAGCTAAGCAGTTTGCTAACATGGCGAAGATGGCCTATGAATCCGCTACCAAGATTAAATCCTTTACTCAGCTTGTCGACACACTTAAGGAATCCTTGGGCACTGGCTGGGCTGATATTTGGCGAACTGTAATCGGTGATCTATCTGAAGCAAAAGAGCTTTGGACTGGTGTCTACGAAAAGATTAATCCGTTTATTGATGCTTCATCAAAAGCTCGTCTCGAACTTGCCAAAACATGGAAAGAGATGGGTGGCAGGACTGAGGTAATTAACGGCATTTCAAACTTTTTTGATAATTTTGTATCCATTGCAAAAGCCGTTCGTCAGGCATGGGTTGATGTATTCCCGCCAATTACAGCAGAAACATTATACAATCTATCTGTAAGGTTCCGTGAACTAAGCGAGAATCTAAAACCAACAGAAGAAACTCTTAGTCGAATCGGAAGAATTGCTAAGGGTCTATTCTCAATTCTCGATATGGGTCGAAAGACAATCGTTGGTGTCGCAAAAGCCTTCGCCGCTTTATTCCATATCGATCTTGGAGCTCCTCTTGAGCTTTTAGCCAAAATAGGAGACTTCTTTACAGATTTAAATTCCAAATATTCTACTTTAACGTTTGATGTTATTGCTGAGAAGATTAAAGACTGGAAGAATTCTATTAAAGACGGAATTGACAGTCTTGTTAATGGTATTAAAGACCTCTTTGGTAAGATCAGAGATAAAATTGAAGATGCTGCTGGATTTAAACCAGAATCTATTCTCGACGCAATCACAGCTGTATTCGTAACTGTTATAAAAGCGTTGCCGGGACTTATTACTAATTTCCGTGGCACAATTATGAACATATTTGGACTACTTGGAGACCTCAAAGACTGGATCAAAGACCATATTTCACTAGATGAAGTCATGTCTGGTATTTCTACAGCTGGTCTTGTTGTTATGGCTAAGTCTCTCATTGGTGTAGCCAAGACAATTAAAGAGTTCTTCGATAATTTGCCATTTGTTGGTACCGGCGGCAAAGGCAAAGGTGGAGACTCTGGATCCGGTGGTGGTCCTGGAGATATTATTGGTAATATTTCTAATTTGTTGAATGGTCTGACTGAGTCTGTTAAGAATATGACCAGTACGATCAAGATTAGTCAGCTTATCATCATTTCCACATCCGTATTAATGATTGCTAAAGCAATTGACATGCTTGCTAAGATCGATCAAGATAAACTGATGGGAAGCTTTGCTACAGTTACTGCTATCCTTGCAGTTCTTGGCAAAGTTATGTCCGTGATGTCTAAATTTGCTCATGAATTTACTCTTGGTAATAGCTTGTCTGTATCTATGGTAGTAATAGCGTTTACACATTCTATTAACACGATTAGTAAAGCAATTAAACGCCTATCCGACCTTGACCAATCAAAGATGATGGGTAGTGCTACGACTTTAGCCATCCTTATGGGCGTTATGGTTAAAGTAATGAAGGGCTTGGCTGAAGTTAAGGGTCTTGATGCTGCTAAGGTATCTCTTGCTCTTATTGCTATGAGCCATGCTATGAACATTATTTCCAAAACTGTAAAGACATTTAGTGCCCTTGATCCAAAAGACTTAACAAAGGGCGTAATTGGTGTAGTAGCAATGCTGACAGCTCTTGGTCTTGCAATGCGAATTATTGATGAAACCAAGATCAGTGTTGGCACATCGGTTGCTCTGCTCGCTATGGCTGCGGCGGTTAAGGTACTTCAAAATAGTGTTATTTCCTTTAGTGAAATGGAACCAGCAAAACTAGTACAAGGAATTCTTGGTATTGCGGGAGCATTGGGTGTATTGGTGCTTGCTCTTAGAGCTATGCCAAGTGCAAAAGTGTCAGTATTTAATTCTTTGTCAATGCTGATTCTGGCATTTACATCTGATGTTATTGCTAATGCTATCGTTAAGTTATCGCAGATAGATTGGCAATCAGGCGCAAATGGTCTAAAAATGCTAGCAATCGCGCTTACTGAGATGGTTCTAGTCATAAAAGCTATGACCGAGCTTGACTCTGGTTTCCTTGAAAACATGGGTGCAGTAATTGCTATTACAGCATTGTCGTTCGATCTTCTTGTTATCGCTGAAGCAATTAAGAAGGTCTCTGAGATCAATGTAGATTCAGCTCTACCAGCACTTGGCGTTCTTGCTGGAGCAATGGTTATTCTTGGCGGTATTATTACTGTAATGGGATATCTGAATCCAGGAGGAGCAATTCTTGCTGGTGTTGCTCTTACAATTACAACAAACGCTCTTATTCCATTGGCTCAGGCGTTTACTACGTTATCTAGTATTTCTTCTGATGGCGTTGAGAATGCACTTAGAGCATTGAGCACAAGTCTTGTTGTCCTTGCTGGAATTACAACATTCCTTGGTATGCTTCCAATGGGTGCTGGACTATTAGGATCTATAGCACTAAGTTTTATTTCTTTAAGTCTTATTCCTATTGCTATGGCATTCGAAACATTATCGAAGATCGCTGATAAAGACTTAGATAAGGGCATAAAGACAATTATTTCTACCATTGGTGTTCTTGCTGGCATTTCTTCATTTATTGGATTGCTGGCACCATTACCAATGTTTGGAGCGATTACACTAACAATTCTTAGTGGCACACTTATTCCAATGTCAGCCGCATTTAAAGAGATTAGTAGTATTTCTCCAGACGATATGCTGACTGGTGTAGGAAACATGCTTCTCGCCGTTGGATCTCTCGCCGCCATATCTGTACCTTTGGCAATTGTGGCGCCACTTCTTGGAATTAGTGGAGCTGCTTTAGCTGTTATTTCTGGACCATTGGTTGGAATTAGCAGAGCCTTAGCTGATTTTGCAGATGTTGGCAAGCGTGGCGAGCAAGGTGCTGAGAATATTAGAAAGTCTCTCGAAGCTATTGCTGTTGGTTCGCTGCTAAATACGCTTAGCGGATTTGGTGCAGATGCTTTAGCAAAGATTGCTCCAGTAATTGGTGACCTTGCTGACGGAGTGTCAAAATGGAGTAAAGTTAAGATTAATAGCTCTCTTGAAGATGGACTTAAAGCGCTTGGCAATGGTCTGTCATATTTGTCTTTTGATGACTGGGGAGCAGATGTAGTAAATAAGGTTCATGAAAATATTGGTTCACTGGCCGATAGTGTTGCTAAGTGGTCAGATGTAGAATTGAATCCAAGTCTTGAGGCTTCTTTGAGTGCGCTTGGTCGTGGTTTAGATGGATTAAACTTCGATATGCTTGGTGCTGCATCTGTAGCTATTTCTGCTGACAGCATTGGTACCCTAGCCGGGTCTATTGCTAAGTGGAACGGTGTTGAAATCCCAGATACACTTGGAGTTGGACTTTCTGTACTGGTAGAGGGACTTAATTCGTTTGGTCTTCTTGATATATTTAGTTCAATGTCTGTTGAGAATATTACAGGACCATTAAGTGAGCTTCCTGATGCTATTAAGAAGTGGACAGCGCTGGATCTAAACAAGGATGCACTAGACAATATTTCAACTGGTATGGCTAAGATTGCCGACGGCATTCGTAACTTCGCATTGACTGATTTCTTCTCGACTGGCGCTGCTGAGGCCACTGGCAATGCATTAAACGTATTGGCAGAAGGCGTAAAACAATTTAGAGTTGTCGTTGTGCCAAAAGATATCCAAAACGATTTACGAAGGCTTGCCGAAGGTGTTGGCGAATTCTGGAATAAGGGCTGGGGTGCTGATACATTAAGCTCTCTTGGTCCAACACTTACCGATTTGGCAGCTGGAATTAGGTCTTGGTCTGGGCTTCAGGTTCCTGACAATATTCAATACCAACTTACATTAATTGCTAATGGCTTAGCTCAGTTCGATGAATTGGGTGGAGCTACAGCAGATAATATTAAACAATTGAGTTCTGCTACTGGCGAATTCGCTTGGGCATTGTCTACAATGAGCGGGGTTGACGGCGCATCTGTTGCATCTTCAATTTCTGATCTTGTAAACGGCCTTGCCGAGGACCCAGAGAAGATGACCGCTATTTCTACGGCGTTCAGCGAGCAGCTAACAGCTATGACTACAGCTATTACGGAGAAGTCTAGCGAGATTAGTGCCGCTATGGACTCGATGATTCAGCAGGTTACAGAAAGCATTCAAAATGGGAGTGGATCGTTTACTGAAGCCGGAAACGGAATTGGTAGTGCGATAGCCGATGGCATTTCTGCCGGCGTCGCTGCTAAAAACGGCGATATTAGTGCTGCTATGTCGTCGGCCATGACCGAAGCATCCAACACAGTATCTAGCGAATCTAGTAAAGTTTACGAATCTGTATACACAACTGGATCCGAGATCATTGGACAGCTTGCTAGTGGAATTGCCTCTAATAACACAGCTGCAACTGAAGCAGTTTCTGGTATTATGAGTTCCATTGTAAGTGAACTTAATAGTCACGGTCAAGAAATCTATGATGCTGGTTGGTATCTTGCTGATGGTCTGGCGAATGGTATCCGAGCGAACCAGAATAAAGTCGTGAATGCTGCGGACGCAATTGCAAAGGCAGCAATGGAAGCCTCTAAGGCTAGATTACAAATTAAATCCCCATCAAGGGTAATGCACGAACAAGGTATGTATGTCTCGCTTGGTCTTGCAAATGGTATGCTTGCATTTAAGGATAAAGTTATTGCTGCGTCGTCTGATGTAGCATCCGATGCTGTATCCTCTATGGAAAGCAACCTTAGCGCACTCAATGGTAAGTCATACAAGCCTAATATTTCTCCAGTCATTACTGGTAAGATGGATGGATTATTCGGTAGTCTTCGTCTTGGTACGTCTATGCGACTTAATGCTGAAGTAAATGCTATGTCTAAAGACGGATCTATGATTGTTAATTCGATTAATAACCTTAGGTCTGATATGGATAAGTACACTACGGCGCTTATGGAAGCTGACACTTCTATCAATATTAATCAAACGAATCTATCGCCTAAGGCACTTGACCCTAGCGATGTATATCGAAATACAAAGAATGCTATGTCAATTGCTCGTCATAGGGGGTAGTAAAATTAATGATTAAAAGTATTAAAGTTACTAACAAAAAGAAAGATTCAAAAGAATTTATTCTCGATAGGGGCATTGAGTCCGGTTTTCTTATTACTAAGATTTCCGGGCTCGGCCCGGTCGAGGCTGATGTGTCAGTTAGTAACGTTGTAACTTTTGACGGTGGCGTATATAATTCCGCTAGAGCAAAAACACGCAATATTGTTATTGAATTCGCACTTCATGGTAACGATGTTGAAGCTCAGCGATTAGAATTGTATAAATATTTTCCTCTTAAAGAGAAAGTAACCATCGAAGTCAAGACTGGAACAAGACACGCTGCTACGTACGGATATATCGAACGAGTTGAGCCTGAGATTTTCGAAGAGACTCAGCATATTCAGATTTCTATTGTGTGCCCTGATTCATATTTCACAGACATTCAAAATGGTGTTGAGAAGCTATATTCATTTTATGCCATTTCTCCAAATTTTGAATTTCCATTTTCTAATGAATCTCTGACGACAGCTCTTTTGGAGTTTGGTATTATTCGAGGAAACTTCGTACACGATATTTATTATACAGGAGAAGTTGAAACTGGATTTGTCATGTCATTTTCTCCATTTGGCGATCTGAATAAGAAGATTCGTATTTCTAATGTCGATACTGGCGAAAATATGACAATCGATCTTGGAGTTATCCAGAAGGTAACTGGTAAGCCATTCTCTTCATCCGATGAGTTATCTATTTCAACAATTAAAGGCTATAAATATGTGCTTCTGTCAAGGGCGGGAAAGACATATAATGTTCTTAATTGCTTAGACAGATCTTCAGATTGGCTTCAGCTATCTCAAGGACATAATAAATTCGCTTACGCTATTACGGATGATCCAAACCAACAGATAAGATTTGAAATTAGGACTACCAATCTATTATTTGGAGTATAGTTATGATAACGCCATATATTTTGAATCGAGAGTTCGAAACGGTTCGCATGTTAGATGATTATATTTCATTTATTTGGACTGATCGCTTTAATAAATGTGGTGATTTCGAAATTATTCTGCCATATGATCCTAATCTATTTGATTATCTGAAGCAGAACTGGTATGTAGTAAATCCAGAATCTGAACACACAATGATAATCGAATCTATTTATGTCAAATCTGAGGCTGATGGTGAAGACACAGTAAAGATTTCCGGAAGATCATTAGAAAGTATTTTAGATAGGCGAATTGCATGGGGTCTAGAGTATCACAACAAGACAGTACAAGACTGTATCATTGATACTATTACTTCGAACTGCATCAAGTCGTCTTCGAGTGCTAGAAATATTAAAGGTCTATCTACTGCTTGGAATTATGATGAGAAATTAAAGTCAATGAAAATTGAAACCCAATTTACTGGCGATAATATTTATGAACTAACCACAAATTTGTGCAGTAAATATGGAATCGGTTTTAAATTGACAATGCCAACTGACGGCGAATTCATTTTTAAAATTCTAACCAATGAAGATAGGTCATATAATCAAACAAAGAATCCCGTCGTTATATTTTCTCCGGCATTTGAGAACCTATTAAATGCTAATTCGTACGAATCCAATCAAGATTACAAAACAGTAGCTTTGGTTGGTGGTGAAGGAGAAGGAAACGACCGTTGGTACAAGTCTAACGATTGGACTGGAGACACAGGATTAGATAGACGAGAATTATTTGTCGATGCTCGTGATCTAAGAACCAAAGTGAGAGATCCTGGTTCAAAAACAGAAAGAACTTTGAGCGGTAGCGAATATTATTCAACACTCAATACTAGAGGCGATAGAGAATTAGCTAAGCATCAAGTCACTACCATTTTTGATGGCGAGCTTGAGTCTACTCGTTCACAATTCAAGTATAA
>ERZ773074.531-NODE-531-length-15999-cov-35.318615_pt1 | contig 15999 bp, 11 predicted proteins | sample MGYA00580615_ERZ773074 | MGnify/ENA primary metagenome ERZ773074 (study PRJEB29015, sample SAMEA2738126) | human oral metagenome | biome: human oral; feature: human-associated habitat; material: saliva | place: China | collected 2160 ...
CCAACAATCTGCACTCGTGCAGGCCAATTAGGAAGGATGCCACTCATGGCTAAGCTCTCCAATGACGAGCTCATCGCAGCTTTCAAGGAAATGACCCTCATCGAGCTCTCCGACTTCGTGAAGCTCTTCGAGGAGACCTTCGACGTTGAGGCCGCTGCCCCCGCAGCCGTCGCCGTTGCCGCCCCGGCCGCCGACGCCCCCGCCGAGGAAGAGAAGGACGAGTTCGAGGTCGTCCTCGAGTCCGCCGGTGACAAGAAGATCGCCGTCGTCAAGGTCGTCAAGAACCTGGCCGGCCTGGGCCTCAAGGAAGCCAAGGACCTGGTTGACTCCGCGCCCTCCACCATCTTCCCCGCCGCGAAGAAGGAAGACGCCGAGAAGGCCAAGGCTGAGATCGAAGAGGCCGGCGGCAAGGTCACCCTTAAGTGACTTTCCCCGTCTGAATCGTTCAGACTTTTCCGCCCGACTGGGTGGCGCACGCCCGTCCCGCATCCGCGGGGCGGGCGTGCCGCATGTCGGGCCCGGTTGTTTGGTGCTTGCTTGTCTGCTTCAGGCGGGATAACGCCTGCCTTGCTTGGCTTGTGAGTGCCGCGACACGGACACGCCCTTCCGCGTGATTATGACGCGTGCGTGTTCCTCCGCTTGACCATGACGCGGCGTCAGGGACGACAATCGTTGTCATGAGCAACGACACCACTCTCTTCACGGTCGGTGAGGTCGCCGAGCGATTCTCCCTGACGGTGCGCACGCTGCACTATTGGGAGTCGCTGGGTCTCCTCGCTCCCGTCGCGCGCAGCTGGTCGAACTACCGCCTGTATTCGACCGAGGACTGCGCTCGCGTTCAGAGGATTGTCATCTACCAGGCGACGGGGATGAAACTGACGGACATTAAGGCACTCCTCGATTCTGGAGAATCGGCGGTCGAACACCTGAAGAGGCAGCGAGAGCGGCTCGTTGCTCACCGTTCGCGGACGGACACAATGATCGAAGCGCTGGACACACTGTTGGAGGACGCAATGAACGATAATGCGCTGACCGTGGAAGAGATCGGGGAGATCCTGGGGGACGCCGACTTTGCGGCTCACCAGGACGAGGCGGAAGAATGCTTCGGCGAGACCAATGACTGGCGTGAATCGCGCAGGCGTACTGCCTCATGGCATAGCGCCGAGTGGCGCCAGAACTCCGCGCGCTTCCATGACGTTGAGCAGAGGATGATTGAGGCGATCCGTGCCGGTGTCGCTCCTGACAGCGAAAGGGCGACAGGCCTCGTCGAGGAACACCGGGAGGTACTCAGCGAGTTCTTTCCGGTCACTCCCTCGAAGCTTTTCATCATGTCGCGCGCCTACATTCATGATGAGCGATTCCGCGAGCACTACGAGTCGCAGCAGGCGGGCTTCGCGCAGTGGCTCGCCGATGCGATCGAGGAGGTTGCGCGCTGCCGCGGCGTGGACGTGAACAACGTCGTGTGGGGGTGACGTGGGGACGAGGCCGGGGCTTGGCAGGGTGTTTGCGGTGTCGTATTCGTGTTCGTGAGCGTTGAAGCGGGACGAGGCCGGGGTTCGTGGCGCATCATTAGTGGATTGGTTGCGTGGAACGGCGGCGCATGGCCTTCAAGGACCATGCGCCGCCGTGGCGTGTGGGCCCCTCGCCTGTGACGGCGTCGAGGGGATGCGTGTCGCCCTACTGGGGCGGTGGAGGAAGCTGTTCTTCGTTCGTTGCCGGGACCCGACCGGAGGGCTGTGGTGGCATCTGATCTGAGCGTGGCGGAGGTGCCTGCGTGTGGGAGGTCGCAGTAACTGTCGGCGCTTCTTGGAACAGTGGGCCGGGCGCGTTCTGGATGGGGGCTGGCGCCGCCCAGCCGACCGGCGCTGTCTGCGTGTAGGCCAGGATCGGGGGCGCTCCTGCGGTTGCCGCCGTGGCCGATGCAGTCGCGGGCCAGTCGGGAATCTGCAGGAAAATTGCGGCCAGGATCCACACGCAGTTGAGAGCCCAATAGATGACAATGTGCCCGCCTTGACCTGAAAGATTAAACAGCGAAAAGACTAAGTTCGGGAAGTCTCTGGTAGTGAATGACTCTGTAACGGGGATGACGACAATCTGTAGGAAAAGTGTTGTGACCGAGACAGCTCGACGTGCACCGTTGGAGCGCAAGAGGAGAAAAATGCCAACCACTATCATCGTCACGAAATAGCAGAGAAGGAAAACAAGTAACGGTGAGTGGGTAAAAGGATCCGGATTGTCGCGGAAGAAATCCGACACGTGACTGTCTGGAAGAAAAGCATCCACAGTCAGGGCGATAACAGCGACAATAATGGCGGCGCAACACAGTCGCGAGCGCAGAGAGAGACGCCTCGATTTGCGTCGATCAATCGGCTCTGCAGGGGAAGCTGCATAACCGTAGCCGTACTGCATATTCACCGGTGTGTGGCTGACCTGCCCGTGCATGTATTGACTGACGCCAGGACCTGTGACGGGACCGGTATTCGCAACGATACCCGACACGCTCGAAGGAGCGATCAGTGCGCCGTAGGGAATTGGAGCATTGAGGGGAGTCGGCATCGCCATGCTGCGGGGTGCCTTGTCGGGGCGTAGTAGGCCGATCGCGCATAGTAGCCACGTGAGAGTGAGAAGAGTGGCGAGGGCAACAATGATGATGCCTTCGAACCATCCACTCTCGATGGCGAATTTGACCATCTTGACCGATTCGCCGATGAACGTCAGATATACGTAATCCTGCTCTAGGCATGCTGCGAAAATAGGGAAGGCGACGAAGAGGATAATGACGGATACTCCCGCGAGCGCATAGCGCGTCGCTGTGGTCTTCTTTATTAAATAGATCACAGCGAGGGTAATCACCGTCATGTATGCAGGTATGTCCGCAAAGCTCGAATAGTGAAACTCTAACCCTGCGATGGGCAGAAGTGCATTGCAGACAATAATCGTGATTGTGAGTGCCCGTGCTCTCCCGGAGAGGGGCGCTTTGCGGGGGTGCTCTCCCTGCTGGGTATACGGGGCGTATGTTGGGTGTGGCTGCGCGGCGGGCAGCGGTGCACCGGTGGGGATGGACATTGCAGTCCTTTCTCGATGATCGGCGGATGGGTCGCCAGTGATTTTTATGGTAACAGGGTATCTGTGTGAGAGATGCGGTATTTCAGCGCGCGACGCCGCGCATGTCGGGTGCGGTTGAGACTCTGTGCCGATTGTGGTGTCTGATGTGTGGCCGTCTTGGAGGGGACGCCGTTATCGCTGTGGCGGGCACCACCTGGACAACGGCCCCTGGTGGGGGATTGGACGCCGGTGGCTGTTTGAGCGCTCCTTGAACGAGGCCCCTGTCCGTGCGGGTGTGTGCTCTCGTGGTGTGGTTGTCCCCGTGTGGCTGGCTCGGACCTGGCCCGCGGGGTGAGTCCTCTCTGGTTGTCGGTTCGGCCCTGGCCTGCTGATGCCTGTTCGCGCGCGTTGGTGTTGCGCGTAGTCAGCCGAGGCCTCGTCCAAGGCGTGATGTGGTGCATACTCTGAAGGCTGCTCCTGGCTTGCCAGTGCTGGAGGGGGCCTGCTATTATCTTCTCTTGTCGCAATCCTGCGTAGCTCAACGGCAGAGCATCCGACTGTTAATCGGACGGTTACTGGTTCGAATCCAGTCGCAGGAGCAGGCGCCCCGGGTCCTCACGGACTTGGGGCTTTTCGTTTATCCCTGAACCGGTGCGGGGGAGGAGTGGGGTTGGCTCGGGGGTTAAAGAAAGGGGTTACCGCGCATCTTCAGCGGTTCGTATGCGAGCTCCAGGCGAGGCCGGGCACCGTTGTGCCCACAACGCAGACCACTTCGCCCACGACACCCCATTGTCGGCGTTTTTCGCCGAGGTGGTCTGCACTTTGGGCGCCACGCCGCCCTGAACCGTGACCTCACCATCCCGAACCGTGACCTCACCACCACCAAACGGGGGGAATTGCGCTGTGAGAGGTGCACGGTCGAGCTCGGCCCACGTCGAGGGCACCGCCAAACGGGGGGAATTGCACCAATAGAGGCGCGACACGCCGGCGACACGCCGGCAGGATGCTTCTAATGGTGCAAAACCCCCGCCATTACCCCTGACGTCATGCTCCCTCGCTGGCGTCACGCTCTCTCACTGGTGCAGGGCAGCCCGGCGGGACGCCGATGAAAGCCAGAAAGGCGTCGCTGACGGGGCCTTGCTGCACAGGCGCGGGTAGGGCGGACGCCGACAAACGCCAGAAAGGCGTCGCCGGTAATGGCGGGAGCGTCACGGGCGGCCAGCTCCGCGACGGGGCTTGTGCCCGATGAAGCGAAACACCTGAACGGCAAGAGTCGACCCCAACTGATCGGGTTAAATCTTCCCTAGCGGCTCGAATGCTCCTCACGGGTTGAATGCTCCCGATGAGGTGCAATCCTCTCGATGGGGGTGATCCCGTTTGGAGCGCGGCGGCGCGAGCGTACAAGCCCGACGATCCCTCCCTTGACGATGCCGGAGACCGAGCCGTGACCAACGCGCTTCGTCCTATGTTCGCAATAGTGATACGATGCTCGAGAGGGTGGCAGCCAGCCCACCTGGGAGTGATCCCCGGGCAGGTGGGCCACCCTTTTCTCATCATGCGCAAGCTCGCCGACCGCGGGCGCAATGCCTGGGTCAGAACCGTGATGTCCGGTCAGTCCCTAGCTGCAACGGTAGGGCTATAGGGAGGGCTCATTCCGCGTGGGGCGTTAGCTCCAGGTGATCGGCCTGTTGCTCGTCATAGGTGCGGTTACCGTGTGATCCTTCGGGAAAGCCCTCTATTTCTCACTCGTATTGTTTTCAAGGTGCCGCGATGTCCGCTCCTTCTCATCATCGGCCCTGCTGGCGTTTCTTGGCGGGTCTTGTCTCGCACGTCCCGGTTCTGATGCGCCCGCTGCCAAAGCATGCTCAATACCCCGCTCTCACGTGACGCGGACGCCGAATGGGCTGCCAGGTCACGCGGCAACCTGACGTCCAGTGGGGCAGGTGGCAACACGCCAACACGAAATGTCCTATATCCCTTCTGTCGCGCGAGAACATCGACGCGGGAAATGGAGGGAAAAGTGGGGAGCGGGACCCATTACCCGGGCCTTCCGACGGTCGATTATTCCACGACTAGCCCAGGGGGATTCCCGCTCCGCATCAAATCTATCACGGGCTCGCTTGCATTCGTAGGGGAGAGTTGGGATCGGTGTGCAGTGCTGTGGACTTGCACGCTGGCGTGCGCGTGAGCGTGAGCGTGAGCGGGTGGTGAGGGTGGGGTGCCTGGCGTGCACGGGCGTTGTCGGCGTGTGCTGGCGTCGACGTGCGCAGGTGCCTGGCTTGAACCGGGCTGGCACGTGCGGGTTGCGAGGGAGTGGCTCGCATGTGGATAGGTTACGCGGATGTGGATAGGTTAATAACCTATCCGGATGCCCATAACCTATCCGGATGTCGATAACCTATCCGTGTGCGGGGTGGCGCTGGCTGGCGTGCACGGGCGCGGGTGGCGAGGGTGTGGACGTCGGAGCTGGCGTGCTCGGGCGAAGGGGCGAGGCTGCGGGCACGGGTTACGAGGGCGTGGCTCGCATGTGGATAGGTTACGCGGATGTGGATAGGTTATGAGGATGTGGATAGCTTAATAACCTATCCGGATGCCCATAACCTATCCGGATGTCGATAACCTATCCGCGTGCGGGGTGGGCTCCGGCTGGCGTGCGCGTGCGCGGACGCGGACGAGGGTAGCGAGGATGCGGGTGGACGGCGTTCGTGGATGGTGAGGATACGGGTGGACGGCGTGCGCGGATGGTGAGGACATGGGCGGCTCGCGTGCGCGTGCGCGTGCGGCGCAGGCCTGCAGATTGAATAGCTACCTGAGAAGCGAAAGAAGGAATGGAACTGTGCGAGAAGACTTGGTCGAGGTTGTGCTACGCGTCGTGGAGGCGATTCCGCCCGGGAGTGTGGCGACCTATGGGATGATCGCCCGTGCCATCGGGACCGGACCGCGCATCGTTGGGCGGATCATGTACGAGTGGGGCGGTGGGGTTCCGTGGTGGCGTGTCGTGAACGTTCACGGAACTTTCCCAACAACTGTCCGAGAGGATGGTTTATCTCACTGGGTGAGCGAGGGGATGCCTCACGATTTTGAGAGAGGAAAACTGCTCCTGAATGAGTGTGTTGTTGGTGAGGAATGGCTCGATAATGTCGCGCGTACTATCCTTGACGATCTGCGGAATGGTGTGGAAATGTCAGACTCTTAGGGGTGAGATTCGATAACGATTTGATCACGTCGTCATCAATTTGGCTCGCGCACCCTCGTGTGATGCTTTACTCTTAAAGAGACGCCGAAGAGGGCGTTTCCTTGGAGCCGTTTCCGTTAGCGCTAACGAAACCGGGGAAGCAAACTCCAGAAACAGAGAAGTTACTGGTACCCAAGGGGTGAGAAGTGACGAACTTACTAGAGCTAAAGGGGATCTCAAAGACGTTCCCCGGCGTGAAGGCGCTGTCCGACGTGGACCTCGACCTTCGCCCCGGTGAAGTCTTGGGTCTCTGCGGTGAGAACGGAGCGGGCAAGTCCACGCTCATGAAGGTGCTCACCGGTATCCACAAAGCGGACCCGGGCGGTGAAATCTGGCTGCAGGGCGAGCGGGTCGACATTCAGTCCCCGGAGCATGCCCGTTCCCTCGGCCTGTCGATCATTCACCAAGAATTGAACATTGTTCCTGACTTGACCGTTGCCCAGAACCTGTACCTCGGTCGGCCAGGATCCTCGACGTGGTCCTACATCGATGACCGCAAGATGGTACGAGACGCGTATGAGCTGTTCGAACGCCTGAACATGCGGATTGATCCGACCGCGCACTGTCGTGACCTGCCGGTCGCTCGCCTGCAGATGGTCGAGATTGCGCGCGCGCTATCCTTTGATTCGAAGATCCTTGTCATGGACGAGCCTACGGCCCCCCTGACCACGACCGAGACGGAATCGCTGTTCGAGCTGGTACGCGACTTTGTGTGCCCGACGACGGGCCTGATCTTCATCACGCATCGTATGCCTGAGCTGACGGAACTGACCGACCGTATTTCTGTCCTGCGCGACGGTAAGTACATTGGCACGGTGGAGACGGCCTCGACGCCCATGCGTGAGGTTGTCAAGATGATGGTGGGTCGCGAGGTCCCTGCCGACGCGCGCCCGACGACCAAGCCGCTGTCTGATGAGGTAGTGCTGCGCGTCGAGAACCTCTCGACCGTCAAGGTGGTCCACGATGTTTCGTTCGAGGTGAAGAAGGGCGAGATTTTTGGCTTCGCGGGCCTGGTCGGCGCCGGTCGCTCAGAGGTTGCACGCGCGATCTTTGGTGCGGATCGCCACACGAAAGGCGCGATTTACGTCAACGGAAACAAGGTGTCGATCAAGAGCGCCACGGACGCCGTGAAGAACGGTATCGGTTACCTGTCCGAGGATCGCAAGCAGTACGGTCTGCTTCTGGACAAGGACATCTCGTTCAATACGAGCTTGGCGGCGATGGATAAATTCACGAAGTTTACTGTCGTCAACGCCAGGAAGATCCGCGAGGTTGCTCGTGACTACGTGAAGAGGCTGCGCACTCGTACGCCGAGTGTGGACGTTGAGGTCCGTTCCTTGTCGGGTGGCAACCAGCAGAAAGTCGTGTTGGCTAAGTGGCTGGAACGTGACTCGGAGGTTTTGATCTTCGATGAGCCGACGCGCGGCATCGACGTGGGTGCGAAGGACGAGATCTATACGCTGCTTGAAAACCTGGCGTCGCAGGGCAAAGCGATCATTGTGATCTCCTCGGAGTTGCCCGAGGTCTTGCGCCTGGCGAACCGTATTGCCGTCATGGCCCACGGTCGCATCATTGGCGTCCTCGACAATGAGGACGCCACCCAAGAAAACATCATGGAACTGGCCACCGTCGGCCAGGAAGAAGTGAACGGAGTACACGCGTGAGCGCCGTCGTCGACAATAAGGGCCTGCAAGCGCCCTCGCCTTTCACCGCTTTCATCAAGAAGAACATGCAGTTGCTGGTCGTGATAGCCGCGCTGGTGGTCATTCTTGTGTTCTTCTCGCTGGCGGAACCCAAATTCGCGTCGACGAAGATCTATCTTGACATCGTCCTTCAGGCCGCGTTCACCGGCGTGATGGCGTTGGGTGCAACCTTCGTGATTGCGACTGGTGGCATTGATCTCTCTGTCGGTACGGGTCTCAGTTTCGTCGCTGTCATGGCCGGTGTCTTCCTGGCGGGGGACAAGATGAATCTGCCGCTCGGCGTCGGCCTTGTGTTGACCATCCTGGTTGGCGCTGGCGTCGGTCTGATCAATGGTCTAAACGTTTCGATTCTGGGGCTGCCGCCGTTTATTGCAACGCTGGCGATGATGATGGTTGCGCGAGGCCTGGCGCTCGTCATTTCGCAGACCCAGTCGATCAAGATTAAGAATCCCGACTACATGGCGTTGGCGACCGGCACGCTGATTCCCCATGTTGCTAACGCGGCGCTCATCTTCGTGCTGTTGACGATCCTGGCGACCTTCCTTATGAATAAGACTCTGCTGGGGCGTTACGCCTTGGCTATTGGCTCCAACGAGGAGGCTACCCGCCTGTCCGGCGTCAACGTTCGCCTGTGGAAGATCATCATCTACGTTGTTGCTGGTGTGTTCATGGCCATCGGTGCCGTTCTTTACTCTGCGCGTCTTGGCTTGGTCCAGCCCGCTGAGGGCGTGGGCATGGAGCTCAACGTTATTGCGGCGGCTGTCATCGGTGGTACGTCTCTGTCGGGTGGCCGCGCCTCGATCCCCGGTGCGCTGGTTGGTGCCCTCATTATGGAAACCCTGAAGAAGGGCCTGATCATGATGAGTATCGCGCAGGACTATCAGTATGTTGTGACGGGTATCGCGATTCTGCTCGCGGTTGCCGTGGACAATATTCGCCGTGCTCGCGAGAACGCGGCCTGACCCATCAACTTTCTCCATATCTATTGAATCCGGACAGAGATGTCCACCGTCCTTTGGTTGGGTGAGCCCGACCAAACCATGAAAGGAATACCAATGCGACCCATCGGACGTTTCATTGCCGTCGCTGCTGTCGGCACCATGGCCCTTGGCTTCACGGCGTGTTCGCGCTCGGAGGATACCTCCACAGCGAGCACTGGCTCGAATACTACTGATTCGGCGCTGACTGTCGAATGTGCGTCGGCGTATGGCGCTGACTGGGAGAATTCGATTAAGGAGGGTGACGGAACCCAGACGGTTTACCTCGTGTCGAAGGGCTTCCAGCACCGTTTCTGGCAGGCCGTGAACGAAGGCGCGGTTGCAGCTGGAAAGGCTTGCAACTACAACGTGAAGTTTGTCGGGCCTCAGAACGAGAAGGCTGTGACAGAGCAGAATGATCTGCTGAACGCGGCGCTCGCTGATAAGCCTGCCGCCATTGGTTTCGCGGCGCTTGATTCGGCTGCGGCCGCTGAGACGCTGGGGCAGATCCAGGCGGAGGGTATCCCCGTGGTTGCCTTCGACTCGGGTGTTGACTCGGATATTCCGGTCACGACGGTTCAGACGGACAACTATGCGGCTGCTGGTGAGGCTGCTGCGAAGATGATTGAGCTCCTGGGCGATAAGCAGGGGTCGGTTGGCATGGTGTGCCACGATCAGACGTCGACGACCGGTAAGCAGAGGTGTGCGGGTTTCAAGGAGTACTTCGAGAAGAATGCTCCGTCGAACCTGACGCTGATTCAGGAGCAGTATGCGGGTGAGGTCGGCCTGGCCGCTGATACCGCTAAGGGCATTATCCAGGGCAACTCGGATGTCATCGGCATGTATGGTTCCAATGAGGCTGCGGCCTCGGGTGTCGTTCAGGGTGTTGGGGAGACCGGCAAGGACGTCACCGTCGTCGGCTTCGATTCGGGCAAGACCCAGATCGACGCCATCAAGGCCGGCAAGGAGGCTGGCGCTGTCACTCAGTCTCCTCAGCGGATGGGTGAGCTGACGGTGAAGGCTGCGATCGCTGCCATTAATGGTGCTTCGCTGCCTACTGTCATCGACTCGGGCTTCGCGTGGTACGACCAGACCAATATTGACAGCGATGAGATCAAGGGCAACCTGTACGAGTGAGTCGCTCGCTTGATAGGGCACGAGGCCGGGGCCGGGTAGGCGCATGCTGAACCGGTGGCCCGCCGCGGGTCCCGCTCCGAATGGTTGGGGCGGGACCTGCGGACCCGGTATTCACTGAATCCAAGGATCCGAGGGGGCGTGCGCCCCCGCGCTCCGACATCGACGTCTTCATGAGGGATGAAGGAATAATGACTGAACACCCCCGCATCGGAATCCGCCCCACGATTGATGGCCGCCGCAAGGGCGTGCGTGAGTCGCTCGAAGAGCAGACTATGAACATGGCGAAGTCTGTCGCCGACCTTTTTACGTCCACGTTGCGTTACCCGGATGGCGCCCCAGTCGAGGTCGTCATCGCCGACACCACGATCGGTCGTGTCCATGAGGCGCAGGCATGCGCGGCGAAGTTCCGCGCCAACAATGTGGGTCTGACCGTGACGGTGACCCCGTGCTGGTGTTATGGCACGGAGACCACGGACATGGATCCGGCGATGCCTCACGCGATTTGGGGCTTCAACGGGACGGAGCGCCCGGGTGCTGTGTACCTGGCCGCCGCCCTGGCTGGCCACGCCCAGATCGGTATTCCCGCTTTCGGTATTTATGGCGAGCATGTGCAGGATGCTGACGACACTTCGATCCCGGAGGACGTGCGTACCCGCCTGATTGATTACGCGACCGCTGGCCTGGCTGTCGCTCAGATGAAGGGCGAGGCTTACCTGTCCATGGGTTCGGTCTCCATGGGTATCGCCGGCTCCGTCGTTAACCCTGACTTCTTCGGCTCTTACCTGGGCATGCGCAACGAGTACATCGATATGAGCGAGTTCACGCGCCGCATCGACGAGGGCATTTATGATCCCGAGGAGTACGAGCAGGCGTACCAGTGGATCCGCGAGAACTTCAAGCAGGGTAAGGACTGGAACCCGCCGGAGTGGCGCTACCCCGACAAGCACGAGGACTGGTGGAAGTTCGTCACCAAGATGACGCTCATCGCTCGCGACCTGATGCACGGCAACCAGCGCCTGGCCGAGCTGGGCTTCGAGGAGGAGGCGGGAGGCCACGGTGCCATCGCTGCCGGCTTCCAGGGCCAGCGCCAGTGGACCGATCACTTCCCGAACGGCGACGTGCTCGAAACTATTTTGAATACGAACTTTGACTGGACCGGCATCCGTCAGCCCTCCGTCGTGGCCACGGAGAACGATTCGCTTAACGGCGCGTCGATGCTGTTCGGCTACCTGCTGACCAACACGCCGCAGATCTTCTCCGACGTGCGCACTTACTGGAGCGCGGAGTCGATCGAGAAGGCGACCGGCTGGAAGCCGGAGGGCCGCGCGGCGGCGGGCCTGCTCGACCTGCGTAACTCCGGCTCCACCACGCTGGACGGCGCAGGCAAGGCCGTGCGCGACGGTAAGAACGTCATCAAGCCCTGGTACGAGCTCACCGAGGAGGACCGTGAGGCCACGCTGGAGGCCACGACCTTCCATCCGGCCTCGACCGGCTACTTCCGCGGCGGCGGCTTCTCGACGCACTTCCGCACCTCGGGCGAGATGCCCGTGACGATGTGCCGCATCAACCTGGTCCGAGGCCTCGGCCCGGTCCTGCAGATCGCGGAGGGGTACACGGTCGAGCTGCCCGACGAGGTTGCCTTCACGATCGAGGAGCGCACCAACATTGAGTGGCCCACCACCTGGTTCGTCCCGAACCTGACGGGTGAGGGCGCCTTCAAGAGCGTCTACGACGTGATGAACAACTGGGGCGCGAACCACGGCGCGATCTCCTATGGCCACATTGGCGGCCAGCTCATCACGCTGGCGTCGATGCTGCGCATCCCGGTCAACATGCATAACGTCCCCGAGGAGCGGATTTTCCGCCCCAAGGCGTGGTCGCTGTTCGGCACCGAGTCCCTGGAGTCCGCGGACTTCCGCGCCTGCCAGACCTTTGGCCCGATGTACCGCTGATGTACGTCCTGTTCGGGCTCGGGTTCCTCTCTCCCCGAGCCCGAACGGGTTCCTTTCCTGGGAATATCTGATTCCGGGATTTGGCCCCGGGACCGGCGATGAGGAAAGCCGCACTACTATCCGGGTGATGGGAGGCGCCGAGCGTGGGCGTTTTGAGCAGGAGACCTTCAATGACCACCGTACTTGCTGTTGACCTTGGTTCCGCGTCGGGGCGGGTTCTCGCCGGAACCCTGCGTGAGGGCCGCTTGGAAGTGACGGACATTCACCGCTTTAAGCACGAGGCGCGCCGCCGCACGGATGGGACGCTCACGTGGGACGTGGCGACGATGGAGGCTGAGACGATCAACGGCCTGACGAAGGCGCTCGAGCAGTTCCCGGATGCCCGCGCGGTCTCGATCGACACGTGGGGCGTGGATTGGGCCCCCCTCGACGAGGACGGACGCCTCGTCGGCGACGTCATCGCCTACCGGGATGAGCGCACCTCCCGCACGCTGCCCGCATTCCGCGAACGCATCGCGGACCGCGAGTTTTTCGACCTGACCGGCAACCAGCCCGCGACCATTAACACGGCGAACCAGCTGTTCGCTTATCTGCGTGAGGACCCCGAGGCGGCGGCCCGCGTGAACTCCGTTCTTTTCTTACCTGACTACTTCGCGTACCGCTTGACCGGTGTCCTCGGCTGGTCGCGCACGATCGCTTCGACTTCCGGGCTGCTGACTCCGGGCGGAGGTGACTTCAACGACGAGGTCTTTGCTCGTCTCGGTATTCCACGCGGCTGGTTCGGTGAGCTAGCTGCCGACCGTACTGTCGTTGGTCCCTGTACGGTCCCCGGCCTCGAGACCCTCACCGTCGTGCGCGGCGGGGCCCACGATTCGGCGTGCGCGGTTCATGGCCTGCCCATCGAGGAGGGTAAACGCGCTTATTTCCTGTCCTGCGGCTCATGGTCGGTGCTCGGAGCCATCGAAGATGCGCCCCTCATGAGTGATGTTGCGTTCCGGATGGGCATCACCAATGAGGGTCGCACTGACGGGGGAGTGCGCCCCCTTTTCAACATCACGGGCATGTGGATCCTCCAGGAGATTCAGCGTCAGTGGGAGCGCGAGGGCACGCCCACGGACACAGACGAATTGGTTGCCCAAGCCCGTGAGCTGCCTCCCGCCCCCGGCGTTTTCGACCCCGATGGTCAGGCCTTCGCGACTCCGGGCGACATGCAACGCAAGATCGATGAGGCCCTGGACGCTCAGGGGGTTGCTCGTCCCGACTCCATGGCCGGCTACGTGCGCGTCATCATCGAGTCTTTCGCCCGCCGTTACGCTCGCGCGATCGGAGAGCTCACGCAGGCCACGGGGCGAGCACCCGATCAGCTCAACCTCGTCGGTGGTGGCGCTCGTAACCGTCTGCTGTGCGACTTGACCGCCCAGATCGCGGGCGTGACCGTCGTGCGCGGCCCTATCGAGGCCTCGACTTTCGGTTCTCTCCTGGCCCAGCTCGAAACGATTGGCGTCATGGCGCCGCACGACCGAGCATCCGTCATCGCTGCGAGCGCGTCGACTCATGTCCACACACCGACGCTCGCCTAAGAAAGTCTCGCTGGCGGACATCGCGCGAGCGGGCGGCGTTTCCACGAATACCGTCTCGCGTGTCGTGCGCGGCGACCCGGAAGTCTCGGAGAAGACGCGGGCGAGGATCGCCAAGCTCGTCGAGGAGCTGGGCTACGTGCCCAACTACGCGGCGCGGGCGCTCGCGGCCAAGCGGACGAACGTGTTGCAGGTCGTGCTGGCCGCGCCCATGTTCCACGGTCACGGCACGGTGCTCCTGTCGATCCTCAATGCCTCGGCGCAGGCCGGGTATCACGTGTCCCTGTCCTACGCGTATGGGCCGGACGGGCAGTTGCGCTCCGATTTTGCGCCCTTCGACGTGGATGGCGTCATCATCCTGGGTGGCCAGGATCCGACGATCGACGTCGCGATTGAGTCGGGTAAGCGTTTTCCGACGGTGCTGGTGCTGACGAGCGAGAAGGGTCTTGATGGTATTTCGACGGTCGCTGTGGATAATGTGCGCGGCGCGCGGCTGGCTGCGGAACATTTGTTGGCGCAGGGCCTGACTGACGTGATTCATATCGCTGGTCCCGATGGGTGGTCGGATGCGCAGATGCGTCGGATTGGGTACGAGCAGGCGTGCGATGCTTACGGTGTTGAGCCGGTTATTTTGCAACCTGATTCGTGGGATTCGCGTGACGGCTACGACGTGATGCGTGCGGCGGGCCGTTTGCCGCAGGGCGTCCAGGCGGCGAACGATCAGCTGGCTTTGGGCGCGATGCGCTTCATCTACGAGCGTGGGGGTGTGGTTCCCCGCGATGTGCGGGTCGTTGGGTTTGACGACATTGATGGCGCTGATTCGTATGCGCCGCCTTTGACGACGATTCATCAGCCGTTTGATCGTCTGGGTCGTACGGCGGTTCGTCTGGTGCGCTCGCTCATGGGTGGTGGTCCGTCCCAAGACATTGTTATTGATCCTGAGCTGGTCATCCGGGCCAGTTCTCACATGTGAGAAAGGTATGTTCATGCTGTATGGTCCTATGACTCACCCCCAGTTTTTGCGTGCGTTGGCCGCGGCTGGCCATGGGTCGAAGGTTCTGTTGGCGGATGCGAATTATCCGCATACGACGGGTGTGAATCCGCGCTGTGAACTCGTGTCGCTTAACTTGGCTCCGGGTTTGCTGGATGTCAGCCAGGTTCTTGATGTGTTGAAGGAGACGATTCCGATTGAGCGTGCGGAGATTATGACGCCTGCCCCCGATGCGGAGCCGGTGGAGATTCCGATTCATGATGAGTTCCGAGCGGCGTTGCCGGGTGTGGAGTTCGGTGAGTTGTCTCGCTGGGATTTTTACGATGCTGCGCGCAGTGAGGATGTGGGTATCGTGGTGGCGACGGGGGAGCAGCGCCTGTATGGCAATCTGCTGCTGACGGTGGGTGTGCGTGCGCCGGGGGAGTAGTGCCTCTTCTTGGTGCGAGGCCTGGGCCGGAGTAGGCAACGATCTGCACTTTCGTTTCGTTTTCGTTTAAACGGTGGTGTGATTGGCGAGGTTTCGCGTGTGTGGCAGCGGGCGGGCGGTTCGATGTGGACCGTCCGCTCGTTCATTTATCTTTGATATGTCAGGGCAATTGGGTTTTGGTTTGCCGGATGTGCGTAGGGATGTTCTGGGGGTGTGTTGTTGAAAATTATCCTTACGTGATGTTGCATACTTTCGTTTAAGTGACTATTCTGTCCTTAACGAAAGTCAAAGCGACAGAGGGTTGTCGCGGATGTATCACGAGGTGAAACCATGGGACGTGCAGAGGAACGCACGAACTACATCTTGGATCGCCTTGCTCGAGAGGGTGAGGTGAGTGTCGCGCAGCTCGCCTCCGACCTGGGCGTTTCCCCCGTCACCATTCGTGCCTCGCTCAAGACCCTCGATGAGCAGGGCTACCTGGTGCGCACCCACGGAGGGGCCCGCCCCACCACCTTCCGCAACATCCACCTGCGTCAACATGATCGCGTGGACCAGAAAGAGCGAATTGCGCGGGCCGCCGCCGACATGATCCACGACGACGACCGGATCATGATCGAGGCCGGCACCACCTGCGCCCTCATCGTCAAGTACCTCACCGGTAAGCGGGGAGTTCAGGTCCTGACCAACTCCGTCCTGGTCTTCGCTAACGCGCGCTCCAACCCGCACCTGAACATTACCCTGACGGGCGGACATTTCCGCGCCGAATCCGAGTCCCTCGTAGGACCCGTCGCCGAGCGCGCCATCAATGACTTCAACGCGCGCATCGCGTTCCTCGGAACGGACGGTTTCAGCGTTGATCGCGGCCTGACTACCCAACTCGTCGAGGGTGGACAGGTTGGTTCCATCATGCGCACACGCGCACAAGAGACGTGGCTGCTCGCAGACTCTTCCAAGT
>ERZ773074.534-NODE-534-length-15985-cov-12.110483_pt1 | contig 15985 bp, 14 predicted proteins | sample MGYA00580615_ERZ773074 | MGnify/ENA primary metagenome ERZ773074 (study PRJEB29015, sample SAMEA2738126) | human oral metagenome | biome: human oral; feature: human-associated habitat; material: saliva | place: China | collected 2160 ...
GACCCCGGAGGAGTTCCGGAATCAGTCCTTAGTGGCCTAGCTCTTTATTAAATTCGTCCAAGTTTTGGGACGCAGTTCATCTGCGGGTGGCTTTATGTTTTGCTTGAGGATACACTCAACAAGCTGACGTCTATTGATTTACAACAGCACTATAACGTCATCAGTATCACAGGCGCCTCGATCTATATCTCCGGTGGCCTCGGTGTCTTCAACTGGCTCTTATTCATCCCGCCTGCGGGCGTCGAGAGCCCTAACTACATCCTCTGGGCTATTATCGCCTCAGCCGTCTCGGCCATAGTCGGCTTCGCGATCGAGTTTGCGACATACCGGCCCGAGAAGGTACGGGCTGCGGCATGACCGATGGCTATAGTCCCGACCGACCCGGCCCAGACAGGCTGCCGGCGACTTGTCCCACAGTTGAGGGGAGCGGAAGACTTGACTGGGAGAGGGCAGGAAGCCATATGACCGCACTGCTGCCATAGGTAGGCTATAGGCCCTATCGGCTCCCCTCCTCAGGCAGCTTTGAGAGGAAGTCGGAGACCTGTCCCAGCAGGCTTTCCGTCAGCCTGCTCTCAAGGCGGACCTTTCCCCCGTCGAGGAGCAGGACCGAGTCGCAGCATTCGGCGACGAGGTCCATGTCATGGGTCACCACCAGGACGGCGGCACCCCCATCGGCGATTCCCCTCACGAGCGACGCCACCTTGGCCATATGGGAGAAATCGAGGCCGCTGGTAGGTTCGTCGAGGATGAGGACCTGCTTTCCGCTTGCGAGGGCGGCGGCAAGGGCGACCCGCTGCTTCTGGCCTCCCGAGAGGGACATAGGATGCCGATCCTCCATCCCTACCAGGTCAAGTTGTCCGAAGATGCGTGCAAGGTATTCCTCCTCCACATCCCTCCCCCTCGACAGGGACACCTCCTCAGCGACGCTCGGACAGAAGAGCTGGTAGTTGACGTCCTGCATGACGACGTAGCCCAGCGAGAACCGACCCTTCTCGCCCAAGCGCCTGCCATGGGCAAAGAACTCTCCTCCGGACGGTTTCGCAAGTCCGGCGAGGCAGCGGGAGAACGTGGACTTGCCTGCCCCGTTCTTGCCGAGAAGTGCGGTCACCTTTCCAAAGGGAACTGAGAACCGCCCCGCATCAAGGGCGGGCCTGTCGCCGTCCCGGTAGGCATACCGGACGTTCGACCCCGTGACCTCACCGAGGGCATGGACGGCGTCTGTGCTGCGACAACCTGTCCTGAAGCCAAGATGGGGGGAGCTGGGACGGAGGGGACGGACCCCTGTCGCAATTCGCTCCTCCCGATCCATCTGGGCCACCTCCCGCATCGACATTGTGCGGGACACCCTCCCGTCCTCCAAGAGGACCACCCTGTCGGCGATGTCCTCCAAGTATCCGAGGCGATGCTCTGCGATGAGTATCGTGGCGCCAGTGTCTTTCAGATCTGACACGATCCTGCCGAGAAGCTCGATCGCGCCGAGGTCGAGGTTGGACGAAGGCTCGTCGAGCACGAGCACCTGGGGCCCCATCGCCGAGATGCCCGCGAAGGCCACGGCCTGCTTCTCGCCTCCGGACAGCCCGAAGATGCTCCGGTCTCGCAGCCGCGCTATACCCGTGGCCTTGAATGCGGCGGTGACACGCGAGGCGATGTCTGCGCGGGGAAGCCCCCTGTTCTCGCAGCCGAATGCCACCTCGGAGGTGGTATCCGTGGTGAAGAACTGCGTGCGTGGGTTCTGGAACACCGTCCCCACGATGTCCGCGAGTTCCCACATCTCGCGGTCGAACGGGTCGATTCCAGCGACAGAGACCGACCCCTCGAGCATACCGTCATAAAAGTTGGGGATCATACCGTTCACGAGGTGTAACACGGTCGACTTGCCGCAGCCGCTCTTCCCGCACAGGACTACACATTCGCCTGCGCCGACCCTGAGGTCGAGGTCGTCGAGGGCGGGGGTGTCCGTCCCGCGATAGGTGAAGGTCACGTGGTTAAACTCGATCACAGCAACCCCGCCGCTTTGAGCGCGAGTATCGCCGCGACCGATGCCGAGGCGGATACCATAATCGCACAGTCGATGAGGGAGAGGCGGGCTTCTCGCAGGCAGGTGTGCCTACCAGGCCTGTCGATGCCACGGCAGAGAGCCGCTGCCGACAGCTCGTCTCCCACCATGACGGCGGACATCATGATTGGGACGAGGACGTGCTCGAGTGACATGTTGATACCGCGCATGCGCATTGCGTCGCACACGCACTCCCACTGCTCCCCAAGGGTCGGGAAGTAGCGGAACGCCACCGACAATGGGATAGTCACGCCCTTTGGGACGTGCAGCTTTGCCGCGACAGCAAGAAACTCCGCGACTTCGGTGGTGGTCAAGATGATAAGGCCGACGCAGAGTACGGGGAGTATCTTCCGGACGAGGACGGCGACGAACATGACGAGCCCGCCGGCAAACCCTCCCAGGACAGGGACCACCGCGAGTTCGATTGCGACGAGGACGGAGAACGTGACGCCGAAGCGCACCGCCGACCTCGCGTCGCCGCTGACGCCCGCCAGGACAACGGCGGTTGCCATCAGGAATACCTCGAGGTACAGGGAGGTCGAGAGGAACAGCACCACGTTCATGGCTATGAGCACGGTCACCTTCGTCCTCAGGTCAAGCCGGACGATGGCTTCCCTCGGCGGTGCAGCCTTCCTCGGCGATGCGGCTGTCTTCGGAGGTGCAGCCGTTCGCGACGACGCGGACGTCTGAGGACGGGAATCCTCCATCCTAGATGACACCGGCCTTATCGAAATGCTTCTTGAACAGCACTCGGCTCACGAAGAACCCGGCGACTGCGCATACTGCGACCAATGCCGTCTGTGCGAAGAGGACCCACGTGGGCGTTATCGCCGCGAGGGTGTCGACGAACTCGGCCCCCATGGCTGCGGTCTTCTCGAAATATAGGTCGCGCATGATCCAGATGGGCAGAAAGCCGCCGAGCAGGTTCTGGGTGAACAGGACATAGGCAAGCAGGTTCCAGCCCCTACCCTTGAACTTCCCGATGCCAAGGCAGATCTCGGCGAGAAGTCCCGCGACCACACCGGTAAGTCCTACGACCCAGATGTTGCCCTGGAGCATGAGGAAGGCGCACGGCAATATCGCTGCGATGAAGACGGGGCCGTGCACCGGTGCCTTCGCCACCAGCATGCTGAACACGGGTGCGGCGAAAAATGCGATAAGCGCGGGCATGACCAGGTAGAGTGGTGGTATCGGCATGCAGGCCGACCCGAATACTATGAAGACGACGAAATAGAGCGCTATCCAGATTCCTGCAGAGACCAGGCGCCTCGAGCCTGAGGCGCTGGCCTTTCCCTTCGCGTCGCGGGTGTCGCGTACGAGGGTGTTCTCTTTTTCCATCCTGTACCTTTCCTTCCTCGGGGCGGTGCCTCTAGATTCCCAGATTAGACGATCTTCCAGGAGGCTGACTGTTCCTGGAGGTGGTAGAGCTTTGCGTACAGCCCGCCTGCGTCGAGGAGCTCATCGTGGGTGCCATGCTCGACGATGGAGCCGTCCTGCAGGACGAAGATCTCGTCGGCACCCCGGACGCTCCGCAGGCTGTGTGCGACCATAATCACGGTGCGTCCCTCGAGCAGTGCACCTATAGCCTGTTGGACCTCACGCTCGTTGATGGGGTCGAGGGCACTTGTCGCCTCGTCGAGCAGGACGACGGGAGCGTCCTTCAGGATCGCCCGCGCGATAGCGATCCGTTGGCGCTCGCCGCCCGAGAGCGTCGACCCGCGTTCTCCGACCATGGTCTCGTAGCCCTGCGGCAGTGCCTTGATGAACTCGTGACACCGTGCCGCCGTCGCTGCGGCGACCACCTCCTCGTCGGTGGCGTCCTCGCGCCCATAGCGGATGTTGTTCCCCACCGTGTCACGGAACAGGTACACGTCTTGGAAGACCATGGAGACGTTGCGATAGAGAGCCTCGGGGGATGCCGCAGACACGTCCAAGCCCCCGAGCCTCACATTCCCCAGGTTGGGGTCGTAGAAGCGGGCGGCGAGCTTGAGCGCCGTCGACTTCCCCGAACCGGACGGCCCCACGAGTGCGATGCGCATGCCGGTGCGTGCATGCAGACTGACGTCTGAGAGGGCGGGTGCCGCATGTGCGTCTGGGACGTACGAGAAGGTGACGCCCTCCAACGAGAGGTCCGACCCCTCTATGTCCCCCGCGCCGGGAAGGGGCTTCTCGTCCAGTATCGAGAGGATGCGCTTTCCTGCACGGGCAGATGTCTCGAGCTCCGCCCAGTTCATGATGGCGGACGACAGCGGGTCATACATCCTTGTGCCGACCATGAGGAAGAGCACGAGTACGGGGACCTCAATCGTACCGTCGGTCAAGAACGCAGCACCGCATACAAGCATCAGTGGCAGGCCGATCTGGAGGGCCATGCTCGCCAAATAGTTCAGCGCCCCGGTCGTTCGTTCCTGGGCGATGCAGGAGTCGCGGTATTCCTCGCATGCGGACCGCACCCTCCCCATAACCGCCGTTGCCTCGCCCGATGCCTTCACCGGCTCTATGCCGTAAAGGAAATCCTGGATGCTGGAGGCAACCTCGACCCGCGCCGAGGAAAGCCTCATATCACCGTGCCTGCGCAGATTCCGGCCGAAGGCGATTGCCGCTATCGAGACAGGCAGTCCGAGAAACGCTGCGAGGGCGAGTCTCCAGTCTATGCAGGACAAGATGACGCTTCCGAGAATGACCACGACGATGCCACTGGCGACCTGCGGGAGCACGTGTGTCATACCCCGTTCGGCGATGGCGATGTCACTCATGAGCGAGTTCGTGATGGAAGCCTGCCCAGATATGTCGAGGGATCCGAGGGGCAGCTTCCTGATGTGTTCGGCGAGGCGTATCCTGCTTTCAGCCGAGACCCTATATCCGTCTGAGAAGCTTGCGTTGATCGAGAGGTGCTCGACGACGAACGTCGTAACGAGCAGAATCCCCATCGCCGCGCATGCCCACCAGAGGGATGCCTGGTCCTTCTCACCTCCGATGAGCGAGGTGACGATAAACGCGACACAGGTGAACGGGAGCAACTCGACGATGTTTGCAAGGGAGGTCAAGACGACTGGTTTGATGAGTTTTCGACCCTGTCCGCATGAGATGGCTTCTATCATGTCCATAATCATCGCCTCCCGGCGTCCCACGACGCCGATTCCTTCGACGCCTCCCAGAGCTTTCGATACAGTCCGTCCCGCTTGAGCAGTTCGTCGTGGGTCCCGCGTTCGACGATCCTTCCCTTGTCCATGACGAGGATGGAGTCGGCCCCCGCGACCGTGGGGAGTCGGTGGGCAATCATGATGACGGTGCGCCCCCGCGCGAGACGTGAGAGGGCGGTTTGGACCTCCCGCTCGGTATCCGCGTCCATGGCGGATGTCGGTTCGTCGAGCACGAGGATGGGGCTGTCCTTGAGGAAGGCCCTGGCGATGGCGATACGTTGGCGCTCGCCGCCTGAAAGCCCGATGCCACCGTCTCCGACAACCGTGGCCATGCCCTTAGGCAATTCCGAGACAAACCCTTCACAGCATGCCGCACGCGCGGCCTCGGCGACCTCCTCGTCGGTTGCCTCGGGGCGTGCGAGCCGGATGTTGTCGGCGACGCTCATGGAGAACACGTGGCTGTCTTGGAACACGAAGGAGACAAGGTCGGCCATGCGTCCCTCAGAGATATTCCGCACATCGATGTCACCGATGTGGACCGCCCCTTCGACCGGATCCCAGAATCTGCAGATGATCTGGGCGATAGTCGACTTCCCTGCACCTGACGGGCCAACGATGGCGGTAAGCCCTCCTTGGGTTGCGACGAAGGAGACATCCTCGAGCACCTGTCTGGCGGCAGCACCGTCGGCTTCGGTATAGGAGAAGCCGACATGTTCGAACTTGATGTCGAATGTGGTCGGGTCTTTGGCAGCCGATGCCTCGAGGGGTTGCTCGTCAAGGATCTTCTCGATACGGCTGACTGACTCTCCGAGCATATTCATCCCTTCGGCAAACGACCTCAGCTTGCATACTGGCATCGTTGCTGCAGGGGCGAACACGAGGAAGAATAGCACGGTCTCCAGCATCCGCCCACTTGAGGGATTGGAAAGGAGGAAAGCCAAGGCAACAGGCGCTAAAAACGTCGCAATCGAGATGACGACAGTCCTAAAGAACGTCACCCCGACCCCGATCTTTTTGCTGAGGCCGGAGGTGAAATCACGGTACGCCTCGATGTCATCTTGGAAACCGGCAAAGGATCGGGGAGTCTGCCCGAACATCTTTATGGACGGCATCCCGTGGACGTATTCCGTCGCCGCAGTGCTTATCCGCTCAAGCGCATCGAAATTTTCCCTCATGGCCCCCGTCCTCAGCAACATGACCATGGGCACGAACTGCCCGAGGAAGCCGATGATGAGTACCGCTACCGCAACGAGGGCGAGCCTGACGTCAAAGACGATCATCCCCGCTATGAGGAGCAACAGAAGCGCCATTGTGCTCACAAAGTCGGGAAACTGATGTGCCAGGAATCCTTCCAGTTGGTCGACGTCCGTCTGGACCACTTGGACAATCTTTCCTGAAGGGTTCTTCTTAAAATAGGAGATGGGAAGCGTCTTCAGATGGTTGACGAGTTTTATGCGGATGGCACAGATGGTGCGGAATGCGTACCCGTGGCAGAGCATGCTTGAGAGAAAGCCGAGGAGAAGGCAGTCTGCAGTCGCTCCAGCCGCGACAAGCGCCACCGACATCGGGCCCCTGTCTCCCAGTACGGAATGTGCAATAGGAAGGTCTGCTATAGAGTCGAGTGCGAGAAAGACCGCCAAGATAGGGATGAGCTCGAGTACAGCGGACAGTATCGCGAGGATGACGCCTGCCGCCAACCCTGAAGATGGCTCCTCTGCCTGCTCAAGGATGCGCGCGAGCCCTTGCTTTTCCTTTTTGGCCATGAATCAACACCTCCTGTATACGTTCCCATACCATACAGTAAGTCTAAGTTAACTATCTGGCGTATACTGTGTGACGAAAAGAGCATTTTTATCGAATGGAGGAATATGGGCCTGTTATCTGGCATGTACGAGCACCTCTCGTCGATGGATTCTGCCCTGCCTTTCGATATCACCATTGATGGCTCGACCGCACGTATGACCCACCATCAGGGTGGGATGACGACGATGCTGGAGCCGATGGAGGGAATCCTCCTGTCGCGCCATCAGATCAAATCGGCAGGATTCAAACTCTCCACCAAAGGGGTCGGAGACGGCGTCAAGATCAACTACTGTATCTCAGGGAGGCTCGAGGTATCGATGGATGGTGGAAGGACCCTTTATATGGGTCCCGGAGACCTTTCCGTGGAGACGTCGACAGCATGGGACTTCTCGTTTCCCTGCGATTTCTACGAGGGCATCGAACTCTTCCTTCACAGGATGTGCCTCGAGAGCCCGCCGAGACTCTTCGAAGAGGTTGGAATGGATCTCCGCTCCGTCATAGCACAGCTCGGTACGACGAGGATACATAATTGGACAAGACGCGCAGATGATTCGACGAGAAGAGCATTTCTTTCCTTGTTCAAGATGAGGAGAAGGAACGAGGAGGTGGCTGTCCGGATCGGTATCATACAGCTACTCCTCGAGCTCTCAGAGCAGGGAGCCCCTCCAAGGGAGGCGGATTCCACCATCTTCACAAGGAGGCAGGTCGATTTGGCGAAACAGGCTGAGTGCCTGCTCACAGATGACTTGTCGCAACGGAGGAGCATAGACAGTGTCGCATCTGAGCTTGGGATCAAGCCGACCGTCCTCAAGACGTACTTTAAGGGCGTGTATGGGATCAATATCTCGGAGCTTCTTTCCGAGCTGCGTATGGAGGAGGCGAGACGACTCGTTTTGATGGGGGATGGGTCTATCGCCGATGTTGCACATGCCGTAGGGTTTGCCAACGCGGGTAAATTCAGCGAGGCCTTCAGAAAAAGGTATGGGATGACGCCGCTGAGATACCGTAAAGAACATGCGACATAGGAGGGTTTGCCAGCTCAGGAGAGCGCTGTGCGCACAGAGCCGGTAATGGAATTACCGGTTTTGTGCGCAGCTCACAGAGCCGGTCGACGGCATCCTTCACCCGGGTACGGGTTTTGTCGACCTCCCATGCTGTCTCCTCGACCTTCTCCTGGACAAGGACGTCAGCGAATACGTTGTCGAATACGATGTCAAAGGTAGATACCAAGTCCGATATTTCCAAATCGAATTCGGGGAGATTCTCCTGTATATCGTCGAGTTCATCCGAGAAGGACTCGAGCTCGTTACGTGCCTGCTGCAGAAGTTCGCGTGCATCGTCGATACGCGAATGTTTGACAAGACTTGAGACGAGTCCTCCACCCACGATATCCCAGATTCCCCAGCGCTTAGCCGAACCGAGTTTCTCGGCTGCTTCGTCGAGTGCCTGCAGAGCTTTCCTCCCAGCCTCTATGGCCTCGTCGATCTCTTTTTTTCGGTCCTGCATGTCTACCTCCGTCCGTATGGATATGGGTTTGATCGTTCGCCTCATATCCTTTGGCCTCTGCCATGTAGGCGTGCCGCCATTATAAGCGGTACGAATGAAAACAATGTGAGTGCGGCGCCAACAAGAAGCAGTGTATGCGTGGGCAGGTACGCCGTCATACCGTTCGCATCGGTGATGGCCCCGTTTGCCATGATGAGCGGGTTTGAGATGAATGGCGACAAGAGCCACGGTATGAGCACGAAGAAGATGATGCGGAAGCCCTCGAACTGGCCGCGCGAGCCATCGGGGAAGAGCTGTTTCATCCATACATTCATGACCTGCATGAACATGATGTAACCGCAACCGAAGACGAGCATCCCGGCGAGGGGTATGGGATTGAATATAGTTGTGGGATCCACGGTCTCGGGTCGTACGAGCAGGCCGATGAGGCCGATACCCAGGCAACTCAGGATGATCGAGATGGTGGCTGCCAACGTGAGCCTGCCTTTGTTCACAAGGTGCGTGGTCGGGATGACTACGGTCATGGCCAAAATGAGTGGGACGCCTTGGATGATGCCGATAGACCCGGCATCAAAGCCCAAATAGTAGATCATGAAGTTACCCATGTGCGGGTAGTAGACGTCAAAGGCTGTGAAGTAGACCATGAGCACGAGGAATACGGCGACAAGTTCCCTATGCGCAAGAAGTTCGCGTAGCTTAAACCCGCTTGAAAGCTGCTGCCAGAAGCCACCCTCATGTTTGGGGGCAAGTCCCGGCGCCTCACGCATTGTGAGTTGTGCCACGATGCCGAAGAAGATGGCGGCTGCGCCAAATATGACGAAGAGGTCCATGTAGTTGTCCTCGGATCCCACGATGAGGCCGCCTGCGACCGTGCCCACGATGGTGCCGATGACGGGTTGGGTGGCAATAGCCGCCCCAATCGCCCCGCGGTTCTCGCTGTTCATGTTGTCGTTCATCCAGGCGTTAAAGCCGGCGTCGTTTCCCATGGAGCCGAAGAAGCTCATGACGGCATCTCCTAGGACCACGGCTGTAGCGGCCATCATAAGCACCTGCTCATCGTTTGTAGGTGAGCCGCCTGTGATGAATTCCGAGCAACCGAAGGCTATGGTGAAGGCTCCCCAGAGGATGTAGCCCCAGACTACGAAGGGTTTGCGCCTACCCATACGGTCGGACGCTGTACCGAAGAGGAAGGTCGAGACTGTGGTCGTGAGGGCCGAGACGGCGACCATCCAGCCGATGATCGTGGGGTCTTTGGCGATCTTGGCATAGATGAAGGTGTTAAACCACTGGTTTTCAACGACCCATACGAGCTGGCCGATAAGTCCCAAACCCCAAACGAGTGCCCAGAAATGTCGGATGATACGGGCAGACGTGCTTCTCACCTCTCCCATGGCCTTCATGGTCCTCCTTCCAGAAGCCTTTATGAACAGTTTAGCGCCTCATTCAGGTTTAGTTTCCATTCGAAGGCTTTCGCAGTATTTTGCTCCAAGAAGCCGCTCTCTCGTCTGGTTCTCTTGTCTGATTCTCTTGTCTTGCATCGGTTACGCTTTCTACCAGGAGAGTTTCCTCCGGGCGCTTCTTGCCAGGAGCGGCTCTTTTTGGGAACGTGTTTCGCGATGAGCGCTTTCTGCTGGGAACAGTTCCCGCGCGAAAAGCGCTTTCTGCTAAAGAATCACGACCTTAGGTATCCGCCGCTAAAAAACCTTGACTATTAGGTAGATTCGAGCTCTTTTGAGGCCCTTCTCGCCACAAAAACACCTACTGGTCGAGATCCCTTAGCAGATTTCAAAAACCCTCTGTCGAGACGGGCAAGAAATTGCAGGAAGGCCGACCAGAGTCTCTAAGAGAGAAAGAGTTCAGAGCTCCCGGACCTCATCGCATGCGGCGAGAAGCTCCTCATCGTGGGATACAACGATTATCAAGTGGTCTTGGCGCAGATCCTTGAGAAGGTCAATGAGATGGCCCCGACTTGCCGTATCAGGCCGAGCGCACAGACAATATGGGCATGGTCATAGTACCGTGAATCCAGCCGCTCGCCGAATGTTGCTGTCAAGGCATTGCCCAAATTGCGGAGAGAGGGATAATCTGTATCTCAAATGCCTTTATAGAATAAAGCGAAAGAAAAAATTATGGCAATGATAGGTTCACTTATGCCCCACTCAACACCGCAATATAAGGAGACCATACTATGAGCAAACAGTTGATTATCGTCTGCGGAGACAGCGAAAAGAAGTATGCCATGTACCTCCAGCAGCTTGTCAGTGCCCGTGACGACAAAGAGGGCGAGCAGATTGGAACCAAAGACGGCGCTGTCAATGCCGTCATCTGGAGCGAGAAACAATACGAAGACAACCGCATCAAACTCAACTCAACCAATAACGTCCTCTTTATCGGTGGCAGCAAACTGGCCAAAATGTCACGCGAGAACATGGACGTCAAATTCAACATTGCCGGAATGAGCTATGGTTGGCTTGGTAACCAGGCTTTTATGAATGTTGAGAACAATAGCCTCACCAAGGAGAATTTTGGTGAGTTCCAGGAACTTTGCGAGAAGTACGGCAAATCTTTCGAAAAGGAGCTGTCAGAGCACTATAGTCCTAAGGAACTTAAAGCCCCTGAGATTACAACTGCTATTCAAACTTTTGCTGACGGCACCTCATCAGGTGACATCAAATCGATGATGGCGGGTGCTGCAACGGGAGCCGTTGTCGGTCTTGCAATCCTTCATCCCGTTATCGCAATCACCGCACTCGGAGGCAAAGCGGCCTTTGATCAGGTCGGGAATCTCCTTACCTCCGGAAAAGCACATGACCGGCAGTACAATCTTTTGACGCTCATTATGTATATGGATGGCCTTCCCCGGTTCCTCGAGGTATAAGCCATGTCTGATACAGATAACGAGTTCCAGCGCGGATACGAGGCCTTTGCCAAGACTGCATCATCTCATACTGCCGTGGAATCTGCCGTTCAATCTACTGAGTGGGTTACCCAGGTTGAACGAGAGATTGAAAAGATGCAGAAAGATTTTGAACAGTTCAAGGGTAGTAACAAAGGAATCGCTTTTCTTAGGGGCGACACTGCAGAGTTTTGGCATGCCCATACGTTTAATGTCAACGCAATCCACAATGGTTCAAAGCATCGGGCTTTTATACCTAGATCAAATAAACTTGCCTCTGCTGATATTACAACGAACTTTGGAAAACGCTTCTCGCTAAAGTACTATGGGCAGGATAAATCGTCCATAAATGCGCAAAATGTTTCCTCATCTTCAGGCAGAGCGAAATATGCCCGTCAAAGTATCATTATCCCGAGCGATCAAATCAAAAGGGCACCGCAGATATATGACCAGAAAATAGAATGGGCAAAGCGGCACTCTCCTGCACGAGTTCGTGCTCTTAAATCTGCAAAAACAAGAACCAGTGGGGTAGTTACCGACAGCAACGGTAATAAATCATATGAATTATCCAACAGGAGCTCTTTCAAATTGGCCCGAGAGGTGCGGAGAAAGGGCAAGATTGATGCGGAAAACTGGCATTTAACGCCTACGCAATTAGCAAACTTTCAGGAAATCCTCAGCCACTCCCTTAAAGCTGGAATGTCTGCTGCGACAATATCTCTTGTACTATCCACTACTCCAGCAGTCATAGAGGCCATCCAACAGCTCATTACTTCTGGTGAGTTGGACATTGAGCAGCTGAAAGCCACTGGAGTAACAGGTGTGAAGAGTAGTGGTAAGGGATTTGTAAGTGGCTTCATCACAGCATCGATTACTGAGTCAGCTCGTATCGGATTTCTAGGCAAAGCAATCAAAGACGCTATCGACATTAATCCAAGCGCCATCGGTGCTGTCGCCGTAATCGCTTCCAATGCCCTTTCGTACAGCCTTAAGGCTGCTTCGGGAGAAATGACTCTGCGCGAGGTTGCGGACAATGTGACCCGTGACGTGATCGTTACCTCTGCATCGCTTGCAGCAGGAGGGTTTACGTATTCTGCAATTGCTGGCATAGTCGGACAGTCCACACTTCCAATCCCCATATTTGGGTATCTCGTTGGCAGTTTCGTCGGATCTGCCATTGCCGGCCTAGGCTACACAGCTGGAAAACAGGTTCTTCTCGGTCTTTGTGTCGAACATGGTCTGACCTTATTTGGTCTCGTAGACCAAGACTATGAACTCCCCGAGAATGAGCTCACTGAACTAGGCATCGACGTCGCCGAGTTCGACAAATTCGAACTCCCTGAACCTGTGTTTGACCAAGCGGAATTTGACGAATTCTCATTTGATAAATTCGAGCCGGAACGAATCGAGTTGACCGTACTGCGCAGAGGCCTCATCGGAGTATCAAAAGTCGGTTACGTCTCCTAATTCCAAGCCCATATCCTACTCACCCCAATAGCCCACATGGGCCGCAGTCACCTTTTCAATCAGCTCTGGAAATGGCCCTATGACCTCAATGTCCTTTTGACTTGAAGCAAAGATGCTCCGAGCGGGCGTATCCATAGTGGGGTTTTGCTGGCTGCTTCCCGTCATGGCAAAGACCACACGACCGATGTTTGCTCAGTAAATAGCACCTGCACACATAGCACAAGGTTCGGCCGATGTTTAAAGCATGCACTGCCAAAGATAGTCGCAATCAAATTCGTGCGAAGCCCGATCTGCCAGCATGGTTTCGGCATGTGCAATGCAGCGATGCAAGATAATTTTGACGTTCTCCTGTTCAAGCACGATATTCTTGTGTTCGTCTACCAGGATGGCGCCAAAATATGCTCAGACAACCGAGAAAGCGAGGTAAGGCATGGGCAACAACAAGTACACCGACGAGTTCTTTGAGCGCTTCGAGAGCGCGTTGTCGAAGCCGAGGAAGGTGTTTCGAGCGACATAAACCCCAGATTTTTCGTGTCTGAAATCTTGATACAGGTCAATCGCTGAAGTACTTAAAAGTGAGACATGTAACTATTGAAAATTACTGAGCAAAAATATCAAATTTGATAGGAGTGCATTCAAGGTGAATGAATTCAATGAATATGTTCGTGAAGTCTTTTCTGTAGCAGGCGATATTACCATAAGATCCATGATGGGCGGATATCTCGTGTATCTTAATGGTAAGTTAATAGGTGATATTGGCGACAATGAACTGTTTTTGAAGAGAACGCCTACATCGGATACGTTACTTGCTGATTCAGAATTGCGTTATCCGTATGAAGGCTCAAAGACACTAATGCATGTATTTGATAGATTTGAAGAGACGGCGCTTGTTCTGGAACTTCTGGATGGTATGTATGCTGAGCTTCAGGAAAAGAAACCCGTGAAAGCTAAAAGAGAAAGATAGACTTCAACTCACGAAATTGTTTCATATTTTTATTGTTTGAGCGAATTATGTTATTTATAAATCTTGCCGTTATCGGCAAGAAACGCAAGAACCTATCTGTGCCTTAAGTTACACAGGTGGTTGTTAATATCATTAAAGCAATTATTTATTTCTTGTTATAGCCACGCTCTCGGACATCATATGCCTCGATAATTTCTTGTTCAAGCTCATTAAGATTTTTATGTCCGCTATCGACAAGACTTAATGTTGAAATAATAAATTTATCGCCCATCTTCCAATCAGCGTAGACGTCTCCGTTGCCTTGACCAGTAAAGTACTGTCTTACTCGTTCTAAAACATGAATACTATGTCCCACAAATATTCTCTTCTATTATTACTGATATTAAGGCGTTATCCGAAGCATCAAACAGCACACTCATGTTATGTTTTGTGATTATTTATGTTAAAATAAAGGAAATTTTAAAAGAGAAATAACAAAAATGGTTAAATTTAAAATTGTTGAGTAATTGCATTCCGAGAAGGGTATATTAAATGAAAGATATACAAAGGGATATGATTAGTGAGAATAGAAAGAATTATTCGAATTTATTTCAAGATTATCAGAAAATTGATAGGTATAAAAATATAAGAAAAAGAATTAGAAAGAATACATACAAATGTAGTATGCAAATATTTTTAGGAATATTGATTTTTGATGTTATAAGTTATCTAATTAGTGCTCTTTGTTTTTTTCCATCTCACAATATACCTGTTATTATTTATTGGATTATATTAGCACTTATTACCATGTTTTTTTTCTTCAAAAATGTGGATAAATTAGATAAATATCAAGATGAAATGATTAGAATGAGAGATGAGGAATTATGTGAAATATTAAGTAAAAATAATGTTGACTTTCAAAAGATTACTAACGTTATTGAATATTTTAAGTTGAAATTGGAGCCTATAAATGAAGTGCATAAAGAATATCCAATATTAAACTCGATATCATCATTTGGGACAAATTTGATTTCTTTGATATCTGGAATTATTGTTAGTAGTTATATAAAGGAAAATTTATTTCAAAATGGAGTTAAAATATATGCAATAGCAATAGTATTTTTAATACCTATTATCATTGTATGCGCATTAATAAAAATATATATATACCTTGATAGAAAAGATGAATATGCAGATCAATCTCGAAAATTAATTATAGATTTGAAACGAATAGAATTATTAAGTAGAATCATATAAGTACAAAAGTAAAAGTAAATATATTTCTATAAATGAATACAAACTTAAAAATAAAGTCTTATTAATAATTCAATTGAATGGATAAACAATAAATTCAATCGTTTTATTCTAAATATTTGTAATAATAGTCGGAAATTAATGAAAAAAACTATAAATTAACAATCACAATAGCAGTCTAAGTAATTGAAATAACACTATTGTTTGATAAAGCACTTGAATATATTATTCTTATGATAATGACCGTGTTTTGTACATCTAACATAGTTTTAAAAAAGGGATTACGATAGTATAAAAAGTAGTATTGGGGATAGGTGAAATTATTCATTTAAATTTACAGACAATTTCAAGTTTATGGATTATAGGACAAAAAGACCGTAACAACTAAGCTACGGTCCTTTTGTATTTTTTTGTAAAGCCACTAGGAGCTATTCCTCAATTTACTCTTTTTGAAATCTTTACCCAATTTTGCCCCAGTCACTCGTTTTCACAGGCTAAAAAGCCTTATTTAAAGCCATTTCTGTGATTTTCCGTCCTACTCCCACTCAATGGTCGCAGGTGGCTTTGGAGTGATGTCATACGCCACACGGTTAACGCCAGCAACTTCGCTAACGATGCGAGAAGAAATGCGGGTTAGCAGCTCGTAAGGAAGCTTTGCCCAGTCAGCGGTCATAGCGTCGCTGGACTCAACGGCGCGCAGGATAACTGGACGAGCATACGTGCGCTCGTCACCCATAACACCAACGGACTTAATGTCGGGTAGCACGGCAAAGTACTGCCACACGCTGTGCTCGGAGTTACGATCGCCCGTCTCGTCAAAGAGCTGAGCGTTGTAGGCGTCAATCTCTTCGCGGACAATAGAGTCGGCGTTGCGGAGAATCTCAAGCTTTTCTGGGGTAACGTCGCCAATGATGCGG
>ERZ773074.535-NODE-535-length-15966-cov-12.287160_pt1 | contig 15966 bp, 23 predicted proteins | sample MGYA00580615_ERZ773074 | MGnify/ENA primary metagenome ERZ773074 (study PRJEB29015, sample SAMEA2738126) | human oral metagenome | biome: human oral; feature: human-associated habitat; material: saliva | place: China | collected 2160 ...
CCAGCGTTTTTTCAGTTGTTCATGACCGATGAGTTCATCAAAAAACGCTCTATCCGCCATAAGGCCCTCCCTAAATATACATATCTAATTTATTATATGAAAAAACGGCAGCAAAGTCCAGTAATACCGCCGTCTCAGCCACTTTATACCGTCATCCGTAAGGATTATCGAATGATTGTTATTATTGCTTACAGCCCTGTTCATGCAAAATCGTTACGGCACTTTCCAAGTATGACAAACCGGCTACACTCCCCATTCCTCGATCACACAGTCCCTTGCCCGCAAGCGGTGCCTGTAATCCGGCTCCTTTAAACTGCATAACCTGTACAGGCTCATCATAGGCTACGGATGTAAACACATAATCACGCACACCTTCACAAATAGCCTCTCCTATTAAAAAGGCCGCAACAGTCAATGCATTGTCCAAAACAACGGGTATTTTTCGTCCTGCTGCCGAAAGGATAAATCCGGTCATAGCCGCCAAATCGGGAGACCCGATTCGCTCCAGCAGTTGAATCGGTCGATCCGCTACGACACCGGTTTCATCTATAAGAGATAAAAATCTCTCAGCCGCTTCACGCTGTTTCGTTGATTCCGGTTCCGTCACAAGTCGGTTTCGGAAAAACACGGCCGTTACAGCCAAAGCGGTCAAGGGCCAGCGTTCACCTACATTCCCTATGCCCAGTGCCGTATAGCCTTCATCTGCCAAACGTTGTGCAATATCTACACCGATCATAAATGCATCTTCCGTCGCCTGTCTCGTCATCGCCGTCCCTTGGGCAAAATAACGACTCCCTGCCGCTACTCGCAATGACTGAACACCCGGAGATTCAGTCAAGGGTTTTTGTAACCCCATATCCAATAAAAGGACTCCGACGCCCGCCTTATGAGCCGCCTTGTTCAACTCATCCTTCCCGGTTGCAATCCGTTCTGCTTCTGTATGGCTGTCCGCCCCTTTCGTCTTATTTTCCGCTCCGTTTACAGCATGGTCGGCTGCAAAAACAACCAATCCTTTTTGCAGAGGTTGCGGCTTTGCAGATCCGAAAATTCCGGCCAGACGCGATGCAGTCCGTATTAATTCGGGATTATTTATATCTCCGTATTTCAACTCATCTTGAACCCGCACTTCAAAGCTTCGTTGCGGGGCGACAATACGAGCCCGTAATTCTTCTATAAGCCTTTCCATCCCATCTCCTCCTTAGTATTACGGCATATTCTAATCCAATTTCTTTTAAATTCTCAAACATGTTATTATACGGTATTTATAGCATAATGGCAAAGAATTGGAATTAGGAAATTTTACATACAGCAACATAAATTACATATAGTTTTTGCCGATTTTTTGACGCGATAAAAATAGACCCCTCGTAATGAGGGGTTATTTGTTTACCGCCTTATTTCTTATTTGCCGCCTCAACAAGGCTTATAAGATATAACGGAATGCTTAAGCCCTGAGCCTCTGCACTTGCTCTAACCAACGCCCAGTCTGCGTCAGTCATTCGGATTGCTCGGGTTTTTCCCTTCTCTCCCCTTACAGGGGGTCGCCCGGAGCCTTCACGCCTGCCGCCTCGTTTGTTGTTTTCCATTGCTTTCTCCTTTCGCCCAATTCCTATATATATATCTAGAAGTATTACTTCTTTCTTGCCCGTTCCACTAAATTCTTTGCCGCTAACAACCAGAATACAACGGTCAAAATGTCGATTATCCACATTAATTGTTGCATAATCCACCTCTCTACGCTACAATACAATTTAAGAAGGTGGCGGGGCTTTCACCCGCCTAGCTTTTACTTTCTTGTGGCCTTGTAGATTAAGTAAGCTGTTGCGAAGCTAATTACTTTTTCTGCAAGGCTTATTAGCTTTTCGGCTATTTCATACCCATCAATTTTTCTCGCCTCCTCTCTACATCTTTATTATATCAAATATATTTGATTTCGCATAGTCTTTTTCTAATGCATTCCTATTTCCATTTTGCATAGACATATTAACTTCTTGCGCCTAGAGCATGTAAACAAAAAATAAGGCCCCCGATTATTCGGAGGCCCTTTTTTTGTTACCATTCTTTTATTGTGTACAGTACAGTACCGCCACGAACGCCCGTTCCGTCGGTGTGTACAATTCCTTCAATACGTCCCGCCTGATAGCCGATAGACAGATACGGCTTGCCGTCTATGTACGTGCCGCCCGCCTTGATTTTATGGTTGTTCCGCAAGTTGATTTTATACACGTCGACTTTTTGCCGTTCCTCGTCCACGGTGACGACCGTTTTATCCGACTTCGCCCGTGCCGCTGACGGGATCTGACCGTCGTTCTTCCTGATAGCCTGTTCCGTCTTGTCGGCGGCGGCGTTCAGATTCGGAGCGGTTACATAGTATGACACGTTCGGAGCAGTCTTACCGTCGTGAATCCGTTCGATTTTCGTTACGATTTCGGCTGCTTCACGGTCGGAAACGTGTAAATCCTTCTTTACCGAATTTTTATCTTCTGTGTCCGAAAAACGCATTCGTACAGGCTCGTCTGGCGGCTGTTTTACGTGGTTCACGGCAAAGTATATGACGAGCAAACAAAAAGCTGTCAGAACGCAAAACAAGCCTAGTTTCAGCCATTTGCCAGTTTTTTCGTCGTTAAGTGTCGGAAAATTCATCAATTCACCGCCTTCGCTTACTCATACATGACGTTTTCGTCGACATTCACGCCGTCGACGTTCCCGGATTCCGAATATTGCCAAATTTTTACATTGGCGTTCGGCTTGTCGAGTTGCAGGTCATTACGGCTTGAGTATTGAGCGACCCACAACGGCACGTAATTCGGTAAGCTGTCTATGTTCATGCCGTTCATGAACATATCGTAACTGCCGTACAGTCCGACGTACTTGCCCGCCGAGTTCATCTTATTCACCCACGCCATAACGACGGCTGTCAGTTCATCAGCTCCAAGGCTTCGCTGTGCTTCGGTTTCAACGTCGAGCCAAATGCCTGCCGACAGTTCTACCCCGTCGAGATACGTGTTCATGGTCGATAACAGCCATTCCGCTTCCGCTTCGGCTTCTTCGATAGTCGTTGCCGTGGAATAGTAATATACGCCGAGTTCCATTCCTGCCGCTTTCGCCTCGTTAATGTTATGCACAAACAGGTCATCGAGATTGTGGCCGTTTCCTGTGTAGCCTATTCGGCAGATACAGAAGTCATAACCTAGTATTCTCGCTCGTTCAAAGTCTAAGCCTTCTTGCCAAGTTGACACGTCTATTCCGTATTTCATTTTCTTCCTTCCCCTCTTTCGTTCGTCGGCACTTGCGGCCGTTGCTGTTCTTCCAGTCGGTCGGGTATGCCGTTGCCGTCCTTATCAACCCATAACGCTAAGAATCCGACTAGGGCGGTCAACACGGACGGAATGAATATGTGGTCGATGATATTGATACCGACGCTTATAATCTTCCCCCTGTCGTCGTCAACATAGCCGCTGACGAAAGTCAGAATATACGTAATAACAACCAATAAAATAGGGACTAGCATAATGAACACTAGTCCCCGTGTTGCAATAATCCCCGTCGGATGAATCCCGCCTACTCTCGCTGATTGGAACGCCTTCTTGAGTGAGTTAATAACTTTCTCTTTCATCGCTTATCACCGTGTATTTCATTCCTTAAATCATTCACACGAGACTCGATGGCGTCAACCCGTCCGACAAGTTGAAGATGACGCTGTGCTTGCTGTATACGGTCTTGACGAGATAATCGAATTTCCTCTTTTAATTCTTTCAGGGTCTCGATTAGAGTATCATACTTAGCCGTAATGAATTTTATGTCGTTCTCGCGGTCTTTTTTGATATTCGTCAACATTGGCGATATCCCGCAATAATATATTGCTCCGCATATGCTACCGACAATTCCGACAACAGCACCGACGCTCTCAATCGTAAAGCTCCATGTCCACATGCCTAGCCTTCGCTTTCTTCGCCCAATACATCAAGAATTAAATTGTGAATGCAGTCTTCAGTAGGGCAACGACCGTTGTCCAACAACTCCGAGCCGCAATATTCACAATAGTACTTAACGGGAATATTCGAATAGTCGACTGCTGCCTTGTTTAATTCGTCCATTATTTAACCCCCTTGATTGCTGTTGCCATTTCCGCGGTTAACTTCTTGTATTGTGCTTGAATGTCCGTGTAAGCCGCACCAATTAAAGCACGTTGAAGAATTGCGTCTTTTAATCGTTGAAAACGCGGTTCATACTCTGCCTTAATGGCTGCTATTTCGTCGCTCTTGTTCCGGGATTCGTTCGGAACGAAAAAGCGATCGCCGTCATACCACTTACCAGATGTAAACTTATTCTGCATATCGTCGCAGCCTTGGTACACGTTCGCTTCAGGATATTCCGCTGCGGCTTTCGTTTTTAATTCCTCAACGTTTGAGCCGTGAATGCTGACTACATACGACGTAATGCGTTCGCCTGTCGGTTTAACAATGAATACATATTCCATAATGAACCCCTTTCTAATAACCAAGAGCAACCCAATTGATTGTAGAGTCCTTGTCTAACATGGTTTTGTATATGCTTCTAACTTCATACTTCACCCACGTTGTCGTTATTCCCCTTACCATAACGGTCGCACTACTATTTCCCCAGAACACACTTTGCGGGTTCGGAAAAATTGTGAATACAGGCATTAAGCAGCCAGTTCTAAACGCTAGAGGGAAGGTTATCGTCCGCGCGAACTCCTCAACTGTGTGAGTATTTCCGTCTATCTGTTCGCCAGCCGTCACAACCCCGCCTTGAACGATTAAGCCACCGAACAACTTTCCAAAGCATATATACCATGCGTTCGTGTTGCTGAAGTTGTATGTCACCCCCAACGTTACAAGGGTTTCATCTCCGAGAGCTTTTATCACGTCTTTGCCGTCTTTTATTTTTAATGCCGATAATAAAGTCTTAACAAGGTGAAGCGTCGGAGCCTTGAGCTGTACGTTGTTGTTATCAACGTCCGTAATCATGTTGTTTGCTTTCTCAATTATCTCGCGGAAGCGGTTATCATGTGCGTCCGTAGACTTGTCATGCTCCTTTAACTCTCCCTGTGTAATATAAGTCGCGTCTTGGTGAATAAATGTAATATTGCTCGCGTTGCCTATCTTCGTTCTAATCTTATAAATCTCGCTGTCTATAGGCGTGTTCTTATCAGGGATATACCCTACCTGATTGCCGCCGTTTGTGTACGAGTACATAACTTCCTCGCCGCCGTCAACCTTAGCGAATAAAGCAACTTCTTTAGGGAAAAAACCTTCTTCTACGGTGCTGTTTGACAATGTCGCCGTTATCATGTACTGCCCGTCTCCGTCTTTTACCGCCGAGCTAACGGGTAATGTCATCTTAGGGCTGATAACGTTGGTCATCTGACTGATGTTCTTACCGCTGTCGTCCCCGTTGCCGACTACAACCTTAGTAAATACCACTGCTTTTTTTGTTGCGATTGACTCCGCTAAAAGGTTATACCCTTTCGCCGTTATAATATTCCGCGGATATTGACTTGCCATATATTTCTCCTTCCTTAACCTACACTATTAACTACGTGACCGACCTTGACCCAGACGCCGCCGTATAAGTCTGCCGTGTCCATGTCAGTGTTCACACCGACTGACGGTTCTATAATCGTCGTATTTCTACGGCTTACCCATACCACCGCCGAGATGTCCCCGTCTACGTCGTGAACGTCTGCAATTGATATGCCGATATGTGACGGCTTTACAATGGCGAGGTTCTGCCGTATCTGATTGACAGCGTACACGAATGAAGAATTACTAAACTCGAGCTTCAACAAACCGTCTTCAAACTTTACTTCCACATCGTCGAGAACGAAGGTTTTTACGATTGCTTTGATTTTTTCAAGCGTACACTTACCGCTATTGTTCCAGAGCATTTGCACAATCTGCCGTCGCTGGTCTACCGAGCCTTTAGGACTTATGCCTAAGTCCTTTTCGTATACTCTTAACCCCCGTGCTCCGACGGCGTCAAAAAAGCCATTGTCTAGCAATTCATCGAGTACTCCGTCAATGTCTTGTAACTGTAATCCCGCGGCTTGGTATAACTCTCTGACCCACGGGTCGTTGCGGTATATCTTGTTTATCGCTTTTAGTGCGTACTCCTTGAAGTCCGTTCTAGTCATTGAGTGTCACCTCAACAGTGCCGAGGGTTGCGACCTGTTCGACAGTAAGCGGTATCTTCGTCGCTTGTCCGTTGACTGTTACCGCCTCATAATCCGTCACACCTTGAACCCCTAGAACAATATTACTAATCTGTGCAACGGATACATACGGTTGCTTGAAGGCGATCGCCTTGAGATACTCCGTAATTGAAGCGGTTATGGCTGCCGTAATTGATGACTTAGTAGCGGTTGCTGTGTGTGATACGCCTGTGACTGTGATATTAATCGGAACAGCCGCAGCACTCACCACCGTACAATACGCTCCGACGGGTGCTTGTCCCGCTCCTATGCCCTTACTGTCAGGGTCTATATACTCTTGCACCCTCTTCACAAGCGTCGAGTCGGCGGGTTGTCGGTCGGAGTTAATTATGACGACTTTCACTGTATTGTTCCCGTTCCATAACCCTATTACATTCGCTTCTCCGACCCCTTCAACCTCTTTCGCCCACCGCTTATAATGGTAATCGTTGCCACTTGTGGCGGGTTCTCTGAGTTCCTCATAATACCGTTCCCTCAAGTCGTCGTCGCTTTCTTCGTTTTCGCCGTTAATAGTCGGCTCATCATTGATGATTGAGTTAATGCCGGGTATCGTAATCGGCATTTGCGTGATTGTGCCCTTAGGCACATTGCCAACCGCTCCCGTCTGCATACATTGAATACGCACCGTATCACCTTTGGCCACGTCTTTTGTTTCGAGTGATTCATATTGTATTCCACTTTCGGACTCAAACAGATCGCCTTGGTGTACCGTGCCGCTTCCGTCGACAATACGAATACTGCCGATAGCCTTCGTGGCTTTGCGTCGCTGCGTTCCCTTTCTCTGAAATGCGATACGGCTTAATTCTTCGCCTGCGAGGTTATCAACGTCTTGCTTTCGTTCGATTTCCTCGCATTTCTTCCATAATTCAAGCAAAGCGAACGCTTCGCCCCTCGTAAGGTCATACGTCGGAAAGCCTTCGGTCTTCTGGTAGGCGTTGTCGATATTCTCAAGCATTGTATTGTGAATTTTATCAACACTATATTCCGAGTTCATAGTCGATTTTCACCTCTTCTCCTGTATGCGTGACAACTGTAAAATAAAAAATCCCCGCATTGAAGTTCCAATCTTTCACAACTGCAACGCACGGTACTTTATTCATAATTCCTTCCGTGATTCGCCGCTTCACCTCTGATACTTGGTATGCTCTAGGCAATCTGTATCCGAGAAGGTGCCGAAGGTCAAGACCGAAGGAATCGGAGTATATCATATATTTTTTTAATTCTGTTCGTATAAATATCTCAATCCATTGCTTAATCGCTTCTGTCTGCGTATCTTCTACATTCCTACCATCCTTGAATATGAAGCGGTGAGTCCTGTAATCAAACGCGAACGACCTTCCTACTTTGTGTTGTGAATTGGTCGCGGTTGCCGTCGATTGAATTGAGTTCGTAAAGTTGTAATCCTTCGGAAACATTTAAACTCCTTCCTTCACTACGTCAACAATAAAAAAATGTTGCTCGTTCTCATCGGGAATAACCAGCACTTTATCGCCCGTTTTCCATAGCTCGTTGAGCACGATTTTCCCCTCGCCTTGTGCCGAATACCCCGAATTACTGCCCGCTTGACAACCGTTGTGAGTCATCTGCCCTGAATGCCGATAAGCGTAAGTCGTAATGTGATGAAGAAGTGAGAAACACACATACCCGTTCGAGCCGTCAATCATGAACTTGCCGTCCTTGATGGCAACCTTCCACGGTGACGTACTGACCACTTCACCAAGCACCGCCCCTATTCGTATCGGATTGGTGCGGCTCTTCAATTCCTTTGCTATCGCGCCGTGCCATTCTTCCATATTCTCACCCCTTACGACATTCGTATAATCTTCGACGGAGATTCGCCGTTATGCCATGCGTAATTCGCGTCGCTGTAAAACGTTGCGTGACCTTGACTTGATGAGTTGCCAAAGCAACCGCCAGCACCGTCTGCGATGACTACATGCTGATTGTCACCGTATATAAGTAAATCGCCTTTCTTCGCGTATCCGTCGAATGACTCAACCTTATATCCCGCCGCTTCCGCATGGCTTGCCAGCACGTCCACATTGTTCGTACCGATATCCGCTTCATGCTTTAGGAAGGGATTGTAATACGAACCAGCCTTTACCGCTACATCAACACAACCGTTATCCGTGTATACACTCTCATACCCGTTTAGTGCATTCATGCCAGCGTCGACCTGTGCCGCGTTTGCCGTACTGCTCACGGCATTCGGTGCCGCGGTCGTGGTTGTGGTCGTGGTGTACTTACTTGTGTCAGGCTCTGGAACGACTCGCTGTAAGTCGAGTGTCATCGTGTGGTTGACTCCGTAAGCGTGTTTGCAGTTAGTGACGGTGAATTTATCGTGTATGTCGACCGTGTTATCATCGATAATGATGATTCTGCCGCTTCGTACTGTATCATCTCCGAGAAGTGTCACATTGAGCTTTTCGCCGACCTTGTTCAAGTCCTGTATTGTCTTCTTGGCGATTTGTGCCGTTTGTGCCTGCTTTTTATCGTCAACTTTTACAATCTTACGAATTAGCCCGTACTTCTTTACGCTCTCATCGTCTTGGATTGTAGACTTGACGGAAGCGGCTTTTTCCTTGCTAGAGATAGCGACAATGCTATTCCGCATTTCTTCCATGCTTAGGTCGCGGGAATAATTGCTAATAGGGTCGGTGATAACGTCCTGTAAGACTAATTCTTTATAGTCCTCTACATGGATTTTCCCGTCCCTGTACTCCAGTCGGTACTTGTTGCCCGTTTCGTCTGTAGCTTGCTTGATAATATCCTGTATGACCTCGCTCACGGGCTGACCCTGATAGACCTTTTTTATACTGGTCTTGATGTCGGCAACATTGCCGAGCGGTACGTCATTCTCGCTACACACTTTTTTTATGGCTTCCGTTCCGCTTATGCCGTTGAACTGGATTTCAACTTCCGATTTATTCAGATAGAAACAGTAATCGAAACATGTGTAGCTGTACTTGCTCGCTCCGCTCTGTTTCTCGCTTACGATGATACCTTGGAATACGGGTACTTCTTCCGGTTCTTCGTCGAGCGTCATAGTCGCACTCTTACGGTTATTACTCCGCTGATTGCTGAACTCAACCTTGCCGCCAATCTTCAGGCGTTGACCGCTCATATTTACGTCGAACGGGTTATCAACGAGGTCAAAGCTAAATTCTTGCCCCAGTGTGTCGATACTGTCGGAGCGTTGATAATTGTTGGTGTACGCCGTAATCTCACGGGTTTCCGTCGTGTCCTTGCCGTCTTTGTCCTTCTCAACGTTGGTATATTGCAACTTCATCAGTGCATTACCCCCGTTTCCTTGTTTTTACCGCCCGTTGTCGACTGCGTCTGCGTCGAGGTGTTGGTATATACGTACTCTTCAATACTGATTGTCGCTTTAATATCGCCCACCTTGTCGAGCGAATGGGAAAGGTCGTTTATGACGCAAGGCATATTCAGTATCTCATTCCCGTCGGACTGTATAATACATATCCGCACAACCGATTTCATGGCTCTTTGTGCTTTAAAGAACTGCAAGCACGCTTGCCCGTCTGTGCCATTACCGCGAATGAATGGATACGACTTATTGACAGGTAGAAGAATATTGTCAAGGGTTAGCGACCGAAGCCCTAAAGGCCCGATGAGCTTAATATCGCCGCGTAAGCCGTTGAATGTCTCATTATTCTGCGGCTCGCTTATCGTCGGCAACGGGTTCGGAATGACGGGTAGAGTAATATATTCATTCGTAAGCTCCGAATGAAATACGATATCTGTAGACGGCTTGCGTTCGGCGTAGTCAAGTATCTTGCCGACCAGTCCATGACTAAGCTTATCGGCGTACTGCGTTGCTCTACTTATTGCCGTATGCTCAAGCTCCGCTTTCTTCGCCTGTAGGCGTTGAGTCATTATCTTTCTTGCGTTGTCAGTAAAATTCATATTCTCACCGCCTACATATTGTTCATGGCAAGCATTATCTTCTCTGTTATATGCTTGCCACATTCATTCATAAACGCTTCGTTGCCGATGACATTGCCCTGTATCGTCATGTTAACGGTCACACCGCCGTTACTGTTCGCGAGTTGTTTCAAACTTTCATCGTGCGGAATGACTTGCGATCCATTCGGCAGATTAATAATCTCGCCGCGTTGGTTTTCGTTAACATAAGTCAAGCCGCCTTGCCAGTATTCCGTACCCGTTGCATTGCCGTCGCCGACTAATTTGCCAACCGTGCCGTTAATAATCGCACTGCCTGTATCGCGGATACCTTGGATTGCGTCAGCCGCCCATTGTAGTTTGTCTTGCACCCAATTCAATACGCCTTCGGCAACGTTACGAATGATATCGAAGTACCCCGTAAATATCTGCACAAGGCCAGAAAAGGCTAAATCCCAGTTACCAGTGAATACCCCTGTTAAGAAGTCCGTAATACCGTTGAATATCTGCGTAACGTCATTAAGGATAGGGCTAAGCGTTGTAATTATGCTCTCATACAAGTCCGAGATTAAGGCGGATACGCGGTCAATAAAGCCAGTAACGGTGCTTACTATGCCGTCCCATGTTTCAGATATAAATTCTGATACCGCCGTCCATACTTCTATCGCTACTTCTTTTATTTCTTCCCAATGTGTCACAAGTAAATATATCCCAGCTACTACCGCCATGATTGCAATCAGTATAGGATTTGCCGCCAGTACCGCAACAATAACGCGTACAACTTTTATCACGCTCGTTAAACCGCCGACAATACCCTTGATTAACGGCATGAGCTTGCTTATTCCGTTAAAGGCAACAAAGCCGCCCGCAACCGCCTTGAGAACAGGAACGAGGAACCCGAGGTTGTCAGCACACCATCGTATCACCTTGCCGAGCGATGAGATAACGAATTTCACTTCATTCATCGCACTTGATAGCCCTTCTTGTATGCTGTCTTTGTTTTCGTTAATGACTTCGGCTATCCGCGTGAATGCCCCGCTGAACAATCCGAATATGTCCTGTATAACGGGTGCAATAATCGGCATGATGGTGCTTGCCATGTCGATAAATGCCTTCTGCATAGGTAACAAGCCTTTGCCGATTGTAGCCATGAGTGCCGCCTGTTGGTTCTTCATTCGCTTCAATTGACCGTCAGGCGTGTTCGCTAATATCTCATTTTGCTTGCTGAATGTTCCGTTTACGACTTCATTGATAGTCGCCAGTCGTTCCGCTTCCGTGCCGTTTTTGATGATTAACTTTTGTGCTTCGGTAAGCGGGATTTTCATCTTCGTAAGTCCCGCAACGTCGCCGTTAAAGGCTCGCCCAATGGCTTGTGACGCAAGTTGAGCGTCTTCTGCCGTGGCGTTAATACCAAACTTTCCCGCGACTAAGTTAGTCAGGGCTTCAGATAAGTCATTGACTTTGTCGACGGGTACGTTCCACTTGTTAAGCTCCGTGTATCCCGCCCGTATCGTTCCCGCCGAGATGACTCCGACTTTCCCCCACTGTGCAGCATAGTCGTTCAGCTGCTTTTGAGCTGCGTCGATGGAAGCGGCTGATTTATCGTACAAGCTGTTGTTATTGGCGATACTGTTGCGGAGAACGGTCTGCGACAGCTCTGCCGCCTTAGCTACGTCCAATGCCTTCTTGCCGTATTCGACGATAGCACCGACTCCCGCAAACGCTCCGAGTCCTGTCATCGCAAGTCCCATTTTGCCGATACTGCCCGCAATGCCGAGGAATTTATTATTAATCCCGTTGCCGAAGTTATTCAGGCGGTTACGCATTGCCGTCAACTTTCGTTCCGTGTCTTTGGTTGTGTTGCCGACTTTCCGCATAGGTGCGGTGAATCTGTCTTTTAAAGACAAGAGGACATTAATGCTCTTTGCCATTCATGCTCCTTTCTATATCTTCAATATCGAGTTCAAAGCAAGCGATATAAAAAGCCTTTTCCGTTGCTGTAAGCCCTAATAATGAAGATATGGTATGACCCTTGCGGATATAGTAACGGAACATTGATAACTCCCTGTCCCGTTTAATTACTTTTTTAATTCTTCAATAGGGTTATTAATCCCATACATAGCAAGAATCGCTTCGCCGATTGTCGTAATATCTTCCACACTATCGTTCAAGACTTTATACACTACGTCCGTGGGTTCGGCACATTCGTACTTTGCCTGTAATTCCTTGTTTTTAAACAGCGGAACACAGTTGTAAATCAGCTGTACCATTGAATCCATAACCGCCGATAACGTCATGTCATCTTGCTTAATGTCGTCCATGAGTCTAAGAACAGTCGGAAGCGGTTGCTTGACGATTGTAATCTCACCGCCTAAGCCTTTTACGTATACTTCTTTAGACTGGAAGCCTTCAGTCATCTTGCGGCTTAGCAAGTCTTCTAATTTGATTTTCTTCAATTTGGATCACCTCATAAAAGAAGCGGACGGGGTTTCCCCCGCCCTACTTAATTACAGAATATAGTCAAGATAGTTGTAATCCGCGAATTTAAACGGATAGCTTTCTTCCTGTACTTTCTTATTCTCAAAACTATGTGCCAACTCATCAAGCGTTACGCCCGTAAGCTCAATGCGTTCCGCTCCGTTTACGTCGGGGTCGGTAATCTTCGATACAATCTTGATATCAGGCACGGAACCGTTCTTGATCTTCCCGGCTATCTTCTGTGCTACCCTACTATCAATCTTATGAAGTACGATTGTCCCTGCACCTTCGAACCCTACAAGGCGTTGATGTACACCCATTTCGCCGTTAATGTCTACCGCTTCATACTTGAGCGAGATTTTCGCTTCAAAGCTTTTCACATTCGCGTACAACTCCCCGTCAATCCAAACTTTACCGAATTGACCGCGGAGGATTTGGTTGTGAATTTCCTTGTTATTCGCCATGATTTACCCCCTATTCCATAGTAATCTGGAAGCTCAAATCTTCCATTGCGTCAAGGATTTTAATCTTGGCAGCCAAAAATACAGTTGACTTAAAGCTCATCTTCTTTACTTTGTCTTCGTCCCAGTCCTCTGCTTCTGTCTTACCGACGGAAAGCCATGCGTCCCGCTGATTTTCGACGTCCACGAAGGCATGATTGTCATATTCAGGGTCGAGAACTTCCCCGTTTACGACTTTAGTTAGCGACTTGAAGTACGAGTTGACCGCGGAGATGAACAAGTACTGATTATCGAGATGATTCTTATACTTGCCTACGTAGTATTCTTTGAATGTCGTGTAAAGGTCTTCAAGCATTAAATCCATGGACTCAACGATGATGATTTTTCGCATATCTTCCGTGTCCGTAGAAGTGAAGCTTGTAAGCGTATTTACGCCACGACCAACGCGGACAACGTTGTCTTCATCGTCGTTGATTAAGAGCAACCAGCCTTCATCAGTCCACTTGCTTGCGTCCTTTTCATTCGTAATGAACGAATTGTCTACATAGTCCAAGTCTTCCAATTCGTAATATGTAATACTGCGGTTCATCGGAAGATTGGCCAAGACAGACACGATACGCGGTAAGTAGTCCGTCATTTTTACGTTCGTCTTGCCGTCAGCGTCGGCTTCATGCACGTACTGCCCTTTCACGTTAACGATGTGCTTATCATCAGCAACCACCACATTAGCGACCAAGCACTTTACTTTTCTGCCTTTGCTGATAATATTTCGGCTCTTAGTATACGAAACTAAGTCCGTTTGCCATTCTGCGACTGTCGTGCAAGCCCAGTTGTATTTGATTCGGTCGATGACTTGCTTTATATCAGCAAATGCCGTTGTTTTAGTCGGAACATGCAGCACTACGATTTTATTCACATTCACATAAAAGCACCGTTTTAAGAGCTTAATTGTGTCCGCATTATACTTTTTATCCGTAATATCGGCTTCGAATTTGAATATGTCATAGCCGATTCCTGTTTGTTTATCGTCTTTCAAAATTATTAAAGCCGTTCCACGTTCAGAACGCTTTACGGCCGATACTGCTTTTTGTAAAAAGACAATATCGATATTAGGTAATCCGATTGCCATGTTTTACCCCTTTCATAATTAAAAAATACCCGTATATGACAGGTCTTAGTGGTCTTGCTGTCCGTTGACTTCGAGTTCTTCCATGTATTCGCCTTCGGGTTCGGGTCTGCGTTGCCATACGTCAACATTGAAATTGACTATATACGTCATATCCCCTTTGTTAATCGTTTCGATGATATCATCAGGCGTAAGACTGTAGCCGTCCGTAATCGGTATGGGTGTCGCCAGTAATTCGCGTATCTTCTCCCGTGCTTCGAGCAGCCGAAGGTAGCCGACTTCCCGCTTTTCATTGAAGTAGTATATGTACATATTCAATGAGTCGCCGCGGATTTCTTGCCCTATATCCTCGTTGCGGAAGTCTACGATTTCGATGAAGAAGGAAGGACGCTCAAAGCCTTCTGATATATCCCTGTCGTTCACGTCGCACCCCAGTAAGTCGCGGCACTGTACCGTAAACGCCCTTATTATGTCTACTGCTGTTATCATTAGCCGAGTCCTTTCTCATTCAACATCTTATCTATAAATTCTTCCGCAAGCTCATAGTATTCAGGCGGGAAAGAATTGCGAGTCTTGCCCATGATGTTCTTCCCCCGTACGAACGCTTCGCCCGTATTCCCTACGATTAACTTCGGTTTGCCTTGGGCTTTGTGTCCAAGCATTACATGCCCATGCTCAACCAGCCATGCATGCGGTGCAGTGTTTTTGACACGCACTTGCCACTCATCTTTACCGTACTTATAAGCCCTGTCACGCTTCAGACCCTTAATAAGGTTCTTCGTTCCCGTTTTCGTTTCCTTCTTGTAAGCCGTTCTTGCTCTTGCCTTGAGCTTGTTCCCGGCTCGTTGCAAGAAGTTTTTCGTATCCTTCGGAAACTGATTCGCCGCGAGGTCTAACAAGTCGTGAGATAATTCGCTAAGTCCTTCGTACTGTACGTCGATACTCATATTACGACCTCTGTAAAGATTTCGAGCCGCTCATGATTGAGGTACGGGTCCATGGTGTAGAGTATGTTGTACCGCTTCCCGTCGATAATCAGCCACATATCAGGCGTAACGTCATCGCGATAACGGCATATTATACCATAATCAGTCTTCCTCTAAACCCACTTTTCTTTCGGAGTCCTAAGGTATTTTAAAAGCGATAACTTTTAAAATACACCCAAGCAAAGAGGGCCTGCAATTTTAAACTGCAGACCCTCTTTTATGTTGTACTTCCACCGCCCCTATAAAGCGCCGTTCTTCTTCAAAAAGTCTTCTACTTCTCCTTCCGTTTTAGGTGCAATCAGCATGTCGCTGTATTTTCCCTGATTATAAACGAAGAGAGCCGGAATATATTCAATGCTCCTTGCTTGGGCCAACTCGGGGCTTTCATCCGTGTCAATCGCTACAAATGCCACCTTGCCCGCTAATTTTTCGGATAAGCCGTTAAGTACCGGCAAAAGAGCTTGGCAATGGGGGCACCATTCGGCACTAAAATCCAATAACACGGGAACGTTTGAGTTTTCTACAACTTCTTTATAGTTTGTACTGTTTACTTGCTTTATCATATTACAATCTCCTTCAATACAATAATAATAGACTGGCCGACTGGCCGTTGGGATTATTATAGCACAAACCATACCTTTTTTGTACACCATTTATACGGAATTCCCACAAATCCACTTACGTATGCATTGGGAATATACAATTATATCAAATCACTATCGTTAATTTCGCCCCTGTTCTTATTACTATATACAA
>ERZ773074.538-NODE-538-length-15910-cov-3.858467_pt1 | contig 15910 bp, 11 predicted proteins | sample MGYA00580615_ERZ773074 | MGnify/ENA primary metagenome ERZ773074 (study PRJEB29015, sample SAMEA2738126) | human oral metagenome | biome: human oral; feature: human-associated habitat; material: saliva | place: China | collected 2160 ...
ATTGAGATCAATGTGGCGTGAAAACTTGGGTTTCAACTGTACCTCTTTGGGTAATACTTCCGAATAAGCTGGGATTAAAAGGACGTCATCGTAAGTCAATCCGTCCATCTTGATCTTTTCTGCAACAAATGATGACATAATGATTTGGAAATTTATTGCATGCAAATTTAGTAATTAATTATCAAATAGACAGGCTTTTTCTCCATTTTCTCTAATCGAATTAAAGCTATTTAACGGCAGCTTAGTACGATAATAGAATATCTGTAATATCACATGGAAAAAAGATATAGTAACGGATGTTCTGATCTTCTTCTGGATATAAGATTCGTGCATTTCATACATCTTCTAACTAGTAGTTGCAAACTAAAGAGAACCGACCTCGTTAGCAACAGACAAGAGATTGAAAAAAAAGAGACGCCTTCTTCACATCAAAGAAAGCCTCCCTTCACAACAAAGGAAGCCTCTCTTCAAATTGAAAAAAGCACTTCCTTTAAGTCAAAATTATATTTTTTATATGCGATTAGTTTGCCATCTCTGACAGAAACTTTATACGTACCAACCGGATAACATCCTCACTATAATCACCACCAAACTCTTCCATTGCCACATCTAGGCTATCTGTCTCACTGTCCATGAAGTAGTCATAGATGTCATTGATTGTATCATCATCGTAAACATCCTCTAGGAAGTAATCGATATTGAGCTTCGTTCCACTATAGACAATCTCTTCAATCTTAGTGAGAAGATCATCGAAATCAAGTCCTTCAGCCGAAGCTATGTCATCAAGTGGGAGTTGTCTGTCAATGCTTTGGATGATTTTTACCTTCTGCATAGACTTCTTTGCGACCGTTCGCACACGTAGTTCTTCGGGGCGTTCGATGTGGTTTTCTTCGCAATGTTGCCTTATCAATTCACAAAACTCTTTCCCATAACGCTTCGCCTTACCTGCTCCTACCCCTTGAATGTTCTGTAGTTCCTCTTCATTGATAGGATACATCATTGCCATCTGCTCTAAGGATACATCCTGAAAGATGACGTATGGAGGAATTTCTAACTTACGTGCTATCTTCTTACGAAGGTTCTTTAGCATGGAGAAAAGTTCTGGATCGAGGACTGCTGTGCCCGCCATTGGTGTTTCATCGTCCTCTTCATCCTTAAATTCGGCATCCATTACTATCATAAACGACGTTGGCGACTTCATGAAGCGTTTGCCTGCTGCGGTCAACTTCAATATGCCATAGTTCTCAACATCCTTCTTCAGATAACCAGCCAAGAGTGCTTGTCTGACCACAGGGTTCCATATCTTCGGGTCTTCATCTTCGCCAGCACCGAAGTCATCAAGCTCGTTGTGCTTATGATCTTTTTGATCATCTGTTGCTCTACCTTTGACAAAGTCAATAACATACTCTTGTCGGAAGTTTTCTTTCAAAGCCTTCACAGCTTGGAGAACTATCAAGAGCTGATTCATTGCCTCAATTTTCTTCTTAGGATACAGACAGTTATCACACATGCAGCAATTATCCTTTGGGTATTCTTCACCAAAGTAATGAAGCAACATCTTACGCCTACAAACAGACGATTCTGCATAAGCCTCGGTCTCTTGTAACAGCTGTCTACCAATGTCCTGTTCGGCTACGGGCTTTCCTTCCATGAACTTCTCGAGTTTCTTCAAGTCGTTCTTTGAATAGAAGACAATGCAGATTCCTTCCTCACCATCACGCCCAGCACGTCCTGTCTCTTGGTAATATCCCTCCAAACTCTTTGGTATATCGTAATGGATAACGAAGCGTACATCAGGCTTATCAATACCCATTCCGAATGCTATTGTAGCCACAATAACATCCAACTCCTCCATAAGGAAGTCGTCTTGAGTCTTCGATCTCGTTTCCGAATCTAGCCCTGCATGATAGGGCGCAGCCTTTATATCATTAGCTTGAAGGATGGCTGCCAACTCTTCCACCTTCTTACGTGAAAGACAATAGATGATTCCGCTTTTACCAGTATGCTGCTTAATGAACTTAATTATTTGCTTGCTTGTATCGTCATCACTCCTCTTTGCACGTACCTCATAGTATAGATTAGGACGATTAAAAGAGCTTTTAAACTCGGCACAATCCTCTATTCCAAGACTACGAATGATATCCGTCCGCACCTTATCGGTTGCTGTTGCAGTGAGCGCAATGACTGGTGCAGCCCCAATAGAATCTATTGCATAACGTATCTTACGATATTCTGGACGGAAATCATGTCCCCATTCAGATATACAATGGGCCTCATCAATCGCATAAAAACTTATCTTCACCGACTTTAGAAACGCCATATTCTCCTCTTTATTGAGGGATTCTGGGGCTACATAAAGTAGTTTTGTACGTCCTGAAACAATATCGGCACGCACCTTATCTATCTCTGCCTTCTTTAAAGAAGAGTTAAGGTAATGAGCCACACCATCCTCTTCACTGATACCATTGATGACATCTACCTGGTTTTTCATTAATGCAATAAGAGGCGAAACAACAATAGCTGTACCCTCCATTATCAGTGATGGAAGTTGATAACACAGGCTTTTACCACCACCAGTAGGCATTAGCACGAAGGTATCATGTCCTGCAAGAAGATTGCGTATAATGGCTTCTTGATCACCTTTGAACTTCTCAAAGCCAAAGTAATGTTTAAGTTTTTCGGTAAGATTGAGCTCTTTTGTCATGTTAATAGTTGGTGATTTCCTATCCGTTTATGGTTTTGGTAGAAACAAAGAAAGTCTGCTGATGTAGCGTTACACACTACATCGGCAGACTATACATATATGTTATGAGGCTGAACCCGATTGTTGGATATGAGCCTTATCGAGCTGTTGACGAACATATTGTTCCGTCACCTCAAATTCTTTTACGTCTCTTGAAGGGACTTCAAACATAGCATCCATCATCACAGACTCTACGATTGAACGTAGTCCACGAGCTCCTAACTTATATTCAACAGCCTTGTCTACAATACAATCAAGAGCAGCCTCTGTGAAAGTGAGCTTTATTCCATCCATTTCAAACAGCTTGATATACTGCTTAACAATGGAATTCTTTGGTTCAATAAGGATGTTGCGCAAAGCTTCTCGATCGAGTGGACTAAGATAGGTAAGCACTGGCAAACGACCAATTATCTCTGGTATGAGACCAAAGGACTTCAAGTCTTGTGGTAAAACATACTTCATTAAGTCCTTTTTATCTATCTTTGCAACATTCTGAACAGAGTTATAACCAATCACATGTGTATTGAGTCGCTGTGCTATCTTACGTTCAATACCATCGAAAGCACCACCACAAATAAATAAGATATTGCGGGTATCCACATGGATATAGTCCTGATCAGGATGCTTACGACCACCCTTTGGTGGGACGTTAACCATTGTTCCTTCCAATAACTTCAGCAATCCTTGCTGGACCCCCTCACCACTTACATCACGTGTAATACTTGGGTTATCACTCTTACGGGCAATTTTATCAATCTCATCGATAAATACTATACCACGTTCAGCGGCTGCTACATCGAAGTTAGCTACCTGTAACAAGCGTGAGAGAATACTCTCCACATCCTCACCAACATAACCTGCTTCTGTGAATACAGTTGCATCTACAATGGTGAAAGGAACATCGAGAAGTTTCGCAATAGTACGTGCCAATAAGGTCTTACCAGTACCAGTTGAACCCACCATAATGATGTTGCTCTTCTCTATTTCTACACCATCTTCGTTCTTCGGTTGCTGAAGTCGCTTGTAATGGTTATACACTGCAACTGAAAGATAGCGTTTAGCTTCATCCTGTCCAATGATATATTCATCAAGATACTGCTTAATTTCTTTGGGCTTAGGAACCTCCTTTACCTTAAAAGCAACACTACCAGTATTCTCATCATCAGCCAATGCGCCTGTCTGTGTAACTATCTTGTAAGCCTGCTGTGCACAATCTTCACAGATGTAACCATCCAATCCTGTGATGAGAAGCTTTACTTCCTTCTCACTGCGACCACAAAAACTACATTTCTTCTGGGGCATTATTTACTCCTTTACTTATTTGAATCTGTATTGTCATCAGACGTATTGAGGACATTATCGGAAGACTTCTTAACAAGAACATCATCAATCATTCCATATGCTTTAGCCTCTTCTGCGTTCATCCAATAGTTACGATCACTATCATTCCAAACCTTCTCGAAACTCTGATGGGAATGATCACTAATGATGGTATAAAGCTCTTTCTTGAACTTCATAATCTCTTTTGCTTCTATCTCAATGTCGGATGCTTGACCTTGTACTCCACCTAAGGGTTGATGAATCATAACGCGACTATGCTTTAGTGCAGATCGCTTCCCTTCTTTTCCTGCAACCAATAATACTGCTGCCATAGATGCTGCCATACCAGTACAGAGGGTTGCGACATCACTAGAAATAAATTGCATGGTATCATAGATACCCAAGCCCGCTGTTACGCTTCCACCTGGTGAATTGATATAAATAGAGATGTCTTTACCTGGGTCAACAGAGTCCAAGTAAAGAAGTTGAGCTTGTATTGTATTAGCTGTATAATCATCTACTTGTGTACCAAGAAAGATGATACGCTCCATCATCAAACGTGAGAAAACATCCATTTGGGTAACATTCAACTGACGTTCCTCAAGTATATAAGGGTTCAAGTATTGTGCTTGTGCCTTCACAACATCATCTAGCACCATACCATTCATCCCTAAGTGTCCTGTGGCAAATCGCCTAAAATCATTCATTGTAATCCTTTCTTATATAATAATGTGACAAAAATAGAGGTTATCGACCTCCCTTATTATTGCCATATTCACAAAGAGTATGCCATAAAATAGGCATCTTCTCGCTTACTATAAGCAAAGATAAGGAAAAAAACCGATAACCTCTATATATAAAAGAAGATTTTTCTTAAAATTGTTACTCGCTTACAAGTTTATTGAACTCATCGAGAGTTACAGTCTTAGTATTTAGCTTCACTACCTTCTTAATAGCGGCAGCGAGCTTACGATCCAATGCTGCTTCTACGAAAGAATCGATGTTCTCGCGCTTCTTTAACATCTCATCAGCATAACCATTCAAGTAGTCCTCTGGCACATTGGTCATACCATATTGAGCGAACTGGGCACGTGCCATCTGGCGTGCACTCTCACGTACATCATTATCATCGACCTTAATATCATTAGCTTGTGCTAGCTGTTCCTTGATTAAGTGCCATGTGAGTTCTTTGACGCTCTGCTCATAGTTCTTCTCTACAAACTCCTCGCCCTTATCTTGGTTGTTAGCCAACATAATGCGCTTCAAGAGAGCATCTGGGAAAGTAAGATCGCCCACTTTCTTCTCACAATAAGCACGAAGATCCTGAACGAACTTATAGTCAGAATCACCCTTCAACTGCTCTCTCAAACCATCAGCGATAGCCTTACGGAATGCAGCCTCATCCTTTATCTCGGTATCTTCACCATATACGCTTTTCCATAACTCAGCATTATTCTCTGCCTTAACAAAGCGTGAGATTTCAGTGATCTGATACGAGAAGTTACCCTTATGTTCTGCAACTTCTTCCTTCTTGATCTTCAATAGAGAAGATACCTCGATATCGTTATCTGGATAAGCTGCAGTAGGATTGAATGTGATGATATCACCAACCTTTGCACCGTCAAAGAGCTTCTTCTGTTCCTCAACCTTTATGTATTGTGGCATCAAAGAAGCACCTTCTATAGTAATACCACTTTCAAGAGTATTACCATTCTCATCCAACTCACGAAGGTCACCCTTCAATAAGTCACGCTGTTCTGGATCGAAAGTCTCTGCCTTATCATAGTGACCTGCACGGCTCTGGAACATCTCAACTTGCTGATCAATCAACTTGTCATCAACCTCAATCTCATAGAAGTCAATCTTGTTCTTACCGCTCAACTCGAGCTTAAACTCTGGTGCAACAGCAATATCAAACTTAAACTCATAAGGTGCAGGTTGCTCCAACTCTACAGGATTTTGAGCCTCTGATGACATTGGCTGACCCAACATCTGAATCTTATTATCAGTAATATATTTCTGTAGATTCTCGCCTAGGATCTTATTGATAACATCCATCTTCACCTGTGGACCATACTGACGTTTAATCATGCCCATTGGTACTTGCCCCTGGCGGAAACCTGGTACATTAGCACGCTTACGATAATCCTTGAGGGTCTTCTCAACCTCATTCTTGTAGTCAGACTCTTCTACTGTAATGGTCATCAAACCATTTACTTTGTCTGGATTTTCAAATGAAATCTTCATCTTGATATTATTGAATTTATGTTTAATTATTATTTATCAAATGTTTACATACACGCTAAGAGTATTACACTTCATAGGGTATTTGGTGTGCAAAGATACTCAATTTTTCGCACAACCTTATCATATATAGAGGGAAATTTGTTTTTTTAACCTAGGTAGTAATGGTTAAAAACGAACTTATCAGCACTCTTCAAAACTCAAATCCCGACCCTTTTCCTCCAGAAAAGGGATCCTTTAAGAATCCAATTAGCAAGAGTTCTTATAACAATCAGGCTTCTCTTTTTTCTTATTAAATGTTAATTTTAGTATTAAAATAAGATTCTTTTCACAAAAAGAATTACATTTGTCACAAATAATACAATAAACCTAAACAGACATAAATACTAACCGACCTAAACGAACAAGAAACCTAAATCAAGTTTACCAGGTCGATATTATTCATCTAAGACACAATACTTAATATGAAACAGCAATTTAGGAAGCTGGGAATGTTTGCAGTTGCAACTGCCATTTCTACAGGATTTGCCTATGCAGGAAAGCCTGCTATGCAACCTATGACAAGTTTGCCTGTCATGCAACAGGACAATAACACTTGCACTGGACAGGTTGTCGATGCTAATGGTGACCCTATCGTGGGAGCAACAATCATGGCAAAAGGGACTACACATGGAACCATTACCGACCTTGATGGTAAGTTTTCTCTATCTAACATAAAGGCTGGTACTATCATTATTGTCAGCTATGTTGGTTATGAAAAGAACGAAATTATGTGGAGAGGAGGCTCACTTAACGTTACCTTAAAAGAAAGTACACAAACCATGGATCAGGTTGTTGTCATTGGTTATGGTAGTGTTCGCAAAGCCGATTTAGCTGGTTCTGTAGCTGTAATGAGCGACAAAGCCTTCAGAGATCAGCCTATTAAGAACGTTAGTGAAGCCTTCCAAGGACGTGTAACAGGTGTTAATGTTGTCCAAAGTGGCGTACCTGGTGGTGGCGTAAAGATCCGTGTGCGTGGTACGAGTTCAATCCATCGTAACAACGATCCACTATATGTTGTTGATGGTATCGTACGTGAGAATGGACTCGATGGTATCAATACAGAAGATATCCAAAGCATACAAGTTTTGAAGGATGCATCGTCTACAGCCATCTATGGTAGCCGTGGCTCAAATGGCGTTGTACTCGTTCAGACCAAGCAAGGAAAACAAGGTCAACAGAGTATCATGTTTGATGCTAGCCTCGGAATTGCCAACGCTTACAACATGCCTAAAGTGATGGACACAAAGCAATATGCACAGGCTTTACTTGATGGAGGTAAGATTACAAACCAAGCAGAGCTACAACCTTACCTCGATGGTACGAAGCCTGGTATTGATTGGATGGATAAGATTCTCCGCACAGGAACTATTCAGAACTATAAACTTACAATTTCTAAAGGTAATACCGACACCCAATACTACATGAGTGGCAGCTACCTAAAGAACAAAGGTATCGTTGAGAATACTCAATTTGAACGTTATCAAGCTAAACTCAACATTCACTCTCGCCTTTATAAATGGTTTGAATTCACAGGAGACCTCGATTACAGCCATGGAAAGAGTACAGGAGGTGGTTTTGATATGTCGCAATATAATCCACTATGGATTGCTGAAAACTACTCTCCAACCATGGAGATGTATGACCAGAAAGGCAATTTTATGAAGGATCCTTATAACTCAATTCAAGCCAATCCTTATGGTATTTTGATTGCAAATGCTAGTCAATTTCGCACAGATATACTCACTGGTCATGCAGACTTAAAGTTCCATATTCTTCCAGGACTTACCTTTACCAGTACCAACGGATTTGATTACTTTGATGGCAAAGGCTATAGTTTCTCAACCACAAGGGTACTTCCTAAGAGTAGTATGGGCAACAATGATCATCAACGAACCACTTTACAAACCACCAATAACCTTACTTATACTGGCGCATGGGACAAGCATAACCTCACAGCAACAGGTGTATTCGAGGCTACACAGAGTACCACTCGTATGATGGGGCTTAATGGTACTAACCTTCAAACTGAATCCGTTGGATGGTGGGATTATAACAATGCAACTAACCGAGGTGGTTCAAACGATTACAGCAAGTGGGGACTTCTCTCATGGGTAGGTCGTGTAATGTACAATTACGATAATCGCTACATGCTAACAGGAACGTTCCGTGCCGATGGTAGTTCACGTTTCTCAAAGAAGAAGTGGGGCTATTTCCCATCTATCGCTGCAGCTTGGACCATTAGTAATGAGAAATTCATGAAGCCAATCACATGGGTTAGTAACATGAAACTCCGTGCTAGTTATGGTCTTATCGGTAATCAAGGTGTACCCGTATATGCAACCTTAGGCACCATGACTGCTACTAACTTTGATTTCGGAACATCAACTACTTACACAGGCTACTGGGCTAAAAACATCGCAACCCCAGACCTAACATGGGAGAAGTCGAAACAGTTTGACATTGGATTGGATGTTAGCTTCCTCAATAACAGACTGGAGTTGAGCATTGACTACTTCAATAAGAAGACCACCGATGCCTTATTAAAGAAGTCACGTACTTATTATCTCGGTGGTACACAATACTGGGTTAATGCTGGTGAAATTACCAATAAAGGTCTTGATATTGCGCTTACTGCACGCATCATAGATACTCCAGAACTTTCATGGACATCTACTATCAATGGTTCTTATCTAAAGAATAAAGTCGTAAAGTTGACATCACAAGATCCAATTCTCTATGGTAGCTCACCTTCTCCAGGCACAGTTGAACCTTCAACTATCATTAAGGAAGGGCAACCTATTGGTACATTCTATGGTTACAAGTGGGCAGGTCTAAACGCAAATGGTCTCGACAGCTACTATGCAGCCGATGGGAGCATCACCACAAGTCCCCAAAGTGCAGACCGACAGATACTCGGTTGCGCTAATCCAGACTTCACAATGGGTTGGAACAACTCAATTACCTATAAGAATTGGGAGTTCAATGCCTTTTTCAATAGTGCCTTTGGAGCACAACGATTGAACCTTGTTCGCTTCGCAATGAACTCCATGGTAGGTGCTTCAAAGTTTGTTACTGCAGCCGATTACATCAGTGAGATTGGTAAGACAATGCCTGCTCTTAATGCTGTAGGGAACAATAACCTTGGCAACTCAAGCAAGTGGATTGAGAATGCAGATTACTTCCGTTGTGAGAACATAAGCATAGCATACAACATTGCTCGCAAGTACACTCAATTTGCTGATATACGTTTGGCATTGAGCGTACAAAACCTCTTTACGATCACAGGCTACAAGGGTGCGGACCCTGCAGGTATGTCTTTCTCTAACAACAACGTCGACATGGACAATGGAATTGATATGGGCACATATCCTAATCCACGCACCTTTACATTCGACATTCGCTTTAACTTCTAACAAAATAACGATATGAAAATAAATATATTCTATGGCTGTATGCTCCTTGCTTCAGCCCTTACGCTACAAGCATGTAGTGATATTCTCGACGAAGACCCAAAAGGTAAGCATACCCCTGGTAATTTCTTCGCTTCACAAAACGACCTTGATGAAAGTCTGTATGCCCTCTATGAGCAGGTGAATCATACTCAAAACTACACCAATCCAGGCTATCCTCAATGGCAAGGTGACGATATTACGGCTAATCCAGGCTCTAATAAGCAGGCTTGTGCAGAGATAGATAAGTTCCAAGTGTCCGATAACAACAAGGGTGTAAGGGATGCTTGGAGACTGCATTACAATCTCATTCAGGCAGCTAACTACATCATTGACAATGCAGAGAAGACGCCTGTTGCTAAAGAGAACATCGACCTTGCCATCGCTCAAGCACGTTTCTGGCGTGCATACGCATACTATTATCTTGTGCGTGTGTTCGGTCCTCTTCCCATCAATCTACACAATGAAGATGACAACAGACCAACTAAGTTAACAGATATTCAGGGCGTCTATGACCTCATCGTATCGGATCTGGAGGCTGTTGATGCTGTCAATCTGCCAACACATTACACATCAGCTCCAGCCCAACTCTTCGGTGTTGACGTCTATGTAACGCAACAGGCGGTGAAGTCAACACTATCCGCAGTCTACATGTCAATGGCTGGTTATCCTCTAAACAAGGGTCAGGAATATTATGCGAAGGCTGCAGAAAAGGCAAAGGAGGTTATTGATGGTGTGAACAGCGGCAAGTATAACGCTACTATGGATGCTGATTGGCGTAACGTCTATTCGTATGGTAACAACTACAACAAGGAGACTATCCTTGGAATCAACTTCTCCCCAACAAAGAACTGGTCGACTGATTCAGAGTTCTCAAGCTGTTGTTTCTTTGAAAGTCTCGGTGGATGGGGCGATGCCTGGGGGGAAATTAAGTTCTGGAAAGACTTCCCTGATGGTCCACGTAAACGTGCCGTCTATGATCCACAAATACGTTTAAAGGATGGAACGCTCGTTGATTGGTGGGCACTTGATGGTAGCGGTAAGCCTATTGTGGCAGAGCGTCACCCAATGTTCTCCATCTTTACCATCAATGCAGACGATAATGGCAAGGAGATTAAAGCACCTTACGACTACACCAAGAAGCCTTACAAGGGTATGTGTACCGACACTCGCCATCAACTCATACGCTATCCAGAGGTATTACTATGGTATGCAGAGAGTGCAGCACGCAGTGGTGGCAACCTCGCACTGGCTAAGGAATGTTTGAAAAAAGTGCGTACTCGCGCTGTTGATGGGGCTGCGGCAACAATCGTTGATGGTGTTGCTATTGATGCTATGACCCCTAACCAGCTTGCAGAAGCTGCCTTCAAAGAGCATGGATGGGAAGTTGCTGGTAACTGGATTGCCCTTGCTACACGCCGAAGTGATGAGTTGCGTATGAACATTCTACGTAATAACTTCGAGTATCGCAAGGCTAACGCACCACTCACAGTAGCCGCCGGATTCGTTGCAACAGAGAGTGTTCCAGTCACAGGAACATGGAATGATAACATGAACTACTTGCCTTATCCAGGTACAGAAGTTGAGAAAAATCCAAACTTGAAGCGATAAGTTATTCATTTATTAAACCTATCCTGCTCACCTATTGCTTACTCTTAAGAGAGTTTGCAATAGGTGGGCTTTCTATATTATAGCGATTATAACTACCCAAAGCAATGAGTGGAACACATTGTCACTACAATAACTTAATAGGAGTAATCCCCCTGATTATCTGCTTCGAAAGTATATCTTACCAAGGCAAATACCATAACAACCCTACCAAAGAGACTTGTACTGAGATAAGTAAATACACCCAATGGTTTCAGTACTACCATTATCTTAATGAAACGAATCTAGAGTTAGTCTCAAAAGAAATGCCCCTCTCCATTCGAGAAAGGCGCTTCTTCATATCGAAGAGAGCATTTCCTTGTATCAAAGAAACGTCCCCTTTGTTTTTGACAAACACCATTCACTCACCTAATTCATTTGAAAGAATGTAGAGAAGAAGGCTTTAATAAAAAAAACGTAACCATATCCTGCGATACACATAAGATATGATTACGTTACTCTTTGCCGAATAGCTTTGCGGAAGTAGAGGGATTCAAACCCCCGATACACCTATGGGCGTATACCGGATTTCGAGTCCAGCGCATTCGGTCACTCTGCCATACTTCCTTACTAAATGCAGTGCAAAATTAAGCATTTATGATGTAAACAACAAATTATCAAAGGGTGAATTTCGCTCTAACTGATAATTAATAAAACAATGATGTAAGCTCTAATCTAATGCTCAACAGCTATTGTCTGTTATAATTCAACTCCCTCTTGTTGTGCTCGCTTACGCTGGTCTAACAACTGGAAGTCCTTCTTTTGTAGCACGAAGTCTGTACCTAGATACTTCTCCTTAACAATCTTATTGGCGGCTAACTCTTCTGGTGTTCCTTTGAAAAGGATGCGTCCTTCAAACAAGAGATAAGCTCGATCGGTGATATTCAATGTCTCGTGCACATTGTGGTCGGTGATGAGAATACCGATATTACGGAACTTCAATCGCCAAACAATGTGCTGAATATCCTCAACAGCGATAGGGTCTACACCAGCGAAAGGCTCATCCAGCATGATAAACTTAGGATCAATAGCCAGACAACGAGCTATCTCACAGCGACGACGCTCACCTCCAGAAAGGCGGTCACCCAAGTTCTTACGCACCTTCTCAAGGCGGAACTCACGGATAAGACTTTCCATTTTATCAATGCGTTCCTGCTTATTTAACTTTGTCATCTCTAATACACTCATGATGTTGTCTTCGACACTCATCTTGCGAAAGACACTTGCTTCCTGTGGAAGATAGCCTATACCCGCCCGCGCCCGCTTATAAACAGGATAATTAGTAATCTCTTGGTCGTCAATATAAACATGACCTTCATTAGGTACAACAAGTCCTGTTGTCATATAGAAAGATGTTGTTTTTCCTGCACCATTCGGTCCGAGCAACCCGACAATCTCTCCTTGTCGTACACTAATACTCACACCATTTGCCACAGTACGCTTTCCGTACCGCTTTACCAACTTGTCCGTATGCAGGATACTCCCTTCTTCTTCTGGACGCACAACTATATTATCTGTCTCTGACATAGCTATTCTTTTCTTTCGAGTTTGCTGTTATCTTGCCTCTCCTTATAGTTTGCAAATGTAGCAAAATATTAATAAAACAACAAACAACAAGGCTATATAGCACCTTGTTGTTTGTGTTTTTTAAGAGACAAAGAGTCACATCCGAGTATTACTTAACCAGTTTCACAACCTCACCAGACGCTGAACGAACAATATAAACACCATGTTTCAATTCTATATTTGCTGGTGTCCTTCCAGTCCAAATAGTCTTTCCATTCACATCAAAAACCATAACCTGTTGTGGTGTGGCTGTCTCTATACGACAACCATCATCGGTCTTTATCACATGTAAAGCCGCATCCGAAGCCGTAACAGAAGTTATACCATCAGGGATGGCTTTGAGCTTTATCATATAAGTCCCAAGTGTATTGCTGCTCTTCTTACCGATACCAGGGAAACCGGGGTTCGACATCTTGCAATAAACACGCACAACATCATCCTCCGACAAAGACTTATTAAAGGTAAAAACACCAAGTATATTGGTCACCTTGTCAGCAGGAACTGGAGCATACTTAGCCGTTTCATTATGTTTATACATCCATGTGAACTCCGTCCGTTCGGCTGCTGTTGAGATGCCACGAGCAAACTGAAGGTAAGAAAGGTCTACTGTTAACCCGTTTACTTTATCTTGAGGAACAAGGTAAGAAGTCTGTCCACTGTATCGGAAGTTCTCGATTGGTGAATCCTGAATATAGCGGTCGGGGATTTGATCAAAAGCAAGTGCATTTCCTCGAACATCAAGCATTTGCAATTTACGAAGAGCCTTCGCTCCATTAATCTCACGAAGAACTTTCTTAGGATTAGCGAATACAAGGGTTTCTAAGTTAAGGTTATTGCTTACATCGAGCTTGCTAATAGACGCCCCCGTAATCCCTAACTGCTTTAGATTCTTTGCGTCTTGATTATTCAACTGGCGCAATGATCCTTGTCCAAGAAGGGTTGGAGATGCCTGCACCGACACAAGGTTATCACTCTTAGGAAGTACAATCTCGCCAACACCACTAGCACTCAAGGTCAATACTTCAAGGTTAGGACATAAAGATACATCCACCTTATCGTGCGCAGTAAGGTCTACATAATCAACATTCAGATCACGAAGAGCATTTGACTTCACCTCTACCACACCATTTACTTCACGCCTCTGTACAATGCGCAAAGTCATTAGTTTGTCGGCAGCAATAGTAAAGGTACGCTCGGAAGTAGAAGGAGTTACGAATTGGTACTCTACCTTTGTGAAGGTTCCATCAGTATTTGAAGGAAAAGATTTAATGCCTTCATCCGAGCCAAAATCGCAGACAACGGGAGCATTAGCAAGCGTACGCACAGCAAACGAAACCGAGGCGGTATTAGCCTTCACACTGATTACTACCTTCTCACTAGGAATAGTTTGAGCTCTTGAAATTGTCACACAGCATAAGAATAAAGCTGAAATAAGTAATTGTTTCATCATACACATTTGTTTTATTATAGCGTAAAAGGAACGCTAGTGAGTTATTTAAATAAATAAAGAAAGCAAATAGATGACACTTTGAATATGTGGCAATCATTTTGCAATATTCGTTATTTTATTTGAATTATGCAAACAAAAAGATATTAAACTGATAGTAAACAAGGAAAATAAATATCGGTCTTATATATATACAGTGGTATTAACACATTGAATAGAGATCATTTATTGTCAGCACACCCCTCCCCTCTTGCCATTCATCAGCCATTTCAATCATGCTCTATAATCCGCAAGAACCACACAAGAAAGATTCTTAAATAATGTCTTTCCTGCCTATATCTGTGATTATTTGCCTACTTTTGTAGCCACAAAACTAAATAAGGGAATCATGCTTATCATTAAGTGGCTGAATACATTCGGTAATTATCTTATGCTGATGGGACGCTCATTAAGTCGCCCGGAACGCATGAGGATGTTCTTTAAAAGATATCTTAAAGAGATGTCACAACTAGGTGTCGATTCTATCGGAATCGTGTTGCTCATCTCTTTCTTTATAGGAGCTGTGATTTGTATTCAGATAAAGCTCAACGTACAAAGTGCTTGGATGCCTCATTGGGTATCTGGTTATGTAACGCGCGAGATTATGCTCTTGGAGTTCTCGAGTAGTATCATGTGTTTGATACTATCGGGTAAAGTGGGCTCAAACATAGCCTCAGAGCTTGGCACCATGCGTGTAACTCAGCAAATAGATGCCCTTGAGATTATGGGAATTAACTCTGCCAGCTATCTGATATTACCAAAGATTCTCGGTTTGATGACCATCATGCCATTCCTCGTAATATTCTCTGCTGCAACGGGTATCATCGGAGCTTATGCCACAGCTTACTTCGCACATATCATCACACCAGTAGATCTCACCGCTGGATTGCAGCATGATTTCAATCCGTGGTTTATGTGGATGAGTATTATTAAGGGCTTCTTCTTTGCCTTCATCATTTCAAGTGTATCGTCTTACATGGGCTACACCGTGAAGGGCGGAAGTGTCGAAGTGGGCAAAGCATCCACTGATGCTGTTGTCTGCTCTAGCGTTTTGATTCTCTTTAGCGATGTGTTCCTAACGCAGATGTTGAGTTAGAGAAAGACTTCCCACAGCCCTTCCAAGGAAGGGAGTACCTAACGAAAGCTAGTTAGAAACGGCAGGGAAAACTTTTCATATAGTATCATTAAGAATAAGAAAACTAACAATTCTCCCACATCCCACTCTTAGTATATGGGACTCCCCTCCTTTCGGAGGGGCTGGAGGAGACTCCTCTACTATGATTGAAGTTAAACATCTATTCAAGTCATTCGGTGACAAAGAAGTGCTGAAGGACATTAATACAGTCTTTGAAGATGGTAAGACGAATCTCATCATCGGACAAAGTGGTGCGGGAAAGACCGTGCTCATGCGTT
>ERZ773074.557-NODE-557-length-15618-cov-2.461608_pt1 | contig 15618 bp, 10 predicted proteins | sample MGYA00580615_ERZ773074 | MGnify/ENA primary metagenome ERZ773074 (study PRJEB29015, sample SAMEA2738126) | human oral metagenome | biome: human oral; feature: human-associated habitat; material: saliva | place: China | collected 2160 ...
CTTCCAAGTATGATAATGGCATCGAAACCATCGTTCTTCGATGCCATTTACCAGACAGGAGCAGACAAAAAGCTCACTGCTTCAAGCAACTGGCTCATCAGTCCAATGCTTTCTGGTAAGGCACAGACCATCAGCTTCTGGGTTAACACCGCCAACTCACAGGATAAGTCATATGGTAAGGAGAGCTTCGATGTCCTCATCTCCAACACTGACAACCAAGTAGCAAGCTTCCAGAAGGTGGGAGAAACACACGAACAAGGTGATGCTAAATGGAATGAAGTGAAGGTAGATGTACCTGAAGGAACAAGATATTTCGCTATACATCACAACACTTCTAAGGACCAGGCATTCGTCTTTATGATTGATGATATCACCTTCGAAAGCAGCACAGGTCCTGTTTCATACAACATCTATCGTGATGGTGAATATCTATCTAACAGCATCAAGCTGGAGAGTGGTGATGTTACCGTTGACGGAACAAAGCATAACTACAGCGTAACTGCCGTATATGCTGACGGAGCAGAGTCTGATCCTGTTTCTGTTGACGTGACAACGATCATCCAGAAGGTAGGTGCTAACGGCGAGATTCTATATGATGTCTACACACTCGACGGCAAACAGGTTCTCAAAGATGCGAAGAGTCTGAAGTCATTGGGCAAGGGCGTCTATGTCATCAACGGCAAAAAGACCATCATAAGATAATGAACAGAACGCGATCCATACAACAGGATTGATAAAAACGGAGCCGGAACCTCACAAGGGTTGCGGTTCCGTATCTGTGTTTTTATATACATTAAGTAAGAGAAAAACTGGCTTGTCACCGGACAATGATTATCTTTCAGCGTGCTAAAGACACCGAAGCCAGACATAACAAACAACCATACGATATTATGGACTTCAAGAAACGATTATTTGTAGGACTGCTATTCACACTCACAGCAGCACTCACAGTAACGGCAAAACCGAGATCTAAGGCTGCCATAAAAGCCATAGCAGCCAAAGTCTTCAAGCAATCTCCAACGCTGATGACGACACGTGCAAGTAAAGATGAGCCCAGAGCGCTCCTCGCAAACAAGGCTTTCACAGTCATGGGATACGACAATGGTGGCTTTGTCATCGTCAGTAACGATGACCTTCTGCCTGATGTCATCGCCTATTCAAACACGGTTTTCGAACACAAACAACGATAACTTCAAATGGTACCTCTCTGCAGCAGAAGAGGCTATCAAGGACATCGTGAAATCTGGTAAACCACGCACCATGGTACCTCCCGACCAGAGCAAATATGCGGCTGAAATACCGTCATTCCTCACTGCTCGATGGGGACAAGAGAAGCCTTACAACGACCTTTGTCCTGAAGGTACAACGTCAGGAACAGGTAGTTGGCAAGGATATGGTAGCACTGGACGAACCTTAACAGGGTGTGTTGCCACCGCAATGGCGCAGATCCTGTATTACATTGGGTGGCCTGAACATGGCATTGGGACCCATTCCGTAAACGTAAAGCAGGCTGATGGCAGCAAAAAGAAGTTAACTGTCAACTATGAAGAGAGTGTTTACGACTGGGGAAACATGATAGACAGCTACAGAGGACACTACTCTAAGGAGCAAGGTGAGGCTGTTGCCAGACTGATGTTGGACTGTGGTGTGGCAGCTGACATGAATTATGCCACCGATGGTTCGGGAACTTACACCGAGAATGCCTACCAAGGACTAAAGAGAAACTTCGGTTTCCCAGAGACAATACAGATGTTGAGGCGCCGCAGATACACCGAAAAGGCATGGATGGACATCGTATACAATGAGCTCAATGAGCGTCGTGCCATCCTGTATACGGGTGTTGACCTCAAGAACGGTGGTCATGCCTTCGTCATTTGTGGATATGATGAAGCCGGAAAGGTATGGGTCAACTGGGGATGGGAAGGCTCTGCCGACGGATTCTATGACATTGCACTCCTCAATCCACGGTCAATGAAGTTCTCAGATGACCAGGATATGATCATCGGCCTTGAAGGTGAAAAGGCTGAACTCGTGCAGGATACCGTCACTGTTGAGACTCCTGGAACACTCGAGACGCTCATTGCTGACAGTACAAAGAGTATGATTTCTTTGTTGAAGGTCAATGGTAAGATCAACTCTTCCGACCTCCGTACCATCCGCCAGATAGCTGGTAACAATGCTGACGGGACTATTCAGCGCAGCTCTTTGGCTACACTCGACCTCAGCGATGCCGTTATCGTAAGCGGTGGAGAGCCTTATCTCGTTGACGGCAAACGCCAGTTGACAACGAAAGACAATGAGATTCCTGAGCGGGCATTCTTCAATTGCAGATCAATACGTAACCTTATCTTACCGAAAACAATCACTTCCATCGGTGATGGAGCCTTCGGAAGACTGAGCAGACTCGACTCTTTAGACATCCCAACAGGTGCTGACAAGAGCTATCTCTTTGATGGTAAGGCGCTAACAACAACCGATGGGACTGAGGTCATCGCTGTGCTGCCAAACAATAAGGGCGACTATGCTGTGGCAAAGGGTATCACGAAGGTTCATGACTATGCTTTCTCCGGATGCAGTAAGCTGACGAAGATTGTCCTCCCGAATACCATTACAACCATTGGTGATCAGGTTTTCTCTGGCAATAATGCTCTCGGTGTCATCCGTCTTTACACCAAGACTGTACCTACATTGGGCCGTAATGCCTTTACAGATATAAGTAAGAGCGAGGTGAAACTGCAGATTCCTTCTGGAACAAAGAACCTCTACAAGCGCAATGCACAGTGGAAGGACTTCGACATTGTTGAGTTTGGAACCACAGTAAAGGCTCGTAGCACCGTTCGTCCATACGGAAGTGAGAATCCGAAGTTCGGTTGGCAGCTCAAGGGCGACTATGTTGAAGGTACGCCAGAACTGACATGCGAGGCTACAAAGACCTCTCCTGCAGGTAAATATACCATCGTTGTGAAGCGCGGAACGATAACGGAAGAGCAAGTGGAGTTCTCCAATGGCTTCCTCATCGTGCAGAAAGCATTGGCTGAAATGCATGCTAAGGACGTGACGATAGAGACAGGGCAGACGCCAACATTCGGCTATACCGTGGACAGTCTGCAGAACAATGAGACGACCGTCACACTGACCAAGGAGCCAGTCTTCACCGTTAAGGACAGCGAAGGCAAGACGATTACTACCTTCGATGCACCAGGTAAGTACACCATTGAGGTGAGTGGAGCTGAAGCAGAGAACTATAAGTTCAACTATTCTCCTGCCGTTCTCACCGTTACCTCTACTGCCAACGGCATCAACAGCACATCACGCAATGCAACAACGGCTACCTTTGATGTCTATAGTCTCAACGGTACCTGCGTTGCCAAGGGTGTAACCAGCCTCAAAGGCCTTGCCAAGGGCGTTTACTTCGTCAATGGTAAGAAGCTGATAGTTAAATAACTCAAAAAGCACTTCCCCACCCCCTGCAAAGGAGATGGGGAAGTTTTATTGTAAAACAAATTCACGATTAGAAAACAGAAGACGCCCTTTCGCATGGTAAAAGACGCCCTTTTACCATGCAAAAGAGCATCTTTTACTGTGCAAAAGGGCATGTTTTACAATGCAAAAGGGCACCTTTTACAACCCTCTTTGTAACCTCTTGTACTCCAAACGGTTACAAACTCCAAAATAACACATAATCGTTTATATGGCAGTAAAACATCAAAGAAAAACAGTAAAGATATTTCATAATGGCAAAAGAACCCTTCTTCGCGTACGGATACTCCGCCGTTTGAACCCCACAACATAATTATTCAATAGCTATAAAATAATGACTGAAAGAGTTTGCGTCCATCACGGACTTTTCATATATTTGTAAATGAATCTATCATGAACGCTGAAACGACCTTTCTATTAATTAAAACCATTAAATATGAGTAAAAGATTTACTAAGCTGATTACATTGTTTACTGCAACCATGGCAGTATTTTCAGCATCTGCACAAGTGTTGCCAGTGAACAAAACACCACGTTATCCATCCAGAAATCTGCCACGGCAGAAAACGGAAAAACCAACAAACAATCTGCTGAAGACGTTCCCCACCTTGCTCGCAAAGACGCTACCGAGAGGCGGAAAGACACCTTTCTTCACAGCTTCTATCCCCCTTCAGACGGCAACCCCAAAGAACTTGGTAAGCGTTAACCCGTCACTTACGATGTGGGGAAACCTCCTGACGGACGATTTACTGGGTATGTACGCCTTCCATCCCACTGCAAACATCAACTTCGAGAGCCTCTCTTCCTTCTATAATGGCTACTTCAATGCAGGAAGTGGACTTGTTGATGGCATTCTGCATGGTATGTTCCTCGACACGAGTTACGCGAGTCTGGGCGTCATAAAACTGAAATATTATGCCTACGACACCAAAACATGGCAACTCATTGACCAGCCTGTAGAAGTAAACGACCTCAGTCTGACGGCCACAGAGACGGCTGTCGACCCCGTAACGGGTGAGATCTTCGGTGAATTTTACGCTCCTGATCTGAACGGACATGAGTGGGGTGTGATTGATTATACCACACTGAAGCGCACCACGATAGCCCCTGCACAACACGTATATGTAGCCTTGGGCATCGCCAATGACGGCTTTGCATACGGTGTAACGAAGGAAGGTGACTTCTATCAGATTGACCGTACAACAGGTGCAGAGACACTGAAAGGCTCTACGGGAGTGGTGGTTTCCGATAATAATGGGCAATACTTCACACAGAGTGGAGAGTTTGACCCACGCACAAATGAGTTCTTCTGGGCATCAACAGACAGGGACGGGAAATTCCAACTCTATACGATCAACCTTGAAAACGGAAAGGTTACGCCCGTAGGAGGCTACTCCACAGAGGCTTCACTCATGGCGCTTACCTTCCCAAAGACGCCTACTGCTCCTGCAGCACCAGCTGCTGCAAGCGGGCTGAAGGCTGACTTCAAGGATGGGAAGTTGCAGGGTACGTTCCAGTTTACGGCACCTGACAAGACGTTTGACGGTTCTTCGCTCACGGGTAACATCTCTTATACACTCTATGCCAACGAGAAAGAGATTACGAAAGGTAGCATCGGAGCCGGCAAACAAGCCACACTCGACATCACAGTCAGCGAAGGTCTTAACAATTTCGTGGTCCTTCTGACGAACGAAGCAGGCACAGGTCCGCGCAGTAAGATCACTACTTACGTTGGCTATGACACGCCTGAGGCAGTCAGAGACCTGTCTTTCAACCTTGACGAGACGGGGAATGTCACCCTCAAATGGGACAAACCGCTGCAAGGAACACACAAGGGTTACCTCGGAACACTCACCTATGACGTCATCCGAAACGTCAACGGACAGAGCAAGACAGTGGCTGAAGGACTGTCAGCAACAACCTTCAGCGAAGTGATTCACAAGGATTCACTGTCAGCTTATTCGTATTCTGGGCAGGCAATCAATAGAGATAAGCGCGGCGTTAAGGTGACAACCAACGGTGAAGTGTTTGGTAATGCGCTCAATGTGCCGTTCTTCGATGACCTATCGACGGCTAACAGTGCCGACCTCTACACCGTTATAGATAACAACAAGGACCAGAGCACCTGGAAATGGAGCGCTGCCAAGGGTGGACAATACCAATATAACTTCAGCAAAGAGAATTCTGCTGATGACTGGTTGATGACTCCTCCGATACAAATGAAGCAAGGAAAGACTTACAAAGTATCGTTCAAAGCAGCCGCAGGGTTGAAGGATTTCGATGAACGTATGGAAGTTATGTGGGGCAAAGGGAAGACAATTGATGCCATGAAGGGCGTCCTTCTTCCTGCTACTGACATCAAAGGGGCTGACCTCAAGACCTATTCCGGCACCTTAAAGCCCACTGCTGACGGCGATTATTGCATCGGTTTCCATGCCCTTTCGGCTCCTGACAGATACATGATTGTCCTCGATTCCATCTCTGTTGAGGGGGCTGCAGAGGCGAAAGCACCTGCTGCCGCTACCCAACTGACGGCTACCCCAGACGCAACAGCAGCACTTAAGGCTACCATTTCATTCCATGCTCCAACGAAAACCATCGATGGTTCGGCACTGACAGACATCACTAAGATAGTCGTTCTCAATGGTAAACGCACCGTAAAGACCATCGAGAACCCCGCACCAGGCACTGTTCTGACGGTTACGGATGCTGCTGCTGCGAGCGGAGAGAACACCTATGACATCATAGCCTACAACAGTTTCGACTTCGGAGAGAAGGCTTCTGTCACGGTTTATGTAGGACAAGACGTGCCTGTTATGGGCAAAGTGAAAGCTAAGGATCAGACTACTTCAGTTCAATTGAGGTGGGATGTGCCTGCTGGTGTGCACAATGGCGTCATCCTTCCAGAGCAGATTACGTACCGAATCCACAACATCACCGAGGAAGGAAGGGTTGATGAAGAGGTCGGATCGGTAAAGGGTAAGACTGAATTTACCATCACTGGGCTCAATACTAACAAGGGTGAACAACGCTATCAGCGCTGGGCTATCATCGCAGAGAACCCTTCTGGACTCAGTAACTGGGTTGCTGGAACCGTACTTATTGGTAGTCCTTACGCCATTCCGTACCATAACAGTTTCAAGAATGGAACCATCGAGAACCTGTTCATAGGTCTGGAGCGCTCTGACAAGAATGCTTCATGGACCGTGACCAACGATGTTTCATCCGATAACGACTTCGGTTCACTCCTCTTCCGACCCTCTGTACCTGGCGTCTCAACCATCCTTTGTGGTAAGATGGACCTACAAGGGGCAACGAGTCCGAAGCTCATCTTCGACTATAGAGGTGATGGAGCACCAAAAGAAAAGGTGGAAATACGATTCGAAAAGAAGGACGGTGAAGTCACAGAACCACTATGGACGAATACCGTTCCATCAACAAATGGAACATGGAAGACCCAGGTTGTCAACATTCCTACCGAACTGATAGGTGAAGATTACGTACTCATGCGCATCATCGGAAAGGCTGATGTCATCACAGACGACCCCGTTTTCATCGACAATATCAACATTGCTGACCCATTAGAGAGGGATGCAAGCATTGAGTTGTCAGTGCCTGAGAAGGTGAAAAAGGGACAGACGGCTCAGCTAACGGTCAAGGTTACCAACCTTGGAATGGAGAAAATGGAACATGCAAAGGTCACTTTGACTGCCAATGATAAGGTCATCAAGGAGTTAGAACTCACGAAAACGCTCTCTCTCCTACAAGATGAGACCTTCAAAGTAGACTATAAAACAACGAGTCTTGAGGCTTCAGACAATCTGAATATCAAGGCAACTGTTGACTATGAGAACGACTATGACCCAGAAAACAACACCGCTGAAGAGAGCATGAAACTGGAGAAAGTCGACGTACTTACGCCTCAGAACCTGCGGGTTGTGGACAATACAGCCGCAACAATGAAGCTTTCATGGGATGCACCATCCTCATCAACAACCGATGTTAACGATGACTTCGAGCAATATGAGGCTTGGGGAACAAGCTTTGGTGCATGGACAACGGTTGATAACGACCATGGTTTCGCAGGAAATCTCGTCGATGGAGCACAGTATAACCACCAAGGTGAGACGTTCGCATTCATCAATTGGGAACCAGCTGACATCTTCGAGGGAGCTGACAGCAATGTTCTGCCACACTCAGGAGAGAAGGCTGCAGCCGCAATCTACCAGGTTGACAACATGGGCAACGACTATATTGATGCTGACAACTGGCTCATCAGTCCGCAACTGTCAGGAAAAGCACAGACCATACACTTCTGGGTGAACAATCTTCCAGCACAAGACGGAAGCTATGGAACGGAGAGTTTCGATGTGCTTACCTCAATGACAAACAACGATATTGCTGCCTTCAAGAAGGTTGGAGACACACATGTGCAGGGTTCAGGCAAATGGACTGAGGTGGCTGTGACCGTTCCTGAGGGTACAAAGTTCTTTGCTATTCACCACATAACAAAGAAAGATAACGTCTTTGTCTTCATGGTTGACGATGCCACTTTTGAGTCGGGTACAGGTCCAATCTTGTACAATATCTATCGGGATGGCGCCTATGTAGGCAACACCTACACCACCCTTAGCAACGAGATAGCCAACGACGGACAGAACCACCAGTACAGTGTGACTGCCGTTTATGCTGATGGCACTGAGTCAGAGCCCGTTATGCTCACCGTCACCACGGGTATCCAGAGCGTCGATGGCACCTCTCCCGTTACGTATGATGTCTATACCCTCGATGGCAAACAAGTATTGAAGGCTGCACGAAGCCTACAGAAACTTGCCAAAGGCATCTATGTTATCAATGGTAAGAAAACGATTATTAAATAATCAGACATAGCCAAAAAACCAATTGATCATTAAAAACTTAACCTCGCTTCCCCACCCCCTACAAAGGAGATGGGGAAGTTTTATTGTAAAAAAATTCACTATTGGAAAACAAAAGACGCCCTTTCGCATGGTAAAAGGGCATCTTTTACAACGCAAAAGGGCGTCTTTTACAATCCAAAAGAGCCTCTTTTGAATTGTGTGTTGTATATTCTTTTACAATATTACCTATTCTTCCTCATTCTGCCACCTTACGATATTGCTCGTAAAGCCACTGCTGTTGCTGCGCAATGGTGAGGTTACTGTTATCGAGTTCGATAGCATCAGGTGCTTTGCGGAGTGGAGAAGTGGCACGATGAGAGTCGATATAGTCGCGTTCCTCAACGTTCTTCAGAATGTCATTAAAGTCCACTTCCATACCGACGTTGGGCACGCACCTCGGCAGATGCCGTTACGAAGATCTTCAGTTCAGCATCTGGGAAGACCACCGTACCAATGTCCCGACCGTCCATGACGATTCCTTTCCCTGCTCCCATGCGCTGTTGCTGCGCCACGAGGGCTGCACGGACGAAGGGTAAGGTCGCGATGGGGCTGACGTGTGACGATACTTCCATGCTTCGGATGTCCTTTTCCACGTTCTCACCATTGAGGAAAGTGTCGGGTCTACCTGTCGTTTTGTTCAGTTGGAAGCTGATGTCTATATTCTTCATCTGTGCCTTCAGCTCTTCCTCCCGTATGCTTCCGTCGGCATTGAAGAGGTTATGACGCAGTGCATAGAGCGTTACCGAGCGATACATAGCGCCCGTGTCAACATAGATATAGCCTATTTCCTTGGCAAGATCCTTTGCCATCGTACTCTTACCACATGATGAAAAGCCGTCAATGGCTATGGTTATTTTCTTCATTCTGTATACCTTATTAATATAGTATGTTATATGTCATCTTCTTTACGATGACCACAAAGTTAGTAAAAAAAAGCAGAATGCAGACTGAGAAGGGGTAGAATAAAAGAACTTTCGAAATTTATTGTAATATTACAGTAAATTTCGAAAGTCCTGAAAGATGCTAAAATGAATAGGCTAAGTTGACCAATATCGAACTGCTTGTCGCATGATACTTTCCGTAAGCGAGGTTGAGCTTGAAGCGTTCGAGGTTGATTCCTGCTCCAAGGCTTAGTCCTGCACCGTGTGCACCGGCGTCATCGCCCTTGCCAATGGTCATCTCGTCAGACTTACGGAAGTTGTATCCGCCGCCAATCCATATGTTATCAGAGAGCAAAACATCAGCTCCAAGGTTGAGATGATTGATGAAACGATAGTCGTAATGCGTCATATCAACGAGTGTTGCAGACACTCTGACGGGCAGAGCAGCAAAGGTTTTGCTCACACCAAGCTGCAGATCGAACGGCATCTTACCGTAATCTTCCTCGTAAGCCTTGACCTGTCCACCGAGATTCTTTGCTACAACAGACACTGACCATTGGCGTTCGGGCTCATACCAGTTCAATCCGAGGTCTACACCAACAGCCATTGAGTTGTAGTTTCCGATGTAAGAAGTGATGAATTTTGCCGTGATACCACCCACGAGATTGCGTGCCAGCTCATACGAAAAGATTCCTTCCAGAGCAATATCGCTGGCGTTGAACGTTCCCGTCTGTACGTTATTCTCATCCACCTGCTTCATCTTTCCGTAGTTCATGTACAGTATTCCGCCCGCAATCGTGGCCTTTTCGCCAAGCGCTTTGGTGTAAGAAACACCCATGTAGTTGGCTCCGTGCATGTAATTCATATAGTTCAGCCCCACAGTATTGTCACTTACGGACGATGCAAGGGCTGGATTAGAGAACATAAGGGCAGGGTCATCCTCAATAATCGTAATGTTTTCACCACCCAAAGCTGCCGCATGCGCACTCACAGGGAGGCGAAGAAAATTATATTCAGTTTGACTCTCCTGCGCCTGCATTACAACCGCAAAAAGGGTGAACAGGAGGGTGAAAACGATTTTTTTCATTTAATCTAAATTAATTTCTCGGCAAAGATACATCTTTTTCCGAATATCTTATTACTTTTGTCTTCTGAAGTTCTGTGCATCAGACGGTCTTTTGTCTGATAAGTCACAGTGATTAGTATAACGGTATTTGCTATTGTTTAGTATCTTATATTGGAAATAAAGAAGTCAAATAGGGCAGACTTGGAGAACAAACGGTGGGTTGGCTTCCTCTTGGGAGTCATTATGGCACTGTCTATCTTCTTTGTTGCGATGGAATATAACAACTCTGGGACTGATGATGACAGCAATACAAAGCGTTCATTGCATGATGTCACACTCCACGACATGGAGATGTTGCCTGCCATTGACCAGCAGAACCTTGCCAAAACGAAGGATGATAAGAAGCCAACGGTGGATGATATGCTGAATCTTAAGCGTAGTGACACACCGAATAAGGTTACTCCGCACGATGCAGGAAGCATGAATTCGAATGATAAGAAGACTGCTGCGCCACAGGTTAGTGATGTTCCTATCATCATGCCGACCATCAATACGCTGCCAGATCCGCCTAAAGTGAAGGAAGATGGGAAGAAAGTGACGGAGAAAATGACTGATGACCCGTCGCAAGTGGAGGTGGAACGCTATGATGACAAGGTCAGTAAGCGTATTCTTTCAGAGACTCCTACACCCCCAGGGGGCTGGGTTGAGTTCATGAAATGGCTCACAAAGACCCTGCAATACCCTGCTTCTGCGAAGGAAAACCAGCTTTCTGGTACGGTGAACATCACCTTTATCATCAATGTTGATGGCTCTGTGAGTGACGTTACCATCCGAAGTGGGAAGGTACCGGTGCTCAATGCCGAGGTACTTCGCGTACTGAAGACAATGGGAACATGGAAACCTGGCATCGCAAAGAACAAGCCTTGCCGCTCAATGGTTGAGATACCAGTGGTCTTCAAGCTCTCATAGACGATGTCTGTGGGGATAATAACGAACAAATAAAACAATCTTTTAGCACTTTTATCAATGTATACTGCTGACGAAATACTCGCGAAAGTAAACGCATACATCAATAATCTGACTTACGATCGTAAGCCACAAAGCCTGTATGAACCCATCAAATACGTGTTGGAACTGGGTGGAAAGCGCATCCGACCAACGCTGATGCTGCTCTCATACAACCTCTTTAAGGACGATCCAGAGACCATTCTCTCTCCGGCATGTGCCCTTGAGACCTATCATAACTACACACTTCTGCACGATGATCTCATGGATGACGCACCACTTAGGCGTGGTCAGCAGACTGTTCATGTGCGTTGGGATGCTAATACTGCCATCCTTTCAGGTGATTCTATGCTTGTTTTGGCATTCGAACGCATGGCACGTTGCGGTGATAAACACCTGCATGAGGTGTTGAGTTTGTTTGCTGAGACGGCGTTAGAGATAGGTGAAGGACAGCAATATGACATGGAGTTCGAGCACAGAAACGATGTTCGGGAAGAGGAATACATTGAGATGATACGCCTCAAGACGAGTGTTCTGCTGGCATGTGCGATGAAAATTGGGGCTATTCTGGCTGATGCACCGAAGGAAGATGCCGACAAATTATATAAGTTTGGTGAACAAATAGGTCTTGCTTTCCAGCTTCAAGATGATTATCTTGACGTCTATGGCGATCCGAAAGTGTTCGGAAAGAAGATTGGAGGAGACATTACTTCGAACAAAAAGACCTACATGCTCATCAATGCCTTTAACAAAGCGGATGCTAAACAGCGCAAAGAACTGGAGCGATGGGTGGCATGTGAGAACTTCAACCGCGATGAAAAGGTGGCTGCAGTGACGGCTTTATATAATAAAATAGGTGTAGATAAGCTGGCACAGGATAAGATAAATCATTACTTTGAGGTGGCAAGTAAGTATCTTAATGACGTCAGTTTACCCGAAGAACGTAAGGCAGAAATGAAGGCTTATGCCGTCAGATTGCTGAACAGACAACGCTAAAAAAGCCTCACCCCAGCCCCTTCTGGCTCTCTTTTTATAACAATGATAATCGACACACACGCACATTTAGATGTTGAAGACTTCAAGGAAGATCTTCCAGAAGTGATCACCCGTGCCCGAGAAGCAGGGGTTGAGAAGATATTTATACCTGCTATCGACCTCCCATCTGTGGACACGGTGCTGGCAGTATGCCGTCGTTTCTCCGACACCTGTTACCCAATGATTGGCTTACAGCCCGAAGAAGTACGTGCCGACTGGCAGGAAGTGCTTGCCGAGATGCACCGTCGACTGATGGAATCCATCGCACGTAAGCGTGAAGGAAGAGCCCAACCGGGTGAGACTTTCATTGCTATTGGCGAGGTGGGGCTCGACTTTTATTGGTCACGTGAGTATGAAAAGGAGCAGCTGGCAGCCTTTGAAGAGGCGGTGAAGTGGAGCGTTGAGACCCGATTACCACTGATGATACACTGTCGGAAGGCACAGAATGAGATGCTACACATCATGCGTCCATATGAGAAAGAGCTACCTGGCGGTGTGTTCCATTGCTTTACGGGCAACCAAAAGGAGGCAGAAGCCTTCCTGCGTTTCGACCGATTCTGCCTCGGAATAGGTGGTGTCTCAACGTTTAAGAGCAGTCATCTACGCGAAGATCTGCCTGCAGCAGTACCCTTAGACCGTATTGTTCTTGAGACAGACAGTCCTTACATGGCGCCCGTTCCTCATCGTGGGAAGCGCAATGAGAGTGCTTTCATTGTTGAAGTGATGCGCACACTTGCCCAAAGCTACGGTGTTGATGAGGCTGAAATAGCACGACGGACGAATGAAAATGTGGCAAGGGTGTTCCTTAAAGAAGTTTAAAATCTGTTGCGTTACTACTGAATTATAAAAGGAAAGAACTAATTTTGTACAACTTTTTAGAGCCCCTCGCAGTCCTTACTGCAAGGGAATCTATAAGGAAAGATGCTCGAGTGGTTGAAGAGGCACGCCTGGAAAGCGTGTAAACGCCTAAAGCGTTTCGGGGGTTCGAATCCCCCTCTTTCCGCAAAAATAAGCACTTTAACCCTATTTTCTCCCTCTTTTTTAGTTCCAAACCAAGCTATTTATTGCACAATGTTGCACAATATTGCACAATCATGCTGAAAAATGCATGCAAATAGCATGCTAATAAAATGGTAACAATTAAATTATATCTTGACACTCGATACTCTACAGATAACGACCCTACACCGTTAAAGGTGGTCTTCACTCATAAAAGGACGACCGCTCTTTTACCTCTCGGGGTAAAGCTGCTTCCCTCTCAATGGGACGCAAAGAAACAAAGCGTTATCAATCATCCACAGAAAGAGCAGATCAACGCCTTTCTATTGGAACGCCGTGCTACCATCTCAAATATTTTGATGCGTATGACGTCCGAGGGGGAACTTCTAGGACTATCCGTAACAGAAGTTAAAAACAAAGTCATGGAGGAACTCTCCCCTAAGTCCGACAGGTCTATTATGTTTCTTTATCGGTTTGAGAAGTATATACTACAATGTAAGGCGGAAAGAACAAAGGACATTTATCAGTCTACACTTAACAAGGTATGTGCTTTTGATTCCAACGCTTCATCTTTACGCTTTGAGGATATCTCTAAGGAATGGCTGAGGCGGTTTGACAGGTGGATGGCAGATGCGCACGGATCCTCAATAAACACCCGTTCTATTCACATGCGTAACATCCGTGCAGTGTTTAATGATGCTATCGACAACGGCATTACGTCCGCTTATCCTTTCAGGAAGTTTAAGATAAAAAATGAAGCGACAGTTAAGCGTGCGCTGCATATCGAAGAGTTAAGGCGTTTATTCTCCATGGATGTAGATCCATGGCTACAAAGGTACGTTGACTGTTTCAAATTGTCATTCATGCTCATTGGTATCAACTTAGCCGACCTGCTGACTTTAGGAAAAGATTCCATGCATCTTGACAGAGTACAATACCACAGAAAGAAAACGCACCGTCTGTACGACATCAAAGTGGAACGTGAGGCCATGGAACTAATAGAAAAGTATAAAGGACGGGATCGGCTTCTCTCCTGGGGCGAGGGGCGTACGTCTTATCGCTCATTCCTTATGCAGATGGATAAATACTTAAAGCGGCTTAACGAGGGTAATGATGGGAGCCTCAACTTCTCTGTACCACTCACAACGTATGTTGCCCGTCACAGTTGGGCAAGTATAGCCGCCTCCATTGATATCCCAATAGATACCATTTCGCACGCCCTGGGGCATGGTTTAGGGAATAGAACTACTGCTATATACATAGACTTTGATATGAAGAAAGTTGATGAGGCTAACCGCAAGGTATTAGATTGGGTATTATATGGAAAAAGGTAGTCTATAGTCGACTACCTTTTTTAATCATTTCGCAAACATAATCTGAAACGTTGTAAGGGTTCACTTCTTGCAGGATGCGTGCTGCTTCCTCATCAAGGGTTATGCTAACCTTTGTTACTGATTTTCTCCTTATAAGAGGGACATCATAATTTGAAAGTATCCTATATATGGTCTGCTCGGATCGTACTTCAGTCTTCTTCATGATATCCCGTATAGAGTACTTTCGTGTTATATATAGCCTTACAACTTTTTCTTCTTGTTCAAGGGTTATCTTATTTCCTCTCATGTATTTATCTATCTTTTTGTAAGCCATTCAGCTGCCTTTCTAAGGCTATCAGCTAAATGCGCTTTGTCTACATTATCCATTATCTCCAATCTCCACTGTGGGGACTTCTTTCTGTAGAGGAAACATTTTGCGTTATCCTCACTGTATTCTATCCCATAGGGTTGATTAAAACACTTTGAGCCGTGATGACGTACAGCCCATTCGCCTAATTCTCGCATGATACGTGCAAGTTCCTGGGGTGTGTGATTAACATCTTCAAGTGTTGTTACCTTCTGTGTGTCATTGAATTTGCCATCCTCAAAGGTAACAACAATGCCGTTTTCTTTGTCGGTGAGCACCCACCCATTAGGGCGAGTGCTGCTCATTTGCATTACATATTTCATATTATTTTCCATATATTTACCAATTTTATTAAACAATTTTTGATTTTCTTCTAGCATTTTATTTACTTTTTCTTTTTAAATACCGCTGTTTAGGAGCGATAAAAAAGGAAACCAAAAAGATCAGAGCAGAGGTTAGCACAATGCTGGAACCAGCTGCAATATTAAAGCTATAGCCGATAAAGAGGCCTAAGACAGAAGCCGTAGCTCCCAGAGTAGATGATAGAAGAATCA
>ERZ773074.561-NODE-561-length-15542-cov-19.092723_pt1 | contig 15542 bp, 11 predicted proteins | sample MGYA00580615_ERZ773074 | MGnify/ENA primary metagenome ERZ773074 (study PRJEB29015, sample SAMEA2738126) | human oral metagenome | biome: human oral; feature: human-associated habitat; material: saliva | place: China | collected 2160 ...
CGTCCGGGTTGTAGTACGGGTTGGAGAGGTAGTGCATGATCTGCTCGGTGTAGCGCTGCTCTTCGGGGAGCGTCAGGGCGCGCAGATCAAAGTCGCGGCGGAACACGCGGCCGGGACGGTACCCGTACTCGTAGGACCAGATGGTCAAGAACAGGGCAAATTCGTTGGCGCTGACCTTCAGCGCCTGGGCGAGGGATTCCTCGCTGAGGGTCAGGCCGCAATTGCTCAGGGCGGACACTCGCCCCAGGTCGGTGTCGAATACGCCGGCCTGGTGCCGCTCATTAATGCTCGAGTAGTTCGAGCGGTAGGAGGGGTCGTACAGGTCGGTGAAGACGTACACGCCGTAGCGGCGCATCAGGATGAGGCGCACGAGGGGGCTGAGGCCCTCGGGGGCTTCACCTTGAAGGTAGGCGGACTCGTTGAGGTAGGGTGATTCCTGCAGGTAGGGGGATGCGTCGTAGGGAGTGGTCACGGGTCGTCCTTTCCGTTGGTCTCACCCGACTGTCACCGTCGGTGGTGTGCGGCTATGTTCTTATCGTAGCGGTGTGGGCGCGGGTTGTCGCTGGGTTTGGTCATCGGTGACCTGCGGGGTAAATGTTCGCGGGGAGCAACCGACCGTTACGTATCGCGGAGCCGGGGCGGCGCTTATCCGCCGCGTGCTTGTCCATCAGCCGCTTATCTGTCGGTCGCTTATCCTGCCGGCCGCGCGGGAACGGGGGTTAAAAGAAAAATGGCGGGAAGCGAAGAATCCGACAAATATAAGAAAAAGATATTTCAGAAAGTAGGACTCTTCATGATCCGCCATTACCTATAGAGTACTCCCGCCCCGCGAGGGTGGTCAAGCCGTTTCGTCACCGAAGCATGCTCGACCGAAGCATACTAGGGGGGTTCTACTAGGGGGTTTCTACCCGCCGGTGAGGCTCTAAGCTAAGGGGCAAGTAGCCTCACCGGCAGGTAGGTTTTTCGGGCTAGGACTCTCGGGTTAGGACTCGCCCAATAGCGCGAGCGCGGCCTCGCGGGCGGCAAGCGCCTCCTCGGTCTTGCGAGCAGGCACGGCGGCTAGGGCGCGTAGTGCTTTCGCTATGACCGTGGAGCCCTTCATTTTCGGTTCCAGCTCGGCGGGAATCTCAACAGGAGTGCCGTACAGTTCGGCAAGCTCAACCGCCAGGCGCACATAGTCGCCGCCCTTCGTCAGCCCATCAACCATCGGTAGCAGCAGGCGCAGAACCTGCAGCACACGCCAACCTGCCAGCGGACTAATAGCCGACACCTCACGCAGGGTCGCCACCAGGCGGGTCGGAAGAACCATCCCGTCCTCCAGCGCCCACTTCAGGGTCTCCGCGAAGGTTCCTGTATCCAGCAGGCCCGCCTCAAAGAGTGCCGCAATGGCTTCTGCCGCCGCCAGACGGTACTCGGGGTTCTTCGCGCTCGCCACGTAGCCGAGCAGGGTGCAGGTCGGGGCACCCACCTGCACGGTGGACTCCCTCAGCGCGCGCATGAGTACGGGAACGGGGGTGACGGTCTTCTCCTCAACGCACTGCGAAGCGGCGAACAGGAAGTACGCCGAGAGCAGGTCCGGGTTGTTTTGAAGCAGCCAGGACGCCCACTCGGTGAGAGCGATAATATAGTCGCCCCGCCACCCATCGACGCTATCGAGATTCAGTAGGTACACGAAGGGAATGAACGCAGTGTTCAGCGCTTCGTAGGCGATGGCCTCCTCGGGGCTCATGCCAGCGGTTGCGCGGCTCAGCGCTTCGCGCGCCTCATCCGCGGTATCCACAATGTCGCCCTTGACCTGCCACATGGGCTGGTACTTCACGAATTCCTCAGCGTTAAAGTTTTCGAAGCCGGCCTCGCGAAGACGACCTTCCTGGCTGGCTTGCCGGTATTCCTCAATTCGATCAAAATCGAGACCGCGGTTGTAGCCGCTCCAGGGGATGTCCAGGCCAGAAACAGTGCGATAAGTCCAGTCACTGTAGGTAAGCTGACGGGCGGGTAGCGGGGCACTCAGCAGGCGCACCGTACGACCTTCCGTGCGGTACTCTCCCCCGGCGGCAACGGCGCGCATCTGCTCGCGGAAGATCTCATAGAGGTCGCGGTAACCCTTCAACTGCGTTGAGTCATGTGCCCAGAGGTGGTGCTTATTCTGGACGACCAGGCGCACCAGCTCTTCCCTGCTGAGAAGGGCATTGTTCGAATAGGTTCGTGCAGCCAGTTCACTACGGTTTGAATGCTGCAGGAGCGGCGTCAGCTCGGGTAGCTCCCACGACTCGTATCCCGCGGCCTCGGCGTTAGCTTTCAATACTGCGCGGAGAACAGGCATGTACGCGACATTGTTGTAGTAATATTCGCTGGCGATCTTGCGCAGGGTACGAAGCTGCTGCTGTTCCACCGGTGCCAGCTTGTTGGTCGCGGCAAAGTGGTAGAGACGCGCCAGGTTCTCTCCCCTAGTGCTGGGAGATTCGTCCCCGGTAATTCGACCTGATGTGGTGTTCGACTCTTCCGTCAGCAGGGTGCAGAACTCGTTCAGATCCGCAATGGGGGTGAACGGCTCATGGTACGGGGTACTGGGCAAAAGCACCGGCGGCACCTCTACGGAGGCGCCCGCCGCCTCCGCCTCTTCCGCCTGCGGTAGGCGGTCTTCGGGTAGGCAGGCTTCAGCGGCACCGCGCAGTTCCAGAGGCAACACTTCGTAAGCCTCAAGGATGCGCTCAGCAACGTAGTTGGCGAGCGCCAGCTGCTCAGCGGTTTGCGCCTTCTTACGCTTGGCTTTGCTCAAACCAGCGTACTGGGTGGCGATGAGCTTGAACAGGCGCAGGGCGCCGCGCTGAATCTTCTTTTCGGTGCGGTAGAGGTTCGCGCCGAGTGCGTCGATGAGCTGTTCCAGCTCAACCTGTTCGAGCGGTGCCAGCTCTGCGTTTTCGTTCTTCTGCAGGGCAGCGGGTGCGCAGGCTTTGAGCACGTTCTGCAGCATGGTCTGGGCGAAACCAACCGATGCGCTCGGTTCAGCGGTGAGGACAGCCATGAGCTGCCCGAAGCGTGCCCGGTTTTCTGCGTCGGTGGGCTGCAGATCGGTGTAGACGGAGTGGAACGCCGTCGAGTTGAAGGCGCTGAAATCGCTGGTCAGGCCGCGCAGCAGGGCGTCCAGAATCTCGTCGCGAATGTCGAAGTATTCGCCCATCAGGCGGCACAGTTCGGCGCTTTCGCCCATGTAGTTGCCGTAGCCTTTGAAGAGCACCCCTTCGGTGCGGAAGACCGCCCAGAATTCCTGGTCGAGCAGGGTCATGTCACGGGTGAAGAAGGTTTTGAGCTGGGCGTGGTTGCTGGCGCTGCCCTTCTTCACGCAGGGCAGGGCTTCGTGCAGGAAAAGGACCAGGTATTCGGGGGTATCGCAGCTCAGGTTTCGGGCGCGAAGCAGCGTGTAGCAGGTTTCCCAAATTTTCTTCGAGCGCGCCCAAGAGTTCGGCAGGCCCTCAATAAAACGCAGAATCCACTCGTCGGGGCGTTCGGTGGCGCCGAGCAAGAACGCGTCAATCAGCTGCTGATCGGGTTTACCTTCCCAGAGCAGGGTGCGCATGGCGCGACCGGCGGAGCGGTGGTATTCCCATGGGTCGCCGTCGGGGGTGCGCACGAGCGCCCCGGCAACGTATGCGGCGAGCGGGGTGCGGTTAATGTGGTCGCTACCAATCACGCTCCTGGGGGTGAGGGTTCGGGCGAGGGATGCGCGTTCCTCCTCGGTGGCGCCTGTGATGACGGCGTGGTATTCCTGCACGTCAGTTGATTCTGCCGCCATGAGGGCTTTGAGGGCGGCGCGGCGCTCTTCGAGGGTGCGCTCACCGGCGTTATGATCGCTGGCGCTGCGCTCGTTAGGGTTATGCGGCTGGGCGGTATCAGTCATTGGTACCTGCTTTCAGAGTTGATGGTGAATGGTCGTGAAGAGTTGAACGGAGGTGTTGAAAGGGTGCGGGTTGAGCGGTTAGCCCTGCACCTGTTTGAGGATATTCCGGGCGTACCGCGCCTTCTGCGAAGAGCCGGTCAGCGAACCCAACCAGGCACGTAGCGGCTCATCCACAAGCTCCGCACGGGTGGCGGAATCGAGAGTTGCCAACGCCTGGCTGAAAGCGCCCAGCAGCTTACCGAGCGAGTTCGCCCCCGTATCCAGGTGGGGTATGAGGCGCGCGAAGAAACGCACCGCCGCCCGCGCATCCAGCTGGGCGAAGTCGGTGAGGGCGAGAGCCCAACGGTTCAGCATCGCCAGCGGCACAAAGTTCACGAAGCCTGCCGTGGCGTCCTCAAGGCTGAGCTGGTCGTCCAGCGCGCGGTGCATGATTTCCACGGCGAGGGAACGAATCTCGACGCGCTGCTCCGAGAAGCCCGCGGCGAACACGAATGCGCATGCGGGACCCCACACGCCGGGGTGCGCCGCCAAAGCCAGATAGAGCCCGCGGTCGAAGGCGCTGTGATCCAAGACGTACCAGTTGCTACTAGCGCAGTAGAAAGCCAGCGGCTCTGCCCGTGAGGGATAGAGCAGGGCGTACTGTCCTTCTTCGTCATGGTGGGCGGTGGCGAGGCCGCGGAAAGCGTTCAGCTCCGGGGTGGAAGCACCGTGCATCACCCCGTTCAGCTGAAGGCCCCAGCTCTTTTCCCGCTGGGTTACCGTAATGGATTCCAGGTAGGGGTTCACGCGCCCGGTGGCGAGGGTGCCGTCAAGGGCGGAGCGGAGCACACGAATCTGGGTAGGAGCAGAGCGCGGAGCGTCCTGATCAGCATTCTTCAGGTATCGCTCTTCGAGGCTTTCAAGCAGGGTCAGCGCCTCAGCGCGACGGTGCTGCGCCTCCTGTCGCTGCTCATCGGTAGCGTACGGAGGTAGCACCTCCGGCACACGCACACGCAGTAGCGCCGCCGTGAAATCCGGGCGCAGGATGGGGGCTCCATCAGCCAGGTTCTTGGCGTACCGGCGCACCAGGGTATCCGGATGCACCCACCCGCCGAGCAGTTCAGGGGTGGCGAGTGGCGTGTAGCTCTGCTTGCTCTTCAGCGTGCCGAGGGTGTCCTTGAAGCCGGTGCTGAAGAACGCGGCGTGGCGGGAGTACATGTAGTGCAGGTTCGGCACCGTACCGGGGTCTTCCTTCGGGGTCATCTCCGATGCCTGCTCGCGCTCACGCAGCTTCCCGGCGGCGGCTAGAACCGTCAAATGCACACGCATGTCGAACCAATCCAGACCCCAGTGGTTCAGCTTTTTCAGGCAGATAGGAACAAGCTGTTCAAGCAGGTTCGGGCTCTGCGCGGTGCCGTCGGCGCTGAGCAGGTAGGCGGTGAGTAGTTCCAGCTCCAGCTCGCATCCGGCGTGCGTTTCGGGCTGGTCTGCTTCGTTGAGAGTGTCGGGGGTGGCGCAGGGCGCGACCTGGTGGTGCAGGAGCGCGCGGGCGCGTTCTTGCACGTCGGATGCGGTCACGGGGCGCACGGGGGTGTCCCAGTACCGGTGGATTACGGTGCGGGAGGCGGCGAGCGCCTCCGCGGCGGCGGCCTCAAGGTCAGCAGCTTCAGTGAGGGCGGTGCTTTCCTCCCCGGTCCCCTGGCTATTCCCCGGCTCGCCTTCCCTGCCGTGAGCCTCGTCGAGGAGCGGCGAGCCCTCTTCCTGATTCTGCGCCAGCACTAGCGGATCGAGCTGGGGTCGGTAGTCGCGGTAGAGTTCGCGGGCACGCTCGGCAAACACGACAGCGTCGGCGCTCGTATTGTCTGCAGCACCCGCCTGCACCCATTCTTCGAGGTGCGTGAGGGCGGCGGCTTGAACCTGCGCGTGGGTGTGGCTGAGCGCCATGACCACAGCGTCTTCGCAGGCGGCAGCGTCGAGGGTGCCCGCCCGGTAAAGCGCCTGGAGCATGGTCAGGATTTTGAGCGCGTTTGCTTTGGTTCCGGCGCATACGGCGGGTGCCGCGTAGGCGAAAGCGGCGGCGTCCAGTGCCTGCGGGTTTTTGCTCCAGAGGCGGTGAATATGCTGCACGCCGAGGGTTACGCTCGGACCGATGGGTGAGGAGAAAAGCGTCAGAAATTCGCTCTGACGTGCCGCAATTTCTTCGGCGGTGAGTTTGAGCCCGGTGACCAGGCGTGAGAACCAGCCGACCCGGTACGCCGGGAAGTCACTCATGAGGGAGCTCAAGAGCGCGTCAATGAGGCGGTCACGGCTGATCAGCCCGGTTTCGGTGGCTTCGATGAGGGCGCAGGACCAGCCGGGGTTGTTGACCTTCTGTGCGGGCTTGTAGGAGTCGCACTGGGTGAGGGATACGTCCCGGTTACCTTCGACGGCGAGCATACCCCAGATGAGCTCCTCGCGGAGCTGTTCGTCCTCGCGCAGCAGCGGGAGGATCAGCTCGCGGTCACAGTTGATGAGGGCGGTGTAGTATTCCTCGTTGTGTTCGAGGCGCGCCCCGCCGTAGAGCTCAGCTAGGCGCATGGCAACGCCTCCGGTGAACCAGCCGAACTCTGCGTAGGCTTTAACGCGGTCCTGCGTGACGGTTCCGGGCGTGTTTTTACCGAGCTGGGAGCCGTATGGGGTGGTGGTGATGTCGAAGTACTGCCAGCGGCGGTAAATCTGCTCGAGGGTACCACCGACCGCCAGGATGTTGGCGAGGTTGCGGTTGAAGTGCATGATGTCGCTCCAGGTTTTCTGCTGCCTGAGAAGCGGGTAAATGACTTCGCCGGGGAGCGGCTCGGTGATGACCCCTTCGGGGAAGGTGTGCGTTTCAGGGCTGGGGCGTTTGCTCATGGTGGTCTTTCGGGAAGGAAGCTGAGGGGAACTCACCTGACAGAAATTTTTTTGCGGCTAAGGTTTTCACCGCGAAAGTTCCGTACGGTGCGTGTCTCGTTCGGTGTTATTCGTTCGCTAGTGCGCCGGGGCGTTTACCCTAGCCGGCGGCGTGTTCGCGGTAGAGAATACTGACCGCCAGCGCGTGCTTGCAGGGGCCGCGCGTACCGCGGTACTTCAACCACCAGGGGCAGGAGCAGAGGTACCCCTCCACGGCGTACGGGTCGGCGGGCAGCACCACGGTGTACGTGTTCTCACCGCTGCGCACACTGTACTCACCGGTGCCGTGCTCCCCCGCCCCGACCCGCTCAATAGCGCCGGAGTCGGCAAGCTTTTTCGCGCCGACCAGACGCGGGTGCATGGCGGTCAGCGCCTCCGGATGCACGGGCAACGGGCGGTGGAAATACTCACCAGCATGCGCGTCAAAACCAACCTGGCCAGAGGAAGCCAGCAGGGCGAGGGCGTCGCGGGTTGCCGCCTCATCCAGGCCAGCACGGGCAGACATGACGGGCACATCAATACGCGGCTCGAAGGAGAGCAGCACGCTGAGCATGTCAGCGTTCTGCGCGGTGTTCGGGTTAGACAGCGCCTGCAGCACAGATCCCTCGCCGGAGAACCCACGTGACTTTTCGGGGCTCAGACCAATACTCAGGCGTGCGCCGGGCAGGTGCGCCACCCACACGCTGGGCACGGGCGCGTTACCGGCGCTCACGGGCTCACTGTACGCGTCCAGGCGCTGAATGTGGCGGATGAGCGGCTCAAGCACGCGCAGACGCTCGGGGCCCGCCACGCATACGGATCCGGCGGTGGCGCGGGTGGCGAGCCGCAGGGAACGCACGGCGCGAGTTGCCCACAGGACCGCCTTGGTGCTGGAGTTACGCGGCAGGGAGTGGATGAAGGTGCGGGCGGCGGCAGCATCCAGGCTGTGCACGGGGCTCATGCGGGATGAGAGCATCTGCGTTTCTGCAAATCCCTTGAGCCAGCGGATGGGCAGCGGCACTTTTTCTTCCATGACGGAGCCGTCAAGGGTGGTGGTGAGCAGCCCGTCGTCGCCAACGTTCAGGTGGATGGGCTCCCCCGCCCGCAGGGAGGCGAGCGCGGCGCGCAGGGGCGGGTTGACGTCTACGTTGGTGACGCCTACGGCGCTGTGGCTGGCGTCGAGTGCGCTGGAGTCAACGTCGAGGCGCGCGTACACTCCGCAGCAGGCGCTGAACGATTCGAAGCGTAGGCCTTCGGCGGTGCTGGTGACGACGGGGTCTGCGGCGCGTAGGGCTCCGGCGAGGGAGCTGGGCGGCACGTAGAAGCGGGTGCGGGCGACCCTGGCGACGACCAATAGTGCGGTGGCGTAGACGTCTGCTCGTTCGAGGAACCCGGAGAAGAAGTACGGGTGGGAGGCGGCACCTTCGGGGCTGCTGCCGCCGCTGGTGGCGAGGCTGAGCGCGCGGGAGTCGGCGCCGTCGATGAGGGCTGACGGGGCGGTGTACGTGTAGTCGAGGGTGTAGGCGCTCATGGCTTCTTTGCCTTTCGTATGTGGTGTATACGTCCTATCATGCCGTAAAGATTCGCACCCCGCTACCGCTTTCGTCATTGCCGTTTGGTGCATAAAAATCCCCGGCATTCTCGGTTGAGAAGTGCCGGGGAGAAGCTTTATTGGCTCACCCTCGGTGGGGTGGGCGTGGGCTCTAATGAGAGGCTCTGACTAGACGACGATCTGGCCGTTAAAGCGCAGGGCCAGGCCGTACAGGACCACTGCGATAACCCAGATGACAATCACGGTCACAGTCAGGCGAATCAGGTTCTTTGACGCCATACCGGAGGAGTTCAGGGAGTTGGTCATACCGCCACCGAACATGTCGGAGAGGCCGCCGCCCTGACCGCGGTTGAGCAGCACGAGCAGCACTGCAATCACGCTGGTGATGGCAATAATGACCATGAGTACGTTCATGATGACGTCCATGGGGACCTTCCTGTAGTCATTCTTCGGGCGGGGTCTGCGGCTTTCGCATTGCAGACAGACGGTTTAACTATACGCTACCGCCGCCGTTCGGTCACGTTGATTAGGTTTTTAGGCGGCGCGGTTAGTGCGGCGCTGGTACTCGCTGGGGGTCAGCTGCAGGGCCGCGGGCCGGTCGGTGAGCACGCGCTGGGCGGTGAGCTCATCGCCTTCGGTGTCGTAGGCGCGCACGTACCCGCCGTCGATGAGGTAGTAGGTGAACTGCTGCGCGGCCGCCCAGTAGGCGCCTCCTCCGGCGTAGAAGCCCTGGTCCACCCAGTCGCGCAGGGTGAGGGTCACGGGGATTTCGGGCGAGGAGGTGCGGCTGTAGAGCTGGTCGAGGAACTCGTCGCGGCGGCTCTCGAAGTACTGGTATTCGGGTGAGGATTCCCTGTACTCTTCGCTGCCCGCGTAGCCGAGGTCGCCGCCATCATTGCCGGGCAGGCGCGGGGCGCTGACCCTGCGGTTGCGGATGTAGAGGAAGAGCATCGTGCCGATGAGGCCTGCGATGATGAGGGAGAATCCGAAGCTGAACATGCCGTTAAGTGTACGGGGTGAACCGTGCGGCGGGCACGTTCCAGGTGGGTTTTGCGGCGAGGGGCGAACGGGTCCCGGCGTATCACCCACCGGCCGCGCATCGCCGGTTAGCGGGACTCCCCTTAGCCCAACTCCCCCGCCACTTTGCTGCCGAAACTCACGGACTTACGGAGGTGCACCCGTGAAGAAGCGCGGTTAAGTTAAAAGGCGCGGCGCCCGGTCGGGTGAGTACCCGGCTGGGCGCCGTAACGCTACGAAACGCTGTGCTGCGTCGGGGTTTTATGCGTCGAAGCGTGCGATGGCTGCGAATTCGTCAGCCTGCAGGGATGCACCGCCGACGAGCACGCCGTCCACGTCTTCCTTGCCCATGATGGAGGGTGCGGAGGAGGACTTGACGGAGCCGCCGTAGAGAACGCGGACCTTCTCGGCAACGTCTGCGGAGTAGAGCTTAGCGATCTCTGCGCGGATAGCTGCGGACATCTCCTGAGCGTCGTCTGCGGTTGCGACCTTGCCGGTGCCGATGGCCCAGACGGGTTCGTAGGCGACGACCAGGGTCTCTGCCTGCTCTGCGGTCAGACCAGCGATGGAGCCGCGCAGCTGCTCGAGGGTGTACTCGACGTGGGTGCCTGCCTCGCGGACCTCGAGGGGTTCACCGACGCAGAGGACGGGAGTCAGGCCGTGCTTGTATGCTGCCTGGACCTTTGCTGCGCACAGCTCGTCGCTTTCGTGGTGGTAGGTGCGGCGCTCGGAGTGGCCGACGAGCACGAAGGTTGCGCCAAGCTTGGAGAGGAATGCGCCGGAGATTTCGCCGGTGTATGCGCCGGAGTCGTGGACGGAGAGGTCCTGGCCACCGTAGAGGATGTCCAGCTTGTCGCCCTCGACGAGGGTCTGCACGGAGCGGATGTCGGTGAAGGGCGGGAAGACGGCAACTTCGGTTGCGGAGAAGTCAAAGTTTGCGTCGTCGAGGGTCCATGCGAGCTTCTGGACGAGGGTGACTGCCTCTGCGTGGTTGAGGTTCATCTTCCAGTTGCCTGCGATGAGGGGCTTACGCGACATAGTTCGCTCCTTAGCTTTCCCGCGCGGTATGCCGTGCGGGGTTGTTGTTCGGAATTTTCCTTTTCCATTTTAGAGGGTTGGCGGCATATTTTCACTGGTTCGGCGCGGTTTCATGCTTCACGTTGACTATTCTCACCCCGCGCTCGCTGATGGCGTGGAGCCTCGGATACGAAGTACCGGCAGGGCAGAGCTTAGGGGCTCTACCCTGCCGGTATTCTGCCGGTGGTGTTTGTCTACGGCGCGTTAGTAGCGGCTTCGGAAGAGGGACGCTTCAACGCAGAAGAAGGCAATCGTCAGAACAATCACAAGAAGCGCGGTAGCGCGCGCACTTATGGCGAGGGAACGACCCCAAGGCAGTTTTCGGGTAGCAATCTTCTCAACGATGAGCGCCGCAAGAGCACAGTAGGTGAAGCAGACGCACAGCAAAACAACAAACGAAATAATCAGAGTAGTCGTTGCTATCGAGGAAGATTCCCAATAGGCGTAGTACATCCAGAGGTAGGGAATGTTTGCGATAAAGTAAGCCGTGAATCCGCCCATGGGGAGGCAGATAAGCGAATACAGGCCCATGCGCTTGGGCTCTGCGGGGGCGGGGGCTACCGCCTCGGCAGCAGCTGCGGAGGCGGTGTCCGCTAGAGCAGGGTCTTGTTTGGGGCTCTGGATGGTGATTGCGGTAGGTGCCGCAGTGGCTTCTACCGCGGTGCTTTCTGCAGCGTTGTTCTGCACGGTATTCTCCGGCAAGGGGCTGCCCTGCACGGCGCTAGCCTGCGCGGGCGCACCGGGGTTCTGGGGCGACTGTTCCATATGTCTCCTAGTGTGGTTGGTGTGGTGTGGTTATCGGTGATGTCGTGCGGTTACCGGGAAGGTGGGTTCTTATACCTCTAGCCCTTCGAGAGAGAATCCCGGAGGGTACAGCGGCGTGGCATCCTTATCGTCTTCCACTAGCACCCAGCGGCCGCGCAGGTGCTCAGCACAGAGGAAAGCGTACTCTTCCTCACCGGTCTTCAAGAACTTATCGATGGGTAGCTTCTCCCCCGTTTGGGGCATGTAGAAGATGGCCTCATCACGAATAAGGCGTATGGCTTGATATTTACTGATATTGCGACCGTTCTTTTGGCGTCTACCGATACCGGGAATTGTGACCTGCACACGGTACACGTCCTGATTAGCAATAAGCCAGCCGCGGTTTTCCCGGTAGAGCCGAAGAAGCTCCGGAGAAATAATCTCTTCTGGGTTGATTACTTCGGAGAGCGGTTTAGTATCCCCGGTGTAGTAGAAATAGTTCAGGGCCGCGTAAAAGTACGCCTGAAAAATATAGAAACCACCGCGGTTATACTCATTTATTTTCGGTTGTAGAACAGGGTACGGCACATTCTGGGCTGCGCGCTCTTCGGTGGCGGGCACGTACCTGCCGTTGCGTTCGTAGGCGGTGTACACGAGCCAACCAGAAGCACTTCCCCAATCATTCCAGTTAGTATCAAACTTCTCCTCGGGTTCCAGAGCAATCAGTGCCCTGTCTCGCTTGAGAAGGCGCATTTCCTGCTTTTCCTCATCGGTGGCGAGGATACCGGTCTGCCGACCGACGAAGAGAGCGCCGAGGGTGCCCACGCCTGCTATTGCGAGGGCACGACGAGAAAAGCGGGGCTTCCGCGGCTCCTGCTGGTGAGCAAGTAGCTCACCAGACGATATCGGATGTGCGTCCTGGGAGGAGTTCTGCTGGGCGCTCGTCTCCTGTTCCTTACGTTGGGGTCCCATGGTTATACCTCCTTTTCGGGGATGAAGTGAATATCCCATCCGGGATCGAGGAAACGCGAGCGCAGGGTACCGTAGATTGCTCCGTCGCGAAGGAGTCCGCGCGTGTCGAATTCGGTGATGGGCTGTAGCTGCCCGGTGTCTTTCCGGAAGACTTTTGCTTCGGGAAGGATGTCGAATTTGACGTTCCAGTCGAAGATTTTTTGTTCTTCGTTGTGGATGCGCGGTTGTGCTTCGAGAATGTGCATGGTCAAGATTTGTTGATTGGGGGTGATGACCCACCCTTTTCCGTCGTCAAAGATATCTTGGATGGCGGGGAAGAATAGTTCTTCGGCGGTCATTGCATATTCGAGGCGACGCGAATCGGATGCCAAAAGCATATAGTTTTGGCATTGATAATAGTAGATATTATAGAATTCCAAATCAGCGGACGTTAGAAATTTAGTAAACGTGTAGGTGTAGTCTGGCGGCGGCGCAGAATATGCAGGGTGCTGCTGGCCTGCCGGGGTATAAATTCCAATCATGTCAGTATTGACAAGATGGTATGCTCCCCTATAGTCTTCTTGGTTGAAGAATTTTTTAGTCCACTCCGGGTCGACAGTCATTTCCTCTCCTTCCTAAAATATATCTCTCATTACCTAACGCTAATTTGAATTCATGAATCTATTTCGTATATCCAGCAACAGAAGCACCCTTGGGCAATAAGAGATCGCCCTGCAGATTTTCGTCGACGCTTACCCAACGTCCATCCAAAAATTCACCGTAGAAATCTATAGTCGGGTGGCGGTCAGTATGAAACATATCCCGAAAATATTTCACTTCGCCGGTATCGCGATACACAAAATAGGCATCTCCATATATCGACAATTCTGTCTGCAACTTGTATATTTTTCGTCCCTGAATCTCTCGGCTACCGTATCCGTGAGTTTCCACCATATACGATTCAATCTCTTGATCCGAAACAATCCACCCCTGATTATTGGCGATAAATTCGTACACATTAGAAAAGATAACTTTTTCGGGGTCAACTATCTTTGCTAGGGGCTCAAGATCACCGGTCAAATACCCGTAGTTCTTGGCGGCATTATAGTAGGCAAAGAACAAGTACATACCTGAAATATCGTATGTATTCATCTTCTCGCGGATAACCGGGTAGGGTACATTCTGCGCGGGGCTCTCACGGGTTGCGGGAACGTAGACACCATCTTTTCGGTATGCGGTATACACCAGCGGACCAGATAGACCTGCTGCAGTATTCTTATAGCTTTCCTCTGCAATTGTTGTTGCAGGCTCAGCGGCGGCTAGTGCCTGATTTCGCTCCCACGCGGCATCTTCTTGTGCGATTCGCTCGTTTAGCGAAGCTCTCCAGTTTGAGCCTGCTACATACAGACCCGATGCCGCGGCAACACCCACCCCGACGGATCCCGCCAGCAGAACACGACGGGAGATTTTGGGGGTCTTCTTCTGCTCTGATGGGTTGTTACTGATAGAGGGTTCCCGAGAAGCAGGGGCGTTATTGTTTTCCTTCACTGTGTTTCCTTTCCTCTAGTTCCCCTGTACAGGACCATATGTGGGGGTAAAGTTGACTTCCCACTTGGGGTCTAAAAATCGGCACACCATAGTTCCGTAGATGGAACCGCCTGTAACAAGATTGCGGGTGTCAAAATCAGTAATCGGGTAGAGTTTTTTCTCTCCCGCGATAAAGACTTTCGCCTCTGGTTTCAGGTCGTATCGAACGTTAATTTCGCACACATGATTTGCTTCATCCACAATACGGGGCTGAGGTTCAAGAATCGTGAAATTAAGAATTCGCTGGTTTGAGGTAATGACCCAGCCACTAGCGTTGTCGTAGAGTTCTTGGATGGCGGGGAAGAATAATCCACCTAACATATTTTCAAGATGAAGTCGTCGTGCATCCCCAGCTAGAAGCATATAGTTCTGATAATTTGCATAATAAGTGACCGCGATATTCATGGAAGAAGCCGTCATATTACGCTCGTATGTGCTGTTGTAGTATGGCGGCGGTGCAGCGTATGCGGGATGTTCTTCCGTTGCTGGTTCATATATGCCGATATTAAATACATTTTTCGGATCATTGATTGCCTCGCGGTAATCGTAGTCGTCATGGAATGGTTTTGCGTAGGCGTTGTGCTTCGGGGAAGCGCTCGCTGTCGCCGAAGGGGTTTCTTTTGATTTATTCTCTTTGGTTTTTGGCGTGGATGAGCAGGCACTCAAAGCTAAGACGCTACCAGCTCCAAGCACGCCCTTCATAAACCCTCTACGAGAAGTAGGGTAAATAATACTCACAGCAATAATCCTTGAGGTTACATAAATTTTCTACATTTGTTGGGGGTTGAAATATCTAATGTATCAACTTACGAAGAACACCCATTGTTCAGACAACAAATGAGATCATTAAACGAATAAATACCTTTAGCGAGTCAGCATCTGACCTGTCGGTGTTAGATGCTTGAGCCGCATTGTAAGAGCTTCAGCACACTCACTTTGAAAAGGTACAGGGACGGCATAAGCCTGAAAAGTAACCATATATTTAGCTTCCGGAAGTTGAAGTTGATGTGACGGTGAACGAGCTTCGTCGCCCACACCTCAAGGTAACACACGCACCCTCTGCGCACGAACCCAGCAGGACGGATTCTGCCTCCCATTGCTTCCACCTCCCCCAGCCAACCGCGAAGAGCCCACCCGGAAAGTCCAGCAAGAAACCCCCGCCAGCAAGAAACCCCCGCCAGCACAGTACCGAAAGTACTGCCCGGCGGGGGTTCCGAAAGAAGCTACATAGAGAAAGCTATAGGTTACCAAAACCCTTCGGGTAGATCGGCTCGTAGGTGTTGCGGTTGCTGTAGCCGTCGCGGTCAACCACAATCACCCACTGCCCGCGCAGATGCTCCACAGCCAGCGAGAAACGCCCCAGGTACCTCAAATATTTGCGGACATCCTGCTTCTCTCCCGTCTCCTTAACGTAAAACGCAAGGTCCGTAGCCTTAGTCGTGTACAGGGTACTCATCAGAATATTTCGGCTCGTATTTTTAGCTTTTTCACCCGCAATAAGATCATCAACAACGTTGGCGCTCAGCACATTCTTATCAGCCGAAATAATCCACCCGCGCTTCTCCCTATACAGGCGAAGAATTTCGGGGTGCAGCACCTTTTCCGGGTCCGTGACCTTAGAAAGAGGCTCAGTATCGCCCGTGTGGTAGAAGTAATTCATCGACGCAAAGAAGTACGCCAAGAATGCGTACAGGCCAGCGCGGTCGTAGTTATCCATTCCGGGCTGCTGAATAGGGTACGGCACGTTCTGCGCTGCCTGCGCCTCGGTAGCAGGGATGAAGCGGCCCTTACGCTCAAACGCCGTGTAGACGAGCGGCCCGGAGGAAGGCC
>ERZ773074.562-NODE-562-length-15528-cov-23.123505_pt1 | contig 15528 bp, 9 predicted proteins | sample MGYA00580615_ERZ773074 | MGnify/ENA primary metagenome ERZ773074 (study PRJEB29015, sample SAMEA2738126) | human oral metagenome | biome: human oral; feature: human-associated habitat; material: saliva | place: China | collected 2160 ...
GCTCTTCGCAGGCGACCCTGAACCTGCAGTCCTCCACGATTGAGGGCACCCCCGCGCCCGTGGCCAGCCCCACCGGCAAGGCCGCGACCAAGGAACAAAACCTGATTGCGCCCCCGGCCGCAGGCTCCGAGGAAAGCTACGCCAAGAGCGTGGTGGATGCGGATAAGACCACCCAGCAACGTCACGCAAGCGCGGCCGCGAGCGCCTCGGCGAGCGCAACGGCTAGCCCCGCCGCGGCCAATAACGCCGCGAACAGCGGGACCTCGCAGAACAGCGCTACAAACAACGGCGCGGCGCAGCAGCCCGCCCAGCCGAGCGCCTCCGCCGCTGCGAACGGCGCGAACGCCGCCAACACGAACACCAATACGAACAACGGTGCCGCTAACGGCACCGCACAGAACGGCCAGGCCACCCGCTAGCCGCCCCCAACCGACACCCCACACAGCACGAGAACCGCGAAAGGATACCCCCGAATGAGCTTCGACGCGCGCCATCACGCGAACGAACCGGCATCCGGGAAGCCGGACCTGACCCGCCGAGGCTTTCTGGCCGGCGCGGCCGCCACCGGTGCCCTGGGCGTCATCGGCGTAAACCTTTTCGTGCGCCAGGGCTTCGACCCCGGCGGGGTTGCCAACGCCTCGCGTCAGAAGCGTCTGCGCTCGCAGGTGCTTCCCGCAGTGCGCGGGCAGATTCTCGATATTAACGGCAACGTCATGGCCCGCTCGGTGCAGCGCTACAACCTCACCGCGGACCAGACGGCCGTCGCCACCTTTAAGCGCTACAACGAGGACCGCACCGAAAAGATTGAGGTGACCCCGAGCCAGCTGGTCTACGAGATAACCGATATCCTCAAGAGCGTGGACCCGGGCATCACCGACGAATTCATCAAGTCGAAGCTGGACGGCACCTCCAAGTACTCGGTCATTAAGACCGACGTTTCTCCCGAGATTTTCCACAAGATTGACGACCTTGGCGCGCCCTTCATCTACGGCGAGGCCTTCTCTCAGCGCCTGTACCCCAACGGCAGCGTGGGCGGCTCCGTGGTCGGCAAGTACAACATCGTGGATGAGCCCGACGGCAATGGCACCGGCGGCACCGTGACCCGTAACTTTTCGGTGGGTATTGAGCGCGTCTTCGAAAAGGAGCTGGCCGGAACCCCCGGCGAGCGCACCTACGAGATCAGCGCGGACGGTGTGCGCATCCCCGTGGCCAAGGAGGAGCAGCGCCTCGCGGTTGACGGTAAGGACGTGCGTCTGACCATTAACCGAGACATCCAGTACTTCGCCCAGCAGGTTGTGCGCGCCCGCGCCGAGGAGCTCAAAGCGGAGTGGTGTACCGCAATCGTCATGGACGTGCGGGACGGCTCCCTGCTGGCGCTGGCGGATTCCTCGACCATGGATCCCGGCGCGAAGACCATCGAGGACGCCACGGATATGACCCCGCGAGCCATCTCGCAGAACGTGGAGCCCGGTTCGACCGAGAAGATGCTAACTGCTTCGGCGCTGATTGAGCAGGGCCTGACCACCCCGACGAGCGTGTATGACGTGCCCGCGACCCTCACGATTGACGGCCAGACCTTTAAGGACGCGTTTGAGCATGCGGCGCAGCGCCGTACTTTCTCGGGCATTATTCATGACTCGATGAACACCGGTACGGTGCTGGTCGGTCAGAAGCTCAGCAAGGAAGAGCGCTACAACTGGTTGAAGAAGTACGGCGTGGGCGAGTTTACCGGCATTGAGCTGACCGGTGAGGAGCAGGGTATAATCGCTGATTGGCGTGATTGGGATGGCCGTCAGCAGTACACTGTGCTGTTCGGTCAGGGTGTTGCGCAGACTCCGCTGCAGACCGCCATGATTTTCCAGGCGCTGGGCAATAAGGGCGTTCGTCTGAAGCCGCGCATTGTGGACGCGATCATTGACGCCGACGGTACCGAACATAAGCGTGCCGTAGAGCCTGGCGAACGCATGGTCAGCGAGGAGACTGCCGCTTCCTGCCTGACTCTCATGGAGAATGTGGTGGAGCAAGGCCACGCCCGTCCGGCGAAGGTGACCGGCTACCGCGTGGGCGGTAAGACCGGTACTGCGGAAACTCCGAGTGAGAAGGGCGGCTACGACGGCAACACGACCTCCTTTATTGGTGTGGCGCCGATTGAGAACCCGCAGTTCTTGGTGGCGGTGACCATGCAGCGTCCTGAGGGTAGCGTGGGTGCGAACGGTACGACGGCTGAGTTCTCCAAGATTATGGAGAAGACCCTGCACACCTATAATGTGCCGCGTTCTACCGGTGAACCGGAGATAATTCCGATCTTCGCGGACGGTAAGAGTAACGGGTAGAGACCGTCTCTTCGCGCGGGTGAATCAAGATTCTGAACACCCGCCAAGAGATTAAGACCGTAGAATATTGAATGACCCCGTGTGCCCCGAGGCACCACAATAGCGAGCTCCCCGCCCAATCCGCGGAGAGGAAAGAAGGATGATGGATACCGCATCTCACGCATCCGGCCCGAATCTGCTGGGCGGCGATGCCCAGACTCTGCGCCCGAAATCTGTGCGCCCCGTGAGCCTGGGGCACCTTCTCGACACCCTGCGTGATCTCGGTGCCGAGGTGAGCTCGCGTCCGGCCGCGCAACAGAGCGGCGCTGTTGAGGACGTTGAGGTGACCGGCATCAGCATGGACTCGCGAGGCGTCTGCGCGGGAGACTTGTACGTGGCCCTGCCCGGTGCGAAGGTGCACGGCGCGCAATTCGCCGAGGGTGCCCTGAAGCTGGGAGCCGCGGCGATTCTGACCGATGCCGCCGGTGCCGAGTTGCTGGGTGAGGCTGCGGTTCCGCTACTGGTGACCGAGCACCTGCGTGAGTACGTAGGCCCTCTAGCCGCACAGATTTACGGTTCGGCTTCTTTCCCCGCTACTCACCGTTACGCGGTGACCGGTACGAACGGCAAGACCACCTCCACCTACATGCTGGAGTCCATTTTCCGCACCGGCCTGGGTGTAAAGACCGGCCTGATTGGCACGATTCAGATTCTGATTGACGGCGTGTCCGTGCCCTCGAAGATGACCACCCCCGAGTCGCCCCACGTGCATTCGTTGCTGACCATTATGGGTGAGCACGGCCTACGGTGCGCCGCGATGGAAGTGTCCTCCCACGCGATTGATTACCACCGTGTCGACGGCGTGAAGTACGCCGTGGCCGGTTTTACGAACCTGACCCAGGATCACCTGGACCTGCACGGCACGATGGAACACTACTTTGAGTCGAAGGCTCAGCTGTTCACTCCCGAGCGCGCCGAGCTGGCCGTAATTACCGCGGACGATAGCTGGGGCGAGAAGATGCACGCCTCCGCCGCCGAGCGGATGGGGGCCGAGCACGTGCACCGCCTGGTGACCGCCCGCGGTGCCGGCCTCGCCGAGGTCCCCGCCGAGTTTGGCGAGCGCGATTGGGCCGTGGTCCGCGTGCAGCGCGAGGGCCTGGGCCACCGCTTCTACCTGGAGAACGGCGCCGGCGAAAGCATTGAGTGCTACACGGGCCTGCCCGCAGATTTCAACGTTTCGAACGCGGCCCTGGCCGCCCTCATGGCGTACCTCGATACCGATGCCGCCGAGCGCGAGCTGTTGCTGCCGGCCCTGGCCTCCGGTCCGGCGCTCACCCCTGTGGTGCCCGGCCGCATGCAGCTGATTTCGCTGGCGCCGCACGCCATCGTGGACTTCGCGCATAACCCCGACGGCCTGACCCGCGCGCTGGAGGCTATGGACCGCCCCGGTGACGGCAAGGTCATGATTGTGTTCGGCGCGACCGGCGAACGAGACCACCTCAAGCGCCCCATCATGGGCGCGATTGCCGCTCAGAACGCCGATATCGTCATCGTTACCGATGACGATCCGCACGGTGAAGAGCCCGCTCCGATTCGTGCCGCCGTCGAGGAAGGCGCGCAGAAGGCGCAGAACCGTCGCGCCCAGCAGATCTTGAACATTTCCCCGCGATCGGCGGCCATCGATACGGCGATTGCCCTGGCCACCGAGCACGATGCGATTCTCATTGCCGGCCGCGGCCACGAGACAGAGCAGGACGTCGACGGCGTGGACATCGCCCTGGACGACCGTGTGGAGACCGCTCGCGCGTTGCACGCCCACGGCTTCGAGGTGCTCCCCGATTACCGTCGCATGATTGACACCGCAGGGGCCGCGCAGGCCACCGAGACGACCGAGACCGCTGAAGGTAGGTAGAGAATGATTAAGCTCAGCGCCGCCCAGATTCTGGAGGCGACCGGCGGCACCGCAATCGGCCTGGACGGCCGTGAGGAGCAGGTGCACGCGACCTTCGCCACCACCGACTCTCGCGAGGTGGAGACCGGCACCCTGTTCGTGGCAAAGCCCGGCGCCGTCACGGACGGTCACAAGTTCGTTCCCACGGCGTTCGAGAGGGGCGCAACCCTTGCCCTGGTCGAGCGCGAAGTCGTCGACGAGCAGGGCGTTCCCTACCCGAGCATCCGCGTTCCCGACGTGGTGCTGGCCATGGGCGACCTGGCCCGCTACGCGATTGAGCAGATGCGCGCGCAGGGCGAGCTGACGGTCGTCGGTATTACCGGTTCGGCCGGTAAGACCACCACGAAGGATCTGCTGGCCGCCATCTTCACCCCCGAGGGCCCCACGGTCGCTCCGGTGGGTTCCTACAACAGCGAGGTGGGCGTGCCGCTGACGGTTTTCCGCGCGGACGAATCCACCCGCTACCTGGTCATTGAGATGGGTGCCGACCACGTGGGCAACATCGAATACCTGGCGAATATTGCGCGTCCCGACCACGGCGCAATCCTGAAGGTCGGTACCGCCCACGCCGGCGAGTTCGGCGGCGTGGACAATATCGAGCGCACCAAGGGCGAGCTGGCCGAGGGCGTTCAGCCCGGCGGCTCCCTCTCCCTGAACGCGGATGACCCACGCGTGCTGCGCATGGCCTCCCGCTCGGTCGCCCCCGTCACCTACTTCGGCGTGGGGGAGAAGACCGACGAAAACGGCCAGCCCTACGAGCGCTACGTGGCGGCGCTGAACCTGCGCACCACCGATGCCGGTTGCCCCGAGTTCACGCTGCGCCTGCCCGACGGTAGCGAGTACGAGATTTCCTCCCGCCTGATCGGTGAGCATCACGTGCACAACCTGCTGGCCGCTGCGGCTGTCGCCTACAACAGCGGTATTGCGGGCGAGAAGATTGCCCGCGCGCTCAACGGCGCGGCGGCTGCCTCCAAGTGGCGCATGGCCCGCACCGACCGTGCCGACGGCGTGACCGTCATTAACGATGCCTACAACGCTAACCCCGAGTCCATGGCGGCGGCGCTGCGCACTCTCGCACAGTTGGGCCGCACCGTGGACCCGGCGACCGGTCAGCCGCACCGCACCTGGGCCGTGCTGGGCGCCATGCTGGAGCTGGGCGATGTGTCCGTTCAGGAACACGATCACCTCGGCCGCCTCGTGGTGCGCATGAACATTTCGAAGCTCATCGCGGTCGGTGACATCGCTAAGCCCATCTACAACGCCGCGCACCTGGAAGGCTCCTGGGGCAATGAGGCGACCTGGGTTCAGACCCCGCGGGAGGCCGCCCAGATTCTGCGCGCCGAGCTGCGTCCCGGCGATATCGTGCTCTTCAAGTCCTCGAACGGCGCGAAGCTGGGCCTGCTGGGCGACGAATTCGCCTTCGCCGAGGAGAGCTTCGGCTCCGCCGAGGACGAGGCCCCGACCTGGCTTTCCGCCGGCGACTTTGTTGAGGCTACCGACCTGAGCGAGCACCTGGCCGCCCACCTGGACGGTGCCGAGTCCAGCACCTCCGCACAGACCACCAACGAAGGGTAACGCTTCATGATTACCGTGTTGATTGCAGGAATCCTCGGGTTCCTTATCTCCCTGACCGCGCTTCCGGTGTTCATCAAGAAGATGAAGTCCCTCAAGCTTGGTCAGCTGATTCGCGATGAGGGCCCCGCCGCCCACCAGTACAAGGCGGGCACCCCCACCATGGCCGGCCTGATTTTCATCCCGGCGGCGATTCTTGCGTACCTGCTGACCATGGGCATTAGCGCCGTTTTCTTCGGCACCTCGCCGCTGCCGAGCGCCACCGCGTGGCTGACCATCGCCTTTACCCTGGGCATGCTCGGTGTGGGCGCTGCGGATGACATCATGAAGTTCCGGCACAAGGGCAACGAGGGCCTGACCGAGCGTCAGAAGACCATCGGCCTGCTCGCGGTGACCGTTCCCTTCGCCTTCCTGGCTTTCCAGTTCCCCAACGAGTCTGGCGCGCGCCCCGCGTCCACCGCGATTTCCTTTGTGCGCGACCTGCCGATTGACCTCTTTGCCGCCGGTGCGGTGTTTGGGTCCATCCTGGTGGCCGTGTGGATTACCCTCATCTCCCTGTCGGGCACGAACGCCGTGAACTTCACCGACGGCCTGGACGGCCTGGCCGGTGGCGTGATGATGACGATTTTCTCGGGCTACCTGACCATCAGCATCTGGCAGTACGTGCACGCCTGCACCGCGGGCGCCGGCACCGCCTGCTACGACGTTCGCGACCCGGGTTCACTGGCGCTGATTGCCGCATCCTTGATCGGTTCCCTGGCCGGCTTCCTCTGGTGGAACGTCTCGAAGGCGCAGATCTTCATGGGCGACTCCGGCTCCCTGGCCCTGGGCGGTGCGATGGTTGCCTTCGCCCTGTTCACCCGCACCGAGCTCCTGCTGCTGGTCATGGCACTGATTCCGGTGCTGGAGGTCTTCTCCGTAATCGTTCAGAAGTTTGTCTTCAAGGTCAGCCGCAAGCGCTCGGTTGCGGCGGGGGAGAAGCCCCTGCACGCGCACCGTTACTTCCGTATGACCCCCTTCCACCACCACATGGAGAAGACCGGTCTGAACGGCAAGTACTCAATCGATAAGAAGGGCCTGGAGCCCGGCACCGTCAGCAGCGGCGAGGTGAACTCCGTGTTCCGCCTCTGGGTTGTCAACGCCCTGTGCGTGCTGGTGGCCCTGGCTCTCTTCTTCGGCGACTGGTTCTCTCAGACTTCTGGAGTGATTCACTAATGTCAACTATGGAACAGGACGCACTGCGCGCCCGCCGCGAGGCAAACGCCCAGGCGATCGCCGTCAACCCGGTGTACGAGAACGAGCGCCTCGCGCAGCTGACCAGCTGGGACGCCCCCTGGGCCGGTCTGCGCGTCGTGGTCGTGGGGATGGGCACCAGCGGTGACGCCGCCGCGGATGTGCTCGCGCAGTTGGGTGCGCGCATCACGGTTATCGACGGGGCAGACACCCCCGAGAAGCGTGAGCGCATCCAGGTTTACCGTAACGCGTACGGACCGGTGAGCGGCCTGTTCGGCCCCGAGCACATGCTCGCCCTGCCGCAGGTTGAAGGGGAGGACCCCGAACTGGTCGTGACCTCTCCGGGTATTCGCCCCGACCACCCCGTGATGCTGGATGCCTACGAGCGCGGTATCCAGGTGTGGGGTGACGTGGAGCTGGCTTGGCGCCTCAACGACCGTGCCGGCCGCCTCAGCCCCAAGTGGCTGTGCCTGACCGGCACGAACGGCAAGACCACGACCGTGGGCATGACGGATTCGATTCTGAAGGCCGCGGGCAAGAAATCCATTCAGGTGGGCAACGTGGGTATGCCGATTGTGTACGCGATTGCCGACGATGAGCCCTACGAGTTTTTCGCGGTGGAGCTGTCGAGCTTCCAGCTACACTGGACCTTCTCCCTGTCGCCCTACGCCTCGGTCGTGCTGAACATTGCCGAGGATCACGTGGATTGGCACGGTTCTTTCGAGCGTTACAAGGCCGATAAGGCCCGCGTGTACGAGAACACCCAGGTGGCCTGCATCTTCAACACCGACCACGCCGACACCCTGCGCATGGTGGAGGAGGCCGACGTGGTGGAGGGCGCTCGCGCGATTGGCTTCAGCGCCACCCAGATGCCGGCCGTGTCGATGCTCGGTCTGGCCGAGAACATCATCGTGGACCGGGCCTTCCTGAAGAACCGCTACAACGAGGCGCTCGAGCTGGGCGTCGTGCAGGATTTGGCTCCCGCGCCGGGTAAGATGCCGGCCCAGTACACGGTCGAGAACGCCCTGGCCGCGGCCGCCCTGTGCCGTGCCGCCGACGTCGAGCCGAAGGCCGTGGGTGCGGGTCTGCGTTCCTTCAAGACCGGCGCGCACCGCAACCAGCTGGTGGGCTACGCGAACGACATCATGTGGGTGAACGACTCGAAGGCCACGAACCCGCACGCGGCCAATGCCTCGATGAGCGGTTACCCCTCGCTGGTGTGGATCGCCGGTGGCCTGTCGAAGGGCGTGGAGTACGACGAGCTGATTACCGCTCACGCCAAGCGTCTGAAGGCCGTGCTCATCATCGGCACGGATACCGCGGGTCTCAAGGCAGCTCTGGCCAACCACGCCCCGCAGGTTCCGACCTACAACCTGACCGCCTCTGTGGCCGACCCCTCGGACGGCATCGCCGTCATGAACGCCGCGGTGGCGAAGGCCGCCGAGATCGCTCAGCCGGGTGACACGGTGCTGATGGCACCGGCCGCGGCATCGATGGACCAGTTCAAGAACTATGCGGTGCGCGGCGAGGCGTTTGCGAACGCCGTGGCCGATCAGCTGGCCCAGTCGTAGCCTATTCGGCCCCGACCGGTACCCTAGCGTGTAGCGGCGTTCGCGGCCCGTGCCGCCTAAGCCGCGCTCTCGGGGGTGGGACGTTTTGGGTTCCACCCCCGCCTCTTTTCCCAATTGTTATCGCCGCCGCGATTCATCGCTGTGGGTTGTGGCGTTCCAAGCCTTAGGAGGGCATGTGAGTACCAGCGCATCCTCGAAGCGTTCTGCGTCTTCGCGGGCTGGCCGTTCCGAACAGACCGGGCACGCCTCGTCCCCGTGGACTGCCCTGAAGGAGATGACGGCACCGGCCCGTTCGTTTGGCAAGCGCCTGTACCGTCGCGGTCTGAAGGCTGACCTGTGGGATGTGCCGGTCATGCTACTGGTGACGACCCTGGGTTTGGCGATTTTCGGCTGCATCATGGTGCTCTCGGCTTCGAGCGTCACCATGATTTCGCAGGGCCAGTCACCGTTCTCTCAGGTGTCCTCGCAGATTCTCTTCCTGGTGCTCGGTGTGGTGGCGATGGCCGTCATTACGAATATTCCGGTGGGGTGGTATCACAAGCAGGTCGTGGTGAACGCGATGCTTGCGGTGGCCCTGGTGCTGCAGTTGGCGGTGGTGGTTATCGGCGTCGAGGTGAACGGTAACCGTAACTGGATTAAGCTGGGCCCCGTGCAGATGCAGCCTTCGGAGTTCTCGAAGCTTGCAATCGTGATGTGGCTGGCGTGGGTGTATAACCGCCAGGGCGATATTTCGCGGAGCTTCTGGCGTACCCTGTTCCCCTCCATCTACGGTGTGGGCGCCCTGATTCTGCTGATTATGGTCGGCGGCGATATGGGTACGGCCCTGGTGTACGGCTTCATTTTCCTGGGCATGATGTGGATGGCCGGTGCCTCACGTCGATCAATGCTGCAGATTGGCGGCGCGGTTGCCGCGCTGGCCCTGTTGGGCGTTTTGAGTAGCCCGAACCGAGTGGCCCGTATCTTCGGCATCTGGGGTTCGTGCACGAACGCTAACTGTGATCAGGCGAACTCGGGTGAGGTGGCGTTGGCGACCGGTGGCTTCCTGGGCGTTGGCCTGGGCCAGTCGCGCCAGAAGTACAACTACCTGGCAGAGGCCCACAACGACTACATTTTCGCGATTATTGGCGAGGAACTGGGCCTTCTGGGCACGATGGCGGTTCTGCTGCTGTACGTGGGTCTGGTGTACTGTGCGGTGCGTATCATGCTGCGCACCGCCGATCCGCTGGTGCGCCTGGCGACGGGCGGCATTATGGTGTGGCTGACCTCTCAGGCCATCATCAATATGGGTATGGTGTCCCGTATTCTGCCGGTGATTGGCGTGCCGCTGCCCTTTGTCTCCTACGGTGGTTCCTCGTTGCTGTCTTCGCTGTGCGCGGCGGGTTTGCTGTTGGCCTTTGCCCGGCAGACGCCCCTGCGAGGCGCGACAGCCCCGTCGAGCGTTGAGAACCAGAGCGCTCGCGAGATTCGCCGCGCAAACGCCGATTGGAAGCGCCGCCTGCCCCTGCAGGCCGTGGTGGAGCAGGAGGCCGCGGAACGCGCAGAGGCCGGTGGCCACCTGATGCAGGAGCAGCATCCGCTGTCGAAGCTGGGCAGCCTGAGCGGTTTTGTCCGGCGCTGGTTGGGCTTTGATCCGGAGCAGCGTCGCGAGTTGAAGCGCATCGAACAGCAGCGTGAGGCAGAGCGCGCCCGCGAAGAGGCCCGTGCGGCTCGTGAGGAAGCGGCCCGTGAGAAGGCTGAGCGGCAGAAGCTGGCTCGCCGTGCCCGTGAGGAAGCCGAGCGGCAGAAGGCCCTGGAGGAGGCCGAGCGGCAGAAGACGGACCGCGAGAAGGCGGCCCGCACGAGGGAAACCCGAGAGCAGAAGGCCCGAGAGCGCCGAGCCCCCGGCAAGGCTGCACCCGGCAAGATCGAGCAGCCCCGACCTGCTCGCCCGGTTCAGCGTCCGGCCGAGCAGGGCTCGAAGGAACAGCAGGCCCGAGGCCAGCGTCCCGGGCACAGGGAGCGTCGTCGTCCGCAGAATCGGCGCGGTGGTCTGCCCGCCGGCCTGCAGCCTCTGCATCCCGAGGACCGCGCACGCCGAGCACAGCGTCAGCAGCGTCAGCACGGTCAGTCGTCGCGCCGTCAGCCCGGTGGGGGAGAGCGGTAGAGAGATTTTCCGAGGTGGACAGCGGTCGAGAACGGCCTTACCTCTCGGCCCCGCGTTCCTTCAAAGCGCCCCCGACCTGAGCTACAGCTCGCGGTCGGGGGCGTTCCGCCGCGCTCTGTGGTGCGGGACGATAGCGTAAAATGATGCTGTACCGATGTATTGGGAGAGAGACCTATGACGAAGAAGGCACCCTCTATAGTCTTCGCCGGTGGTGGCACCGCCGGTCACATTAATCCGATGCTTGCGATTGCCCGCGCCGTTCGCGACCTTGAACCGAACGCCAAGATTCTGATGCTGGGCACCGCCGACAAGATGGAAGCCGACCTGGTTCCGGCGGCCGGCTTCGATATTGAGTTCATTCCCCGCGCGGCCTTCCCCCGTAGCATTAATCGCGCGGCGCTTGCCTTCCCCGCGAAGTTCCTGGGCGGTCTGTCGAAGACCCGCCGCATCCTCAAGGACGCCGAGGCCGACGTCGTGGTGGGCGTGGGCGGTTACGTGTGCCCGCCGGCGTACCTGTCTGCCTTCTTCTCGAAGATTCCCGTGGTCATTCACGAGGCGAACGCGAAGCCCGGCCTGGCTAACCGTCTGGGCGGTCGCTTCGCGAAGTTTACGGGTGTGGCCTTCCCCAATACACCCTTCCCGCACGCGACCCTGGTGGGCATGCCCATGAAGGATGAGATTGCCTACCTGAACCGCGACGCGCACCGTTCGAAAGCCCGCCGCAACCTGGGCCTGGACCCGGAAAAGCCCACCGTTATCGTGACAGGTGGTTCACTGGGCGCGCTGAGCCTGAACAACGCCGTGTCGGCCTGCCGTGATCGCTTCGCAGAGTGGGACTTCCAGATTCTGCACATCACCGGTAAGGGCAAGACCGTTCTGGACGAGAACGGCGAGCCCCTGAGCGCCCCGAACTACCGTCAGATTGAGTTCAGCAACGGCATGCAGGACGTGTACGCCGCCGCCGATCTGCTGCTGGTGCGCGCCGGTGCGGCCACGGTGAGTGAGGTTGCCGCGGTGGGTGTGCCCGCTATTTTTGTGCCGCTCCCCATTGGTAATGGTGAGCAGGCCCTGAATGCTCGTTCCCTGGTGGAGGCCTCCGCGGCCCTGCTGGTGAAGGACGCAGAAGTCACCGGTGAGTGGTTTGCCCGTGAGATTCCGGAGCTGATGGCAAACCCCGAAGAACTGGAGCGCATGGGCGCTGCAGCCTATAAACTTGGTATCCGTGACGCGGCTCGCGTTATGGCCGAAGCAGTATTGAAGGCAGCTGAGAACTAATGACTGAACTGATGAATCTTGAGATGGTGCTGCCGGCACCCCTGAACCCGCCGTTCCCCGAGCGCCACGCGATGGACGCGCTGGGTCGCGTGCACTTCATTGGCATCGGCGGCGCGGGTATGAGCGCTATCGCCGCGCTGATGCTGCAGGCCGGCGTGACCGTGAGCGGTTCGGACCGCGCGGAATCTTCGGCCGTCGAATCTCTGCGTGCCGCCGGCGCCCACGTGAGCGTGCCCCAGTCCGCCGAGAACATCGTTGACGTCGACACCGTGGTGATTTCCACCGCGATTCGCGAGGATAACCCCGAGCTGGCCGCTGCCCGCGCGCAGGGCCTTCCGGTTCTGCACCGCTCCGAGGCGCTGGCCGCCGTGATGGGGCTTTCGCAGGTGGTGGCGGTGGCCGGTACCCACGGCAAGAGCACGACCAGCTCCATGATTTCCGTGATGTTCGATCAGCTGGGCCGCAACCCCTCCTTCGCCGTGGGCACCGTGATCGCCGGTCGCGGCACGAACGCGCACCTGGGCGCGCAGGGCCCCGACTCGATTTTTGTGGCCGAGGCCGACGAATCGGACGGTTCCTTTGTGCGTTACCGACCGGCGATTGCCGTGGTGACGAACGTTGAGCCCGACCACCTGGACTTCTACGAGACCGACGAGCGCGTCTTTGAGGCGTTCAACCGCTTCGTGGGTTCGCTGGCCCCCGGCGGCGTGCTGGTGACCTGCGCCGATGACGCCGGTGCCGCCTCCCTGGCCGCCCGTTCCCGCGCGGCCGGCGTGCCGGTCGTAACCTACGGCGAGTCCGAGGATGCCGACCTGCGCATCCGTGAGATTACGAGCGCGGGTTCCTCCTCCTCGTCGACGGTGGAGTGGTCCTTCGAATGTCGCGGTGAGCGCTTCGAGGGCAAGCAGGAGCTGGCGCTGAAGGTTCCCGGCATCCACAATCAGCTGAACGCCGCGGCCGCCTTCATCACCGCGCTGCTGACCGGTGCTCAGGGCCCCGAAATCGCCGCCGCCCTGGGGGAGTTTGTGGGTGCTGACCGTCGCTTTACGCTGCGCGGCGAGGTCGCGGGAGTGAAGGTCTTCGACGACTACGCACACCACCCGACCGAGGTGTTCCGTGCCCTGCAGACCGGCCGCACCGTGGCCGACGGTCACAACCTGTACGTGATTTTCCAGCCGCACCTGTTCTCGCGCACCCGTGAGTTCGCGAAGGAGTTCGCGGAGTCCCTGTCGATGGCCGATCGCGCCTACGTTCTGGATATCTACCCGGCTCGCGAGCAGCCCATTGAGGGCGTGACCAGCGAGCTGATTACGGGTGCCGGTTTCTCCGAGGTGCGCTACGCGACCGCGGAGAGCGCTATCGAGGACATCGCCTCGTACGCTCAGAGTGGCGACATTGTGATGACCGTTGGCGCCGGCGACGTGACGACTCTGGGCCCGCGCCTACTGGAGGCCCTGCAGATTCGTCACGACGGCGACCTGACCAAGAAGTCGGAGGCTTAGGCTGTGCCGATGAGTCCCATGCCCCCATCGGAGGGGCATTCGCGCGCGCCGAAGGCCCCGCGCTCACGTGCTCGTCGGCGCGCCCAGGAGCTTGCGCAGGAACAGCCTGCGGCTCAGCACACGGCGGAGGCGCAGCCCACCGCTGACGCGCAGACCCCCGCGACCGGTGTCCCCGAGCAGAAGAAATCTCACGGGTCTGAGTCTCAGACCTCTTCTGGTTCTCACTCGGGCACTGCCTCCACCGTGGGTCGTCGCCCCTCGGGGGCTACGATTCGCCCCACCAGCCCGGCTCGTGCCGAGAGCGTGGCCCTTGTGGACGGCGCGATTCGTCGCGTGCCCGCGGCTACCTCCGGTTCGCAGGAGCTCTTCGACGTGGAGGCCTTCGAAGATTCTCCCAAGGAGACCGAGAAGGCATCCGGCCGGTCGGCGCAGGTTGAAAGCGCGCGGACTGAAAATGCGAAGGACGCGGCGGGGGAGAAGCCCAGCGCTAAGCACGGAGAGAAGACCGAAAAGGGCGCCGACGGGGCCGAAAAGACCGGCGACGGTGATGCTTCTTCCGAGCGGAAGACTTTCGCCGACTCCCCGTCGGCGGGGGACGATTCCGCTGAGACCGAGCCCGCAGAGCCCGCCGAACAGGCCCGCCCCGCAAGCCGCTTCGGCCGCTGGCGCGTGGAGCGAGAACGACAGCGCGCCGCCGAGATCGAGAAGGAACGCGAGCGTGAGCGCCGGGAGGCGCAGCACGAGCGCATCCTGAAAGATCCCGGTCTGGACGGCCTGCGTGCCGAGGAGCGTCCGCGCAAGGAGCGCACCCCGCTCACTCGGGCCCGCAAGCTGCTGTACACGGCGATTGCGCTGGCCCTCGTGGCGGTGCTGTACGTGGTGCTGGTCTTCTTCTCGCCCCTGCTGGCCACTCAGACCATCACGGTGCGCGGTGCCTCCCTGCTGGAAACCACCCAGGTGGAGCAGAAGCTGGAGCCCCTGCGCGGGGTTCCGCTGACACGCATCGACGAGAAGCGCGTGCGCGAGCTGATTGGTCAGGACAATGTGCTTCGCAGCGTTCAGGTGGAGAGCCGCCCGCCGCACGAGCTGGTGGTGACCCTGAAGGAGCGCACCGCCATCGCAATCGTCAAGGAGGGGGAGACCTACCATACCGTGGACACCGACGGGGTGAGCCTGATGGAGTCTTCCTCCGAGCCGAGCACCTCGGTTCCCCTGGTACGATTGAATGGTGATGACCCGCAGCATTCGGATGAGTTCCGCACGATTTCGACGGCCTTGTCAGCGATGCCGGCTGAGCTTCTGGCTCAGGTAAAGGAAGCGAGCGCGACCTCAACCTCGAGTATTACCCTCACGCTGCGGGATAATACGACGGTGCAGTGGGGTACCGCCCAGGAGAGCGAGCTGAAGGCTAAGGTGCTTCTGTCGCTCCGCCAGGCGGTAGCTCAACGGGCTCAGGAAGAAGCCTCTTCAGGTGCCCAAGCGCAGAAGGTGACCGTCTATGACGTGTCGGCCCCGCGCGTACCGGTGACCCGTTAGGGGAACTACCAATGGGCGCTTTCCCTCCCCTTTTTGTGTGAATTCCGCAAAAAGAGGGGGTAATTGCGCTGTGTAGCTAGGAACCACCAAAAACAGTTTGGTATCCTAACAGATAAAGTCATTCTTTAGAGGAAACCTTTAGGCTTAGATTGAGCTGGGGGTCTTCCGAAGCTGGAACACGGAACAATCGAGGATTACATGGACGCTGGAACTCCCCAGAACTACTTGGCAGTCATCAAGGTCGTTGGTATCGGCGGCGGTGGCGTCAACGCAGTCAACCGAATGATCGAGGTTGGCCTGCGCGGCGTTGAGTTCATTGCTATTAACACTGACGCCCAGGCTCTGCTCATGTCCGATGCAGACGTCAAGCTGGACGTCGGTCGTGAGCTGACCCGCGGTCTTGGCGCGGGCGCAAACCCCGAGGTTGGCCGTC
>ERZ773074.576-NODE-576-length-15364-cov-3.262133_pt1 | contig 15364 bp, 14 predicted proteins | sample MGYA00580615_ERZ773074 | MGnify/ENA primary metagenome ERZ773074 (study PRJEB29015, sample SAMEA2738126) | human oral metagenome | biome: human oral; feature: human-associated habitat; material: saliva | place: China | collected 2160 ...
TCTGTTCTAAGTAGCAATGAAGCTGTGGGATAATGTGCTCTTTTATTTATAACCTCTTGTGCACTGATTACAGAGTCTCCTATATAAGGTCTTATAAGGTTTGGAGAAAATGTGGCATCCAGATTTTCAACCTTTGCAGCATGAAAGCAAAAGCTTATTTCAGGATGTGCATCCATATAATCCACCTGTATTTGAAGTTTATTCTCATCACACCAGTAATCATCACCCTCACACATTGCTATATATTCTCCGCCGGCTCTCGGAAAATTATATTTTCCGCTTGGATTGGTAACCCCTTGTGAGTACATATTCTCCTCATGAAATAAGGGCTTTATAATATTCGGATATCTTTTTTCATATTCTCTTATAATATCCGCAGTATCGTCTGTGGATGCATCGTCATTTATCAAAATCTCTATATCAAAATCCCTTTTCTGTGCAAGAAAAGAATCTATAGCCTTTTTAATATACTTACCGTGGTTGTAGGTAATACAGCATATACTTACTTTCATATATCCACTTTTCCTTTAAAGGCAATCATGCCTGTTATAATATTCTCTCAATTTCAAGGCTTTAAACCCCGATATCATACTATAGCATAAAATAATGTCTTATAGTTAATTTTTAAAATATTTTATGAATTTTGATAACTTGTAGATACATCCTCTCTATGATATCATTACTACATTGGAGGCGGACATGACAAAATATACTTTACTGCAATGGATTGCATTTTTTTACATATATTGTTTTTTCGGCTGGTGCTTTGAAAGCGGCTATGCAAGTATCAAAAATAAAAGACTTGAAAACAGAGGGTTCCTTAGAGGGCCTTATATACCGATATATGCTTTCGGTGCCATATTTGTACTTATAATTACAGACTCGTTTCAGGGAAATATCTTTGAGGTATATTTTTCGGGAATGATTGCCGCAACCGTACTTGAATATATCACAGGTTATGTGATGGAAAAACTTTTTAAAGTAAAATATTGGGACTACAGTGACCATAAGATTAATTTAAACGGCTATATATCACTTTCCACCTCTATAGCCTGGGGCTTTTTATCCGTTGCACTTACAGATTTTTTGCAGGTAAATGTATACAAATTTGTCTCCTCATTGGCTGAAACCACACTGAAAACATCTGTAATTATTATAAGTATTATCTTTTTTTCAGATTTACTTCTGTCTGTCAAGGCGGCATTCAGCCTTGCAAGAGCATATGCAACTCTTATGAAAGCCAAGTCCGAATTTGGCGAAGTCGGAGCGAAACTATCAGGTATGGCTGAGGGCTTTGTCAGCGAAACTCAAAGCAAGCTGACAAGTATCAGAGACAGTGTATCCAATCAGGTAAACAGAGCCAATGAATATATCTCAGGCGGCAAAGTAAGCCTGTCGGCGTTAAAATCCGATATCGAGGGGAAACTCTCCTCGCTTTCAAACTCGGTGGCTTCAAAATCACCTGCATATCTTGAATTAAAACGCAGATATGAAGTAGCAAGAGAAAAATACAACCTCAACTTCCCGAAAATAGGTAAAGTGATGTCATTTTTTATCAGAAATATGATTAAGGGTAACCCGGGACTGAATAAGAAATATTTGGATCAAATGAAGGAGCTTGTTGAAATCAGAAAGAATAATAAATAAAAAACTGCGAGTAAAATCGCAGTTTTTTATATAAATTCTTTTGCCAATCTTAACAAAATTGACTTTTCATTGTTCATCGGATTTTCTATCACTTTCTTTAAAAGAAATTCCAAAACCTCACCGATTTTGGGGCCTTTTGAGATACCGATGTCCATCAAATCCTTGCCTGTAATATCAAGCATACTGATTTCATATGCATGGTTTTCCTTCAGTATCAGACTGTACCTGTTCTCTATAGTATCTATTTTATCAAGAATGTCTTTATTCTTTTTATCAGTCTTTAAAATTTCAATATAGTCACAAAAAAGATCCGCTCCGATTCTGTGCAGCGACCATCTGATATCTTCATCAGAGCTTGGCAGCGAATTTTTCAACTCTTTTACAAGCAAATATGCATTATTCCTTGTGGCATTGTCGGACTTAAGTTCGAAAAGTATCTTCTTTACAGCTTCCGTATTTTCAATATTCTCTAAAAAAGCCGCCCAGTACATATGTTTCTTATTGTGAAACTTTCTCGGATAAAAATCATATATATTTTCATCAAGCTTTGCAAACTCTTTTCCGATATATCTGTAGAGTCCGCTTGTATAAACCATTTTGATATTTTGTGCAAACTCTCCGCAAAGCGACTTGTTGAGCTCCACAAAGATTCTCTCTTTGCTGACATTTGATAAAAGGCTCGCTTTTTCTCTTATAGCCTCAAATGTATCATCATCTATTTTAAACCCGAGCTGAGCCGCAAATCTGACTGCACGAAGCATTCTCAGTGCGTCTTCATCAAATCTCTTTTTTGCATCACCGACAGCCCTTATGACACCGTTTTGCAAATCTTTCCTGCCGCCGAATAAATCTACAATACCTTTATTATGTGAATACGCCATAGCATTGATTGTGAAGTCTCGCCTGCACAAATCCTCTGAAAGATTTTTACTGAACGATACGCTGTCAGGATGCCTGCCGTCTGAATAATTACCGTCTATTCTGTATGTGGTCAGCTCATATCCCACACCGTCCATAAGCAACGTTACAGTGCCGTGTGCAATACCCGTATCAAATGTCTTTTTAAAGATTTTCTTCATATCGACAGGAAGCGCATCTGTAGTGATATCCCAATCTTTAGGGGTCTTTTTTAGGAGGCTGTCTCTTACACAACCTCCCACCGCAAAGCCTTCAAAGCCATGCTCTTTCAGGCGCTCTATGATATTTTCAACATTCTTAGGTAAATCAATTATCATCCTTAATATGCTTTTCCCCAATATACCATCTTCTTTGCCTTCTTGCCGCAGCAAACACATACATCGCTTATCTGCTCCTGTGCCTCAGGCATACATCTTGAGGTGGCACCTGCCACTTCCTTAATCTTATCCTCACAGGCTCTGTCACCGCACCACATAGCCTTTATAAATCCCGGCTTATTGTCTGCAATATCCTTGAACTCTTCCATAGTTCTTGCTTCATATGTATGTGCATCTCTATGTGCAAGTGCGGTCTCATACATATTTGTCTGAATATTTTCAAGGCATTCCTTAGCGTCACTTTCAACATTGTCAAGTGAAACAAAGCTCTTCTCTCCGGTATCTCTTCTGACAAATACGCATTGGTTGTTCTCGATATCCTTAGGTCCAATTTCAATCCTTAAAGGAATACCTCTCATCTCGGACTCTGCAAACTTAAATCCCGGACTCTTCTCGCTGTCATCAAGCTTTACTCTGATACCTGCCGCCTTTAATCTGTCATAAAGAGCGTTTGCGGCATCAAGTACTCCTTCTTTATGTGCCGCTACAGGTATGATATTTACCTGTACAGGCGCAATATGAGGAGGCAACTTAAGTCCTGAATTGTCACCATGTACCATAATTACGGCACCTATAATTCTGGTAGTCATACCGAATGATGTCTCAAATACAGGCTTAATCTGATTGTCCTTATCTGTAAATGTTACATTGAAAGCTTTTGCAAAGCCGTCACCGAAGTAGTGACTTGTACCTGACTGCAATGCCTTACCGTCATGCATCAGCGCTTCTATCGTATAAGTAGCCTCGGCACCTGCAAACTTCTCCTTATCTGTCTTTATACCTCTTATAACAGGTATCGCAAGGTCTTTTTCAAAGAAGTCCGCATACACTTCAAGCATCTGTACGGTTCTGTCATGTGCCTCTTTTGCTGTAGCGTGAACGGTATGTCCTTCCTGCCATAAGAACTCTCTGGAGCGAAGGAAAGGTCTTGTAGTCTTTTCCCATCTTACTACGGAGCACCACTGGTTCAAAAGCTGCGGAAGATCTCTGTAACTTTTTACCACTCTGGAATAGTAGTCACAAAACAGAGTCTCTGAAGTAGGTCTGACGCAGAGTCTTTCGTCAAGCTTCTCCATTCCGCCATATGTTACCCAAGCCACCTCAGGTGCAAATCCTTCCACATGGTCGGCCTCTTTTTGCAATAAACTCTCAGGTATAAACATAGGCAGGTAGCAGTTTTCAATGCCTGTCTCTTTAAATCTTCTGTCTATCTCGTTTTTCATGTTCTCCCATATAGCATATCCGGCAGGTCTTATTACAAGGCAACCCTTTACACTGGTATAGTCCACCAACTCCGCCTTAAGTACAATATCCGTATACCACTGGGCAAAATCGACGTCCATGGAAGTAATCTCTTCTACAAGCTTCTTTTCCTTAGCCATTTTTATTTAATCCTCAATATCTTCCTTAATTTCTTTTTTCTTTCTGATTACAAGATCAGATTCGGCGTCATCAATCCTTCTCTTTAAATAAAGGTAAATAATGATGCCTACAATGAATAATATAACAATCAATGCAATCTCAATTATATTTCTTATTAACATTGCCCCTCGATTTTTCTCTTCTCTTCTTATTTATCCATTTGAATGCATCTATCATCGGCAAAAGCACAATCGCAATCCACCATGTATATGCACCTGCAGCCAGGATTGTCACACCGTCGTATCCGTTAAAGCTCTTTGAAGCCTTAGTACTTTCACTTTGAATCGGTGTGGTATCAACCTTTTTTTCCACTACTTTTGTATTATTCTCATCTTGTTTTTGTGCGGCGTCTGTCTCATGGGCGGCAGCACTTTCAGTCACCTTTTGTATTTTTTTTGATGTATCAACTTTTGAATCGGGAGCTTTTATCTTTGTATTTACACTTTCCTTTTGTGAAACAGTATTTCCTGCTCTTCTTTCACTTACCTTACTCTTTTTGATGTTGCCTTCAGACTTCTTTTCTGTTCTTTTATTGTCGGCATCACTGAGAGTATTCACAGTAGCGACTACAGACTGTTGTGTGTCCGTTTTACTTTCTGACGGCAGTGTTTTATCACTCAAAGTTTTAGCATCACCTGTGTTCTTTGCCGGTTCAACATTTCTTTTTTTCTTTGAACTGCCATGATGTTTATAATTTTCAAACTTTGTGGAATTATCCGGCTGTCTTGACGGTTGTGATTCCTCAGGTAATGACGGTTCAGGCTGTGAAGGCTCAGGTTGTGACGGTACTACAGGTAAAACCGGTGTCGGCATCAATCTCGGAATACTTTCAAACTCTACATGAAAAGCACCGTCATCGGATGTGTATCCTCTTTTTCTCAGTCCGTCTTCAGTATATGTAGGTTCCTTTACAACCACCCACTCGCCATGTGTATCATCTACTGTACTGGGTATTTCATTACCGCCCGTTGTATTATTATGTGCAACGTTGCTGCCGGTATGTACATTCGCTCCGACGTAATAATTATTTGTCCCAAGCGGTGACGCATCGGCAATTACACCGTTTATCGCTATAAACGCAGTTGCAAGAGCCAACGCACCCATCGCTTTATATTGTTTTTTCATTCTATCACCCTACTGCATTTTCTTTCATTGCCTCTTTCAATCCGCCGTAGTACTTTCTACCTACCGGAATCTCAGTGTGATCAATCAGTGTAAGTCCGTCATAAGCGAATGTCTTTATATACTGCAATGCTACTAAAAATGATCTGTGCACTCGTATAAAACCTTTTGTAAACAACAAGTTCTCAAGCTTTCCTATTGTGGAAATAAACTCAAAACTTTTGCTTCCATAGTACACAGTTATTATTTTTCCTCTAACTTCAAAATATTTTATATCGTTGATTGCGATATTCCTATACTCACCTATACCTGTAAAGAGCATATACTCTTTTGACTTTTCGGATGCCGTCTCAAACACATCCTTTATTATCTTTACAGTCTTGGTGCTGTCAGTCTCACCCTTCACAATATAATTAAAAGCCCTCACATCAAATGCTCTCAATATATGTTCTTTTGAGACTGTAGTAAACACTATTTCGCCGATATATCCCTTAGAACGAAGTTTTGATGCTGCCTCCATACCGTCAAGTCCCGGCATATTTATATCCAAAAACATCACATCAATAAGTTCCAACTTATCTTCCAGTTCAAACAGCATCTGCTTGGCGGTTTCAAAAACCTCAAACTCCGCATCATAGCCTTCAGACTTTGATATATGTGTGGCGATTTCTAACAAATTGTTTCGTTCTATTGGATTATCATCACATATCACTACTCTCATAATCCAAAACCTTATATCTTATTTATTTTTTACCTTCTCCAAGAAGTTGTTGATTCTGTTTGTAGGTGTCAACAGACCGCTTATAGTGGAATCATGGTTCAGATTGTCAATAATAAGCGCTACATACTTGCTCATCTCAATACTGTGATAATAAGGTCTGCTCAAAAGGTCCGGTGACTGATATACCAGGTTGGTTGTGAATATACCGTCTATAATACCGTCCTCATAGTACTGATCAAATCTTGCAAATCCGTTTGTAAAGAGTCCGAATGTGGCACATACAAAAACTCTTCTTGCTTTTCTCTTTTTGAGTTCCTTTGCCACTTCCTGTACGCTCTCTCCTGAGGATATCATATCGTCAATTATTACAAGGTCCTTGCCCTCTACATCCGCACCCAAAAACTCATGTGCGATAATCGGATTTCTGCCGTCTACAACCTTGGTGTAGTCTCTTCTCTTATAGAACATACCCACATCCAGCTTAAGCATATTTGCAAAGTAGATGGCTCTTCTCATACCGCCCTCATCAGGTGAAATAATCATCATATGTTCCGAATCCACCTGAAGGTCGGGGAAATTTCTTAAAAGTCCCTTTGTATACTGATATATAGGCTGCACGGTCTCAAATCCTTTAAGAGGAATTGCATTTTGTACTCTCGGGTCGTGAGCATCAAATGTTATGATGTTTTCCACGCCCATATTTGTCAGCTCCTGCAGTGCCAATGCACAGTCAAGTGACTCTCTGCCTGTCTTTTTATGCTGACGGCTCTCATATAAGAAAGGCATTATTACATTTATTCTTCTTGCCTTTCCGGCTATTGCCGCAATGATTCTCTTCAAATCCTGAAAATGGTCGTCAGGTGACATATGGTTTATCTTTCCTGAAAGTGAGTATGTCATAGAATAATTACATACATCTACAAGCAAATATAAATCGTCGCCTCTTACAGACTCCTCAATAGTTCCCTTTGCCTCACCCGAGCCGAACCTTGATATGCTTGACTTTATAATATAGTTGTCCTTTTCGTACTCAGAGAATAAAAGTGTATCCTTATGCTCACTCTCTCTCTCCTTACGCCATTCAACCAGGTAGTTATTTACTTTTTTTGTGAACTCCTCCATACCCTTAAGCGGTATAAGCCCAAGCGGACCTACAGGAACAGTGTCTATTTTTTTATCTTCGTATAGCATTTTTCCTCCATCATAATCTTGCTCTAATATCGTTTCCGTACAACCTGATATAGATGAAACTTTTCCTTATACGTGATGTAACTCTCTCACTATAGGTGTCCCTCATCTTGTCAAGACTTAAGTTCGTTGATATTATAGTAGATTTTTCGGTGTTAATCCTACGGTTTATTATATGGAAAAATTCACTGGTTGTAAAGTGATTGAAAAGTTCCGAGCCCAAATCGTCAATTATAAGCATATCACATTCATAAACTTCCTTTACAAGCAGCAAATACTTCTGTTCTTCACTTTTTTCAATATTTACCTTTACCAAGGTCTCAAACAGCTCTTTTGCACTCAGATAAATAACCGAATAGTATCTGTCAAGCAGTACTTTTGCTATGCAGTTGCTCAGATAAGTCTTTCCGACTCCCGTACTGCCGCTGAATACAATACTTCTTCTGTCACTTTCACCCTGTTTGTTTGAATATACTTCATTCCTTTTTCTGTCAGCGTTAAAATACTTATCCGTAAACGCTTCACAAAATCTTTTCACTCCGTCCATGTACCTGGCATTTGTAATATTTTGTGAAGGCAAAAGATACTTATCATCGTAGTACTTAAACGAAAAGTTGTCGAAATTTTCTTTACTCACTATATGTTCCAAGTTCGATTGCGCATATAAAAGCTTTCTTATCTTCGCCTGCAGGCAGTGGCATTTCTTACCCTCTATATAACCTGTATCCTTACAGTCGTTGCAGTCGTACTCCATCTCCATATAGTCTGCAGGGAAACCTGCTTCTGTCAAAAGTCTCTCTTTTCTTTTTTTGATATCATCAATATCTTTTTTAAGATTGATACTTGAAAAACCTCCGGACTTTAAGCTTTCTTTATACCTTGATACCGCAAGGCTGCCGGTTGAAGAATTGAGTTCTTTCATCTTAGGTATCTTTTCATACACCTCCTCTATTCTTCTGACCTGTGCAGCCCTGTTGTTTGCTCTTATGTTTTCATATTCTCTCATTATTGCATTATATGAGGAATTGTCTATAGCCATATATCTCCTTTAGCCTACACTACAGCTTGTTCAGCTCATTCATAAACTTATCCTGCATATCGGAGTCTATATTGTCATTTCTTTGTTCAAAGTTGTTGAACTTGGATGTGGAAGCTCCTCCTGCAGGTCTGTTTGTACTCTTTACTTTCTCGCCATGCTTCTCATCAAGCGCCTTTATATCTGCAAGTGTGCGAACATTCTCCTTATACCATCTGGTAAGTATGCCGTCCGCATAGGTAAAGCTCTGTGAGGAAGTATTTAGTACGGTTCTGCTGATAGCTTCCACCACTATTTCCGGGCTGAAGCAGTACTCATCAAACCACTTCTTTACAAACCTTGACTCTACAGGTGCCAAAACTCTGTCATAAATTCCGAACGCCTTAAGCACCGCTCTGTTCTCGTTATAGAACTTTACATTGTCTTCCTTGGCTTCCTCCACTGTGGTAATACCCTTTTCATGTAAAGAAAGTGCTATCTTTTCAATATAGCTGACATTCTTCTTTCCCTTTTGTACGGAAATCTCAGCTATATATTCCAAAAGATCCTTTGACATTCCTATAACATCATAAAGATAAGCCAGCTTCTCTGTATCTGTAGGTGTAAAAATCTTCTCAGTATATGTCTGCACACAAAAGACCAACTCCTGAAAGTCCTCATCAGATCTTAACTTTGTCAAATCCACAAGACTTCTGTCAGGAAGCTTCGGCGGTTCCGGCTTAGGAGGGTCAATTACAGGTTCTTCTTTTTCTTCGATCTTTTCATCCGTTTTTATCTCCTCTAAAGCCTCCACAGGCTCATCCTTTGTTATATCGGACTCGCTTTCACCTTCCTGTGTATTTTCATCCGCCTCTTTATTTATCTGTCTTCTTTTATAGATTTCGTTTGCGGCATTTAAGATACGCCTTGCCTCTTCAAGTTCTTCCTTGGAAGGTAGGTTCTTTGTAAGAAGAATCTCCTCAAAGTCGTCTTCCTTGCCGAGCTTTGCGATATTTTCTTCCCTCTCGATAAGTATACCGATTTTACACCAATACGCTATCGCTCTTTCAACATCTTTTATGGTAAGTTCAAGGGCGTCCGCTATGATCTCGGGATTTATCAATCTGTCGGCATTTCTAAGCATAAAAAGATACACTTTTATATAATCGCCGTTTGCCTTTAGCATATATTTATCTATAAATTCTGACGGCAAACTTACAATACTTGTTATGTCCGCCTTTAAAAAATCGTACTTCATAGCTCTCCCTTTGCTTTAAATCTATAACTTTATAAATTATTTTCCAAGTAAAAACTCGCCCACTCTTAAGATATCTCCGGCACCCATGGTGATAAGCAAATCACCCTTTTTAAGCTCCTCCAAAAGATAATTTTCTATCTCATCAAAGGTCTCAAAACTTGTAGCATTTCCGCCAAGTTCATTTATCCTCTTTGAGAGAAGATTTGAACTCATACCGAGATTGTCCGTCTCTCTGGCAGGATAAATCTTTGCGATTATTACCTCATCCACATCCTTTAATACATTTGCAAAGTCGTCAAAGAATGCCTTTGTTCTGGTGTATGTATGCGGCTGGAATACAACAACCAGTCTGTCATGAGGATATCTCTTTGCAATATTCAATGTAGCCGAAATTTCACTCGGGTGATGTGCATAGTCATCAACTATTGTTATTCCGTCAAGCTTTCCCTTGACCTCAAATCTTCTGTCGACGCCCTTAAACTCCAAAAGTCCTTTTCTTATATCTTCGATACTTACTCCAAGTTCAAAGGCAACACAAATCGCCGCCAAGGCATTGTATATATTGTGATTTCCTCCTACACAAAGCTTTACATCCTCATATGTTTCTTCTTTATGTACAAGGTCAAATGTAGGATATCCCAAAGCGTCGTATCTTATATTTGTTGCATAACAGTCACTGTTTTCGGTTCCGTATCTTACTATATTTCCTTCAAACCCACGTGTAATTTCTCTGTTGTTTTTAATCTTGTCATTTATTATTATACAACCCTCAGGGCTTGTATTTTTTACGAAATTCTTAAAAGAGTTCCTGATATCTTCCAAATCCTTAAAGAAATCAAGGTGATCCTCTTCGATATTTAATATAACACCTACTGTAGGATATAACTCAAGGAAACTGTTGGTATATTCACAGGCTTCCGTAACAAATGTGTCACCCTTACCTATATAAATATTTCCCTTTATCTTCTTTACAATACCTCCTACAGAGATGGTAGGGTCAAGTTTTGTATCAAGTAATATATATGACAACATAGAGGTTGTGGTGGTCTTTCCATGTGTACCGCTTATTGCTATACTCTCTTTAAACTTTGACATTACGTAGCCCAAAAGCTCTGCTCTGGTCATCATCTTTATATTCTTTTCTTTAGCCGCAATAAACTCAGGGTTGTCCTTATGTATGGCAGCCGTATATACAAACAAGTCTATATCATCACTGATATTCTCTCTTTTTTGTCCTACTAATATTTTTACGCCTCTGTCTTCAAGATCCTTGGTCCTGTTGTTTGCCTTTGTATCGGATCCGCTCACTTCAAAGCCCTTTTCCAAGAGTACTCTTGCAAGTCCGCTCATACTTATACCGCCGATACCGCAAAAATATATATGCTTTATATCATCAAATCTAATTTCTTTCAAAATCATGCCTCCCGGGTTTATCTTATTTTCTTGTTTTCTTCTTTTTCACACTGTAACCGAAAGTACCGAGTACCTTTGACAGCCCTATGTACTCTCCATGATTATATACTACCATGTCGGCTTTTGTCAGGTCAAATTTGTTTTTTTCATCCATATATTTTCCGTCCACATTCACAGCAACCACCTTTGCTATAAACATATGATGTGAACCGAGTTCCAAGATGTTTTCCACCTTACACTCGATACATACGGGACTTTCCTTAACAGACGGAGCAGCTACCACTTTTGATGGCAACTGCTCTATCTTCATAACCTTCCATTTATCGATATCTCTACCTGATTTTACGCCACATTCATCTGCCGTTTTTGCCAACTTTTCATTTGTGAGATTGATGACAAACTCACGTGACTTTTTTATTATATCATATGAATATCTGCTTGGTCTAAGAGAAATATACACCATAGGCGGATTTGTGCATATGGTACCTGTCCAAGCCACGGTGACAATATCGCTTCTTTCACCGTCGCTGCAACTTACCATTACCACCGGCACCGGATACAACATATTTCCGGGTTTAAAATCAATTCTCATTATTCTTAAAATATCTCTTTTTATTTTTTCTCTGATTATTATCAGCTTTTCTGTCAGTTTTTTGCAAGGTAGAGCTCTTTACAAATCTTTCCTTTTTTGATACATCCTTTGAAATTTTCTCTTTTTGAGTCTTTTCCTTAGGCTTATCTTTACTTGACCTGCCGCTCTTTTCTCTTACATTCTTTTCCTTGCTGTTCTTGTTTTTTTGAAACCTTCTACTCTTAAAGTTTCTTTTTTTCTTCGGCTTTTCACCCAAAATCTCACAGATTTCATCAATGGTCTTTGCCAAAGTTTTTTTCATCTCGTTGACTGTGATATCCGCATACTTTTCATAAAGCGGTGTTCTCTCAAGATAGAGGTCTTTTAAAGTCTGACCTTCTTTTAAAGTTATTCCTCTTTCTCTCAAATCCCCGAGTCTTGACTTTATAGCGGTATATGAAAGCTCCAAGTATATCACAACACTGATTTCTTTCAGATGTTCCATGGCCTTTTCGCCGTATACCACGCTGCCCCCGGGAGATATGATACTGTCCGTCACATCAAGTGAAGCATTGACCTCATCTTCTATCTCTCTGAAGCCGTCATCACCATGCTCTTTTATAAGCTCCTTTAAAAGTTTACCGTACTTTTCCTGAATCACTATATCTGTATCTACAAACTTTTTCCCAAGTCTCTTAGCTAAAACCACTCCTACAGAAGATTTACCTGATGCAGGCATACCGATCAATGTAATATTAGTCTTTCTTCCCATATCTCTCCTACATCTGTATTCCCACTACAAGACTCGGTACAAGCTGTTTCTTTCTTGAAACTACAGATGCAAGCTCTATAACCCCGGCATCACTTACATCATAACTTCCCTCATCCAGTCTGAACGCCTTCATTACAAGTGACATAGCACCCTGGCCTACACATATAAGTCTTGTAGACTGCTCCAATATATTGGTCAACATAAAGAACATCATATCTTCTTCGCTGTTTTCGTGAAGCTTTATAAGGAAAGGCATCAGTCTGCTTTCTATCTCACTTAACTCTTCTTCATTGAGTGAGCTTATCTGACCTATTCCTATCGTACTCTTTCCAAGTGCAAATGTCTTATAGTCCTGATGGAAAATCTGTTCGTCGGTCTTTCCCTTTAAGTTGCTTGCCGATGCAAACATCTGATTTGCATACTTTTCTATATCTATACCTGCAATCTTTGCAAGTGCAAGTCCTGCCGCCTTATCAACTGCAGTACAGGTAGGCGATCTGAAAAGCAATGTATCCGAAATGATTGCGGAGCACATAAGTCCCGCTATATTAGGCGGTATCTCAACTCCCTTTTCCTGATACATCTGATAGATAATAGTGGATGTACAACCAAGCGGCTGATTTCTGAAATAAACAGGTCCGATAGTCTCTATGGTGCCCAGTCTGTGGTGATCGATAATCTCAAGCACATTTGCGTGCTCAATTCCGTCCACCGCCTGGCTTCTTTCATTGTGGTCAACCATTATAACTCTCTTACCCTTGGCTCCAAGTAAGTTTCTTCTTGAGAACATACCCAAATACTTACCGTGCTTGTCAAGAACAGGGAAGTCTCTGTGTCTTACATTTGCCATTACATCCCTTACATCATCCAGATAATCCTCATTTTCAAATGTAATAAGATTTTCAGTCTTCATAAAGTAGTTTATCGGCATGGACTGATTGATAAGTCTTGCAACGGTAAAACTGTCATATGCAGTTGTAATAACTGTGGTACCGTGGTCTTTTGCAATCTTTTGAATAGTCTTTGAAGCACCTGCACCCTCACATACTATTATACAGGCAGCTCCCATCTCAATAGCACAAAGCTGCATCTCATATCTGTTGCCGAGTATTACAAGGTCGTCCTTTTCGATATAAAACTCCATCATATCGGGATTTGCGGCTGCCACTACCACCTTGCCTTCATTAAAGTATGCTTCTTCATCTCCTACAACCAAAGTACCGTCCAAAGTCTCAATGATATTTGAATATCTGGTATTAGCTTTTGCAAGTATTCTGCTGTCATAGATATTCATGTATGAGTTTGCAATATCACTTACAGATATTATTCCCTCAAGGTCACCTTCTACGTTTACTGTAGGCAAGGTCACAACATCAAGTTCCTGCATAAGTGACCATGCCTTTTTAAATGAAATATTCTTATCAACACCCCTTATATGCTTTATATCGATATCCTTTATCTGGGTCTTGACACTTTCAGTAAGCTTAGGCGGTTTAACCTTGAAATAATTCAATACAAATTTGGTTTCCTCATTGATTTCTCCGGCACGCCTTGGTGAAAATTCCCCCTCTTCAGTTTTTGACTTTAGATCGGCATAACTTATAGCCGCACAAATTGAATCTGTGTCCGGGTTTTTATGACCCACTATCAATGTTCTAAGCTTTGACATAATTTCCTCTTAACTAAATATTTTTTCAGGGTATACTCCCTTATCCACTAAGGCTCTTATTGAATTTACAACAAGCTCCTTGTCTTCTTTATAGGTTACTCCGAACCACTTGTCGTGGCTCTTTAATACCTCCACACTTGCCTTTCCGGATTTGATTGCTTCATCTATCACTGAAGGCAGGAGGTATTCGCTTTTTAACTCATTTGTCATACTCTTTAAAAACTTCGGAAATCCTTCTTCAAGAATATCCAAAAATTTCGGTGTAAGCCCCCACATATTCATTGAAACAATATCGTTCAAATCCACATCTCTTTTTTGCTTGTTTTCATCCACAGCACTCAAAACGCCGTCCTTTAACTCTATATCAAAGGTCTCGGTCACATCTGCAAGCTTGTTGTTTTCATCAGCCTTACAAACTCCTCTTGTAACTCCTCCGTTGTCCGAGAGCGTGTTCTTTAAAACAAACCCCGCCATACAAAGGTCAAGCTTCTCGCCGTTTTCCTTCATATGATTCTTCATATAGTCATACACTACCTTAAAGCCCTCTTTACCGTAGTAATCATCCGCATTTATTACTATAAAAGGCTCGTTCACAAGTCCCCTTACGGAAAGCAGTGCCTGTCCTGTTCCCCACGGCTTAGTCCTGTCTTTCGGGCAGGTAAAGCCTTTCGGCAGGTCGTCAAGCTCCTGAAAAGCGTAGTCCACATCTATATATTTTTTTATTCTGTCTCCGATAATCTCTTTAAAATCTTTTTCAAGGTCATGGCGTATAATGAAAACCACCTTATTAAATCCCGCTTCCTTTGCATCATATATCGAATAGTCCATTATAATCTCGCCGCCCGGTCCTACAGGTGCCAGCTGCTTTATGCCGCCACCGAATCTTGAACCGATTCCTGCCGCCATAACCACTAGTGTTGCATCCATGTTTTACTCCTCTGATGAATAGTTAGGTGCCTCTTTTGTTATATGTATATCATGTGGGTGGCTCTCTCTTAAAGATGCCGCACTTATCTTTATAAACTGTGCACTCTCCTGCAATGTAACGATATCCTTTGCACCGCAGTAGCCCATACCTGAACGAAGACCGCCAAGAAGCTGGAATACGGTATCTTCCACAAGACCCTTATATGCAACTCTACCTTCTACACCCTCAGGCACAAGCTTCTTCGCATCGGTTTGGAAATATCTGTCCTTGCTGCCCTTTTCCATAGCCGCAAGTGAACCCATACCGCGATAAACCTTATACTTTCTTCCCTGATAAAGTTCAA
>ERZ773074.578-NODE-578-length-15351-cov-11.684950_pt1 | contig 15351 bp, 12 predicted proteins | sample MGYA00580615_ERZ773074 | MGnify/ENA primary metagenome ERZ773074 (study PRJEB29015, sample SAMEA2738126) | human oral metagenome | biome: human oral; feature: human-associated habitat; material: saliva | place: China | collected 2160 ...
GCCTCCAATCGGGCGGTGCTTGTCGTTAGTGTGTTGTCGGTTAGTCTCCGCCACCACCCATGGGCGCCGCAGCCAGGCCCTCTGGACCCTCCGGCGCCATCCACACCAGTGGTGCCTGGTGTGCTGATGAGGATCCACATCATTGCTGAACCCACACCCAATTCCGCATGCAATTCCCCCGACACTACTTCAAACCTTGAACTGAGATCGTTGGAATTGCAACGTTTTCAGACTTTGTTGAAACTTCTCCCAATCGAATTGCATGCGACTTTTCTGGAGCGTAGGCACTGACACACGGCATGGGGCCTCGGCCTCGTCGACACACTCCACCGCCGCCACCGCCATTTCCAGCGAGCCTCCATGAAAGAAATATCGCCCCAGCAGGGCACTCCACCGCTTGGCTCGCGTCTTCAGTGAAAGAAATATCGCCCCTGCACGCTCAAAATGGGCAAAATACTGCATTTTTCGGCGTGCCGGGGCGAAGAATATTTCACGGCACCCCACAACACCTCACGCAGGGGCGGTTTTTCTTTCATCCCAGTCCCATCCCGACCCCCAGGCGAGGCAAAACTCGCCCTGCTCGGCCCCATCAGCGCCCAAGCGGGAAAAAATTCTCCCACCACGCTCAAACCACCCCAAAATCAGCGCTTTTTCACCAGCAGGGCGAATTTTTTCTCGGTCTCACCCAGAATCCACGCCTGCTTGGCGAGTTTTATCTCACCCAAAAGCTCCGCACCCAAGCCCCAAAAGAGGTGTCACGGGTTTCACGCGCCTATTGTTAAGCCCTCACACAGGCGTCGCCGGTTTCATCAGACGCCAAATAGGTCTGCTGGTTCACAGCAAGGCGCTCAGATGCTCATGCTTGCTACCTCCGTCACAATCCTGGTAGCGTCGGAGCATGAACAGCGAGCCCTTCTGCACCCTTCGGAGGCAGACCGCCAGCGCCCAGGTGCGGTGGTAAGCATGGCTCGATCGCGACGTCGGGGGATCGGCGGATTCTTCTCAAGCATCTTTTCCAATCGCACCGAGTCGCTCGCAGGCGAAGACCGGTGGAGACGCAACGAGTGGAAACGTGCACTAGTTTCGATCATCATCGTCGCTCTCGGGATAGCGATCGTTGAAGGAATCTATCGACTGACACACTATGGCGATTTCCGTTTCGTCGTCTATCTGGCTTCAATTCCGGTAGTAGCTGGAGTGCCCCAGGTGACATGCGACTCGATAGTTCCCTATCTGCGCCCCCATGTTCGATTCGTCAATGGCCGCGTTGTGATACAAGGTGAGCGTCTCACCAACATCGGATACCTCACTAGCTACCTGATCCTCTGCATGATCGTCGTAGGAGCACTCGTGCTCGGTTTCCTATCACATAACTTCAAGACAACTATCGGTATTGCGGTGGTAGCAGCATTTTTTGCCTATTATCTCTTTTCCGAGAATCCATTCGAAGACCTGAAAAACACCGTCAAGGATCGTTCAATGACGGCGTTATCCCCAGATAGCATTGACTTTCACGCGGCTCCTCATCTGTCGATCCATAAGTATCTGGAATCCGCCTATGACGGATGCGGCAGCGACGCCTCCTTCCGGTGGGACCAGAACGTCAAGATCTACGATCTCAGCACGACGAGCTACCACGTTACTCTCCTCGCTGACCCCGACACGTATGACGGCCCATGGGGCTTGTGCTGCCGGACGATCGGCATCCCCTTCACCGGCCTCGACGCTCTCATCCGGCACTTCAACGAGCACCCCGAGGACCGGCCACTCCTGGCCACACCACAGGGCGTTGACCTCGTCAACGACATCCTCGCCGAGGCCCACATGGAACTCATAACCCAACAAAGGAGCCACGCATGAGCAACAAGAAACGCATCCTCATCACCCTGATCGTCGCGGTCCTGGCCGCCATCGTCATCTTCCCGATGCTGCCCCTCGAATACCGCGACCGCGTCGTCGCGGTCCTCACCCACCCGCTGTACTACCTGGGCTTGGGTAACTGGTAGGACGAGGCCTACGTCAGATCCACAGCAGTGGGGGGTGGGGTTCCCAACCGGGAACCCCACCCCCCACCAATTAAGCCGCAGCCTCAGAGATTTTCGACAACCGCTGCACGGGGGCCGCGCTCGCCTGTGGATGCGTCGCGCCAGGCCTCGAGGGCCCGTAGGAACGCGGTGGCGCCGGGGTCCTGGAGGCCGATCGATCGGTCTTGCAGCCAGGAGGCGCGACCGCGCTGCGACTGGAGGTCGCGGGTGGCGACGACGGCCTCGGCGGCGTCGGCGATGGCGCTATCGAGGGCCGCGGCCGCGAGCGCGCCGTCCTGAGCGACCGCGGGGTTGGCCTCGATGCTCCGGGCCAGCGAATCGACCGCGGGGACCATCGCGTCGAGGATGGTCTTGTCGCCCACCTGGCTCTTGCCGCGGTGCGAGATGGAGCTTGCCGCAGCGCGGATGAAAGCCTCGGCTTCGACTGCAGTGACGTCCTCACAGCCGACCCACACCTTCGATCCGGCGAGGAGGCCGCCGGCGACCAGCGCCGCCATCGTTGACGGGTTCGCGTTGGCGAACGCCTTCGCGCAGGCGCGTGCGACGTCGGAGGGGGCGGGTTCGGGCTCGGTCGGCATTTCCTTGAGCGCCTCGATGACCGCGCGGGCTCCCGCGGATATCGTGATGCCGAGGTCGCCGTCGCCGAGGACCTGGTCGAGGTCACGCAGTTCGTCCGAGGATTCGATGAGCAGCGTCATCGAATCCTGAATGCGCTGGATCAGTTCGGGTGAACGCATTGTCACGCCTCCCTGAAGAACGGGGACTGTGCGGGGGCGTCGAGGAGCTCAAGGAGCTCGTCATCTACCTTGAGCAGCGAGATCGAGGCGCCGGCCATTTCGAGGGACGTCGCGTATTCGCCGATGTAGCGGCGCTCGATGACGACTCCGAGGTCCACGAGCCTGCGGTGGGTGCGGCGGTAGAGCAGGTAGAGCTCTTCGAGGGGCGTGGCGCCGAGGCCGTTGACGAGGACGGCGACACGGTCACCTTCGCCCAGGCCCAGGTCGGGAATGACGGAGTCGAGGATCTGGTCCGCGATCTCGTCGGCGGTTCCGAGGGGGCCGCGGTGGATGCCGGGTTCGCCGTGGATACCGATGCCGATTTCCATTTCCCCTTCGGGCAGCTCGAAGGATGCGGCGCCCGTGGTCGGGAGGATCGTCGGGGACAGGCCGACGCCCATGGTGGCCGTGTTGTCGACGACCTTCTGGGCGACGGCGGCTACCTCGTCGAGGCTGTCGCCGCGCTCGGCGGCAGCGCCCGCTGCCTTGTAGGCGAAGAAGATGCCGGCGACGCCGCGGCGGTCCTTTGCGCGTTCCTTGGGCTGGGAGGCGACGTCGTCGCAGCCGAGGACGGTGCGCGTCTCGATGCCGTCGAGTTCGAGGAGGTCGACGGCCAGGTCGAAGTTGAAGACGTCTCCGCCGTAGTTGCCGTAGAGGAAGAGCACGCCCGCTCCGCCGTCGACGGCCTTGGCGGCGTCGGCGCACTGCTGGACCGACGGGGAGGAGAAGACGTTACCGATGGCGACGCCGGAGCACAGCCCCTTGCCGACGTAGCCCTTGAAGAGGGGGAGGTGACCGGAGCCGCCGCCGGTGACGATGCCGACCCGGCCGGGTGCGGGGCTGTCGGCGCGGACGAGGACGCGCCTGTCGTCTCCGGGGGTGCGGACCTGATCGGGGTGTGCCAGGAGAATGCCCTCAACCATCTCATCGACGAACTGGTCGGGGTTGTTAATGATCTTCTTCATGATCATTTCCTTTCTGTTGCGCCGCTATTGAGGGCGGCTGCTGATTGTGGGCGCCTGAACGTTGACGTCAGGCGTGTTCGAACGTCTTTCCAGTCGACGCAGTCGAGGACGAGGACGCCGATGAGGATGACGCCCTGGGCGATCGCGTACTGGAAGGCGGACAGGCGCATGGAGGTGAAGCCGCTTTGGACGACCTGGAGGGTGAGGGCTGCCAGGAATACGCCGCCGACGGTGGCGAAACCGCCGTTCGGGTTGGTCCCGCCGAGGACGGCGATGACGATGACGAGCAGCACGTAGGAGGCGCCGTAGTCCGCCGAGGCCGTGGGGTTTCGTGCGATGAACACGATGCCCGTGAGGGAGCCGAGGAATCCGGTGAGCAGGTAGGAGCTCAGCAGGATTCGGGAGGAACGAATTCCGGAGAAGCGGGCGGCCGTCCCGTTGGATCCTTCGAGGGAGAGGGACAGTCCCAGCGGGGAGCGGTTGAGGATGAATCCGACGAGGAGGGCGACGAGTCCGAAGACGATGAAGAGGAGGGGAACTCCTGCGACTGCGGTCTTGCCGAACGCCGTCAGCGCCTCGGGGGATCCATAGAGGGTTTTGCCGCCCGTCCACACGACGGCGAGGCCGTTGAAGATCTGCATGGTGCCGAGCGTGGCGAGGATCGGGGTGACGCCGACGTAGGCGATGAGGACGCCGTTGACGAGGCCACACAGGAGTCCGACTCCCAGCCCGATGAGGATGATGACGGGGCCCCATTGTTCGGTTCCGCCCAGCGCGCTTGAGGTGTACAGGGTCGACACGGTGATCGCGCAGAGGTTCGCGATGGCGACGAGCGACAGGTCGATGCCGCCGGTGACCATCGAGATCATCATGGCGATGGAGAGGATGCCGATTTCTGCGACGGCGAGCAGCATGTTTTGCAGGTTGAGGCCCGTGAGGAACACGCTCGGGGAGAGGATCGAGAAGATTCCGATGGCCACGAGGAGGATGAGGACCATGCGGGCGATCGACCGGTCGCGGCGCAGCCGGGAGAGGAGCGAGGCGCTGAATTGATCAATCCGGGAGTTTGTGTCGCGGAGTGTGTTGTTCATGGGACTCATCCTTCGACGGCTTGGGGGACGGCGTTGCTGTGGTCGGCCTGGGCGCTCTTGGCGCGCAGCGTTCGCGTGCTGCGCTTTGCGGCTAGCGCTTGGATGCCGACACCGGCGACGAGGAGCAGGCCGACGGCGGCGCGCTGCCAGGCGCTGGGGACGCCGATGAGGATCAGCGAGTTGTTGATGAGCTGGACTAGCAGCACACCGAGGATCGTTCCGCGTACCGATCCGCGTCCGCCGAAGATCGACGCGCCTCCGAGGACGACGGCAGCGATGATGTCGAGTTCGTGGCCGACGAGTTCCTGGGGGTTGGCGGACCTGCCGAGGATCATGTAGACCATGCCGGCGGTTGCGGCGAGGGTTCCGGCGATGACGTACACCCAGATTTGGGTGCGTTTGACGTTGATGCCGGCTCGGTGGGCGGATTCGGTGTCGCCGCCGATCGCGTAGATTGCGCGTCCGAACATGGTCCGGCTGAGCACCAGCGCGATGACGATCGCGAGGATGATGGCCGGGATGATCATGGAGTGCAGCAGTGCGACGCCCGTCGATGTTTCGACGGAGACCAGGTTCGCGGTCGAGGCCGATGCCATGCCCTCGGGCAGCTGGGCGATGTACTTCGAGCCGATGTAGGCCAGGAGGAAGCCTTGGAAGATTCCCTGGGTGCCGAGCGTGACGATGAGGGTCGGGAGCTTGAACCTGGAGATCAGGTAGCCGTTGAGCAGGCCGAGGAGCGCTCCGATGGCCAGCGCCATGGCGAAGGATCCGACGAGGCCGATGTTGATTCCTCGGCTCAGCTGGAACACGATCGTGGCGTAGGAGGCGAACGAGGCGATGGCCGCGAAGGAGACGTCGATGCCGCCGGAGATGATGACGAGGAGGACGCCGAGGGCGTAGATCATCGGGACGATGGAGGAACGCAGGAGGGAGAAGAGCGTCGAGACCGTGAAGAACGCGGGGCTGATCGCGGACATGATGATGGTCAGGAGGACCAGGACGGACAGGACGATTCCTTCACGGTTGGGTCCCCAGATCCAGCGCAGGACGCGCCGTGCGACGGTATTCATGTTCATGACACGACCATCTTTCTAATCGTTCGAGCATCGACGTCCTCGCCGGCCAGTTCGGCGGCGATGTGGCCGCCCTTGGTGATGAGCACTCGATGGCAGCAGGAGACGAGTTCCGGAGCGTCGTCGGAGATGATGACGATGGCCATTCCGGCTTCCGCTTGTTCGCGCAGGATGTCGAGGATCTCGGCTTTGGAGCCGACGTCGACACCGACCGTGGGGCCGTTGAGGATGAGGACCTTGGGGTTGCGCGCGAGCCACTTCGCGAGGACGACGCGCTGGGCGTTGCCGCCGGACAGCGATCGCACGGGGGCGAGGACGTCTGGGGCTTTGATACGCAGCGACTCGAAGTAGTGGGCGATGGTTTGGCGGATCTTGTCTTTGCGCAGCGTGTTGAGTTTCGAGGTGTGGTGGTCGATGGACGCAGCGATGACGTTGTCGGCGATCGACTTGTCGAGGAAGAGGCCCTCGGTGAGTCGGTCTTCGGGGACGTATCCGATGTGGGCCTTGATGGCCTGTCCGATGGAGCCCACCTCGACGTGTTCGCCGTCGATGTAGACGCGTCCGGAGTCGATGGGCAGGAGGCCGAAGAGGGCCTGGGCGATTTCGGTACGGCCGGATCCGAGGAGCCCGGTGATGCCGAGGATTTCGCCCTTCTTCACGGAGAAGCTGACGTCCTCGAAGCCTCCCTGGGAGGTGAGGGATTCGACGCGCAGGCGCTCCTTGGCGTCCTCCGCGAGGGGCGGGACGCGTCGGCTCTGGTCGAGTTCCTTGCCGGTCATGTAGTGGGTGATCTTCTCGCGGTCGAGGTCTTCGACCGGCGAGTCGATGACGTTGCGTCCCGAGCGCATGATGGTGACGCGCTGCGAAATCGCCATGACCTCGTCAAGCTTGTGCGACACGAAGATGAGGGCGACGCCCTGCGCGCTCAGCTTCTCGACGACCATGAACAGGCGCGCGACCTCACGCTGGGTGAGGGCGGTCGTCGGCTCGTCCATGATGAGGAGCTTCGCGTTACCGGCCAGGGCGCGGCAGATGGCGGTGAGCTGCTTGTCTGCGACGGAGAGCTGTTCGACGTCGGCGTCGAGCGGGAGCGGGACGCCGAGGCGCTCGACGATCTGCGCGGCCTGCTTCTTTGCGTTCGTGGAGCTGAAGAACTTCTTCTTCTCTGTGACCGACGAGGTCATCATGATGTTCTCGGCGACCGTCAGGTTCGAGAACAGGCTGAAGTCCTGGTAGATGACCTGAATACCGGCGTCCATGGCGCTGAGCGGCGTCAGCGAGGAGACGGTGTGGCCGTCGATGAGGATGCGTCCCGCGTCGGGCGCGTGCACTCCGGAGATGACTTTGATGAGAGTGGACTTTCCGCAGCCATTCTCGCCGGCCAGGCACAGCACTTCTCCCGGCCAGACGGCCATGTTGACGCCATCGAGGGCGCGAACACCGCCGAAGTTCTTGACGATATCCCGAACCTCTAGAAAGGGGTTCTCCTGCACGCTGACGCCTTCTCCGTGGGGGCGCGGTGCTTCATCCACATTGCTGCGCATGTGCTCTCCTTCGAGTGTCTTGTCGACTGCGCTGTCGTGGGACGCCCGCCCCGGCCTCGTGCCGATCCCACTCTAGCGGGCGCCGCCCCCACAGCGCAGGCGTCACGAGGCCGGGGCTGCGTGATCAGAAGTCGTAGTTCTTCGCTTGCTCGGCGTCCGCGGCGATCTGGGCGTTGCCGACCCAGACGTTGTCGTAGCCGTCGAGCTTGTGGAGGTTGTTGTAACCCTCGATACCGAGATCCATGCCTTCGGTGATGGTGCCGCCGTCAGCAAGGATCTTCGCGATCTGCAGCTGGGCCTTACCGGCGAGGGCGGGATCCCAGAAGAAGATCTTGTCGATCGATCCGGTGGCCAGGTACTTCGCGGAGGCCGAGGGGATGGAGGTGCCCATGACGCAGACCTGATCGGACAGGCCGGCCTCTTCGATCGCGCGCGCGATGCCGGGCACGTCGTTACCGGCGGAACCCTGGAAGGCCTTGATGTCCGGGTACTTGCCGAGGACTTCCTTGGCCTTTTCGTAGGCGGCCGTCTCGTTGTCGGTCGACTCGATGGGCGTCTCGACGCGCTCCATGCCGGGGAAGTTCTTCATCTGGTAGTCGTAGGCGGCCTCGACCCATTCCATGTGGGTCTTGGCGGTCAGGCCACCGACGAACTGCACGTACTTGCCGGTGCCGCCCGTGCACTCCCCGATGTTCTTCATGATGTCGACGCCGTAGGAGGCGTTGTCGAATGCCTCGATGTCCACGTCAACGTTCTTGATGCCGGTCGCTTCGTGAGAGACCACCTTGATGCCCTGTGCCCGCGCCTGTTCGAGGACGGCGGAGAGGGCCTCGGGAGAGTTGGGGACGACGGTGATGGCGACCGGCTTCTGCGCGATCAGATCCTGGATGATCTGGATCTGCTTTTCCGGCGCAACGTCGGTTCCACCCTCCGTTCGCGTGTCATATCCGTTCTCGGCGCCCCATTCCTTGACGCCCACGTCCATGCGATCAAACCATGCGATGCCCTTGACCTTGACGACGGTGACCATCGTCTTGCCGGAATCGCCCGCGGCCGAGCCGGTGTTTGATGAGGAGTTGTCGCCTGTCGTCCCTCCGACGGTCGAGCAGGCAGTCAGAGCAAGCACCGATGCAATGGACACCGATGCTGCCGTCAGTCTTCCGATCTTCATGTCGTCACTTCCTCGTGATCTAGTTGTCGGACGTTCCGGGTTCGCCATCTCCTGCGATGACGCACGCATCATGGCGTGACCCGCGTCGCAATCACTTACACTACACGCGGTTTCGCGCAGTGGCAACTCGTTTTCGCGCATTTATGACGGCTTGATTCGCCGCTAACTGGTCACGGGCGCGCAGCTCAACGCACGGTTATACGCAAATGCTGAGCGAAAAACGCCCCTGTGGACTGGTGATTTAGGCAAATGCCCTCGTTGCGCGGTATCGCGCACATTCGCGCCGAAAGTTCGGTACAGTGTCAAGCGGGCGGCGATCACGATGCACTATTGCAGGCATCATCTGTCCCCCTCGTCGCACCCCGCGTAGACCATAGCCAGCAGAAGGAACCATCGTGACCCGGCAAGACACCATTGTCTCCATGATTGAGGCAACAGGCTTCGAGACCGTGTCCTCGTTGGCAGAGGCTCTCGACGTCAATGTGTCAACCATCCGCAGAGACCTGGAGCACCTGGCCGAGGCCGGCCTCGTGCGCCGCACCCACGGTGGCGCGATCCCGATCCCCCAGGACGAGGACACCGAGGAGTTCCTGCAGGATTCCCCGAACCGCGCAGAGAAGCGGGCGATCGGCCCGGCCATGGCGGAGCGCATCCTCGACGGCCAGTCCGTGTTCATCGATTCGGGGTCGACGTGCCTCGAGGTGGCTCGGGCCCTCGACGCGCGCCGCGTGACCGTGGTGACGCACGACCTGCTGGTGGGCCTCGAGATTTTGAAGAAGCCGTCGCTCAACCTGGTGTTCGTGGGCGGCGAGCTGCTTCCGAACCGAACCCACATGTGGGGGCCCACCGCGATCGACCAGCTGGACCACATCCGCGTCAACACGGCCGTTTTCGGCGCGAATTCGGTAATGGAGGACGGCATTTACGCGTCGTCCGGATACTCGATCGAGCTGCAGCAGAAGGTCCGCTCGATCGCGTCGACCGCCTACTTCGTCGCGGATTCGACGAAGTTTGGCCGCAACGCCCTGTACAAGGTCCTCGGCATCGACGCGTTCACGGCAGGCATCACGGACTCGTTCCTCTCCCCCATCTCGGCAGCGGCATACCCGATCCCCCTCATCCGGGCCGAGGTCGCGCAGGGGTAAGGCCCCACGTCACAATCGTGCACCGCGGGTAGTCCACACCTCTGCATTCCTGCAGCAATCCCCTTGTAGTCACACCACAGCACCCACCTAGCTTGTGTGTCGTAGATTACCCGCTATTCTTGGTCGCATGACTGCTGCGCGCAACGACGACTTCATGGCACTGCCCGGTATGGAAGCGGATTCCACCGAGACCCACGACCAGGTCTACGCCGGGGTCACCACCTGGATCGAAGACTTCTACAACCACCGCCGCATCCACACCAGCCTCGGCGGCAAATCCCCCATCGAATACGAACTACACCAAGCGGCCTGGACAACAGCCGCATAAACAAACCGTCAACAACTTGCGCACAGGCCCAAGGTAGTAGAAAGCGAAGGAATCTAGGTATGGCCAGAATTCTTGACAACCTGTCTGACGAAACGAAGATGGGCAGCCTTACGCGCAAGATGTTTCAGACTTTCGAACGTTTGGACGTAGCGACGGGATACTTTAACCTGCGTGGTTGGAACATGCTGTGTGACATCGTTGATCAGAAAATCTCCGAGAATGGTTCGACCCCTATTGCGAGGATTCTTATTGGAATGGTGCAGGGTTCCGCTCACCAGGAGGTGCTCGCTGCCTACCAACGTGAGATTGAAGGAGACGAGGACATCACCGCTGATCGTGAGATAGCGGCGCAGCGTCGGAATGCTCTACTTGAGGTTTTGCGTGGGCAGTTGATGCGGGGTATCCCAACAGCTGGAGATCGTGAGACCCTTGCCCGATTGCATGAGCAAATCTCTGCGGGTGCTGTTGAGATTAGGGTGTTCTGCGATCAGCCATTGCACGGGAAGGCATACATTTTCTATCGAGATGACATCGCCAACCCAATCGCTGGTTTGGTTGGGTCATCGAACCTGACGTATCCGGGTTTGACCTCAAATCTGGAGCTGAACACGGACGTGATGGATAAAGATGGGGCAGCGAAGCTGGCTCAGTGGTTTGAGGACCGGTGGAATGACGACTGGAGTTTGCCTATTGGTCCGGAGGTGTTGAAGCTTCTTGATGAGTCGTGGGCGTCGCCCACACCGCGCCATCCATATGACGTGTTCTTGAAGGTCTGCTACGACATGTCCAGAGACGTTCGTGAAGGTCTGGATGAGTATTCGCTTACCGGTCGGATCAGCGATGAACTGCTGGAGTACCAGGCAACAGCAGTGAAGACCCTGGCCCGCAGGGTGATGATGCGCGGAGGTACCATGCTCGGTGATGTCGTCGGTTTGGGTAAGACCCTGACAGCCATCGCGGTCGCGCTGACGTTGCGAGATGAGTATGGCTACCAGCCGCTGGTGATTTGCCCGAAGAATTTGCAGAAGATGTGGGAGGAGCATCTTGAGGCATATGACTTGCATGGCCGGGTTGTGCCGTATTCGATGAGTCACACTCTGGATGATCTGCGCCGCTATCCACTAGTGATTGTGGATGAGTCCCACACCTTGCGTAACGAGAAGACGCAGGCGTATCAGAACGTGCAGCGTTACATCATGGCTAATGAGTCGAAAGCCTTGCTGCTTACCGCCACGCCGTTCAATATCAAGTACGCGGACGTCGCTAATCAGCTGGGGTTGTTCATCAATGAGGATGAAGACCTTGGCCTGCAACCATTGGCGGCACTATCCAAAGCGAACTTCACTGACAACCTTGAGTTCGGGCTTTCAACTTTGGCAGCATTCCGTAAGTCGGATGAGCCGGAAGACTGGAAGCGTCTCATGGGTGAGCATCTGGTCCGGCGCACCCGATCTTTCGTGAAAGAGAACTATGCGAGCACTGATGAGGATGGCCATCAGTATTTGACGTTCTCCAACGGGCAGAGGTTCTTCTTCCCGGAGCGCAAGGCAATCCCGGTCGACCACAGGTTTGATGCGGGAGACCCAGCGGCTTTGATGGTTGATGACATGACGTTGGATGCGATTGCCGCGTTGAAGCTTCCCCGGTATGACATGTTCGCCTACGTCTCCCCGGCTGGCAGGAAGCAAGCGACCCCGGAAGAAGTGAGAATCCTGGAGGACTTGGAACGTTCACGCGGCCACGTCTCGGGTTTTGTGCGCACGAACTTCTACAAGCGCCTGTCGTCGTGCGGCCATTCGTTCATTTTGTCGCTGCAGCGTCACTTGACTCGCAATCGATTGTTCATGTACGCAATCGATGAGGATCTACCAATCCCCATTGGCACCATCGACGCAAACGTTCTTCGCGGTGATTCAGACTCGGGTGAGGAGTCCTCGGTCGAGCTGGAAACCCAGACGGTAACCGATCCGGCTCACGACTACGCTTTGGTGGCCGACAAGCCCAGCCCCGACATTAAGTGGGTGCGTCCCTCATTATTTGTGGGCAGGCTACGTGATGAGCTTGAAGCTGATAACCGGGTGATCTCGGAACTATTGACCTCATATGGTCAGTGGACGGTAGATAAAGACTCGAAACTGCGGGCGCTTGCTGATCTTGCGACGATTGAACATCCGGGCGAGAAGGTATTGATCTTCACGGAGTACAAAGACACTGCGAACTATCTCGCAGCGGCACTGCGACAAATGGGCGTGGACAATGTTGGACTCGCCACCGGTGACACCGATAACCCCACGGCGGTAGCCCGAAGGTTCTCTCCGAAATCAAACGCGAAGCTCATGACTGCCAATGAAGACTACGCGCCCGATACCAGCGATGAACTACGCATCTTGGTTGCAACTGATGTGTTGTCAGAGGGGCAGAACCTTCAAGACGCTCACATCGTGGTGAACTACGACATCCCCTGGGCGATCATCCAGTTGATTCAGCGCGCGGGCCGCGTAGACCGTGTGGGGCAAGAAGCAGACACGGTTCTGATCTACACCATCTCTCACGGCTCAGTAGAAGACGTGTTGAACCTACGCAAACGGGTGCAGAAGCGCCTGGCCGCAAACGCTGCAACATTCGGCTCAGACGAATCCTTCTTTGACACCGACGAAGAAGTAGCGATCATTCGCGATCTCTACAACGGACACATCGATGATGTTGCGCGGGAAGACGATGTCGATGCCTCCTCGCTGGCCTACGAGATCTGGAACAAAGCCACCAAGGACGATCCAGGTCTTGCCGAGCGCATTGCGCGCCTGCCAGACATGATCGACGCAACCAGAGCCTATCGCCTCACCGACAGTGGTGACGGTGTTGCTGCGCATGTGCAAACAGAATCCGGCATGGACATGTTTGGTTGGGCCAGTAGCAACGGCGAAATGCAGCTACTGACAGGACATGAGGCACTACGCATCTTTGAGGCCACACCCTCCGAACAAGGCCTGGAACGCTCCGAAGGACACGACACCCTGGTCAAAGAGTTGGTCAAGTCTGGCCCTTTGAAGGAACAACAGAACATTGCTGGCCGACTACGAGGCGAACGTAAGATCCTCTGGAACAGGCTCGGGAACCAACTCAACCTGATAGACGATTCAGCGACCGACCAAGCGCTTGACGCCCTGTTTCAAGCACCACTAACAAAACTGGCGACTAATAAGCTTCGGTCGGCGCGGCGCAGAGGCGCTACCGATGCCGAGCTACTCGACTTGCTACGCACCCTGTACATAAGAGATGACCTAGTCATCCAAACGCGTAGCGGCAAAGACCCAATCCATATCGTCTCCGTGATGGGAGTTAGCAATGACTGACCAACTGATGCAACTGGTTGATGTAGACAACTTCGACCAGTTATTCCGCAAACTCGGTTGGTCAAAACCTGACGCTCCCCGCGTGTTCGAAGCTCACGGAGCCCAGCTCGACAAAGTTGCCACCTATCGGGGAATGGCTGTGTGGGTGTGCTACCAACTACCAACACGGCCCGAACAGCGACTCATCGACGCTGAACTGGCAAAAGTCAGCGCCGAACGGCTCGTGATCTTCACTGATGGCGGCAGTCAGGACTGGCGCTGGCCCAGGCACGCAAAACTTGGCTCTGTCAACGCCAAACTCATGGCGCACCGACATGAAATCGGCACACCAGACCCGGACCTGCGCGACCGGCTCGAAGCCATGAAAATCGGGATCGACGACGAGTTCCTTTCTCTGCCAGCACTGGTAGAACGAATGCGGCAAGTCTTCGACCGCGAATCAGAGACCGCCTCATCCAAAGCCGCACGCCTCATGGGCCGCCTCTATGAAGACCTCGCTAAAGCAGGAATGGAAACAAGCCAAGCAACTCAGCTGCTCGGCAGACTATTGTTCCTCTGGTTTGGCGATGACGCAAACATGTGGACCAAAGACGCATTCCACAACTGGCTTGCCGAGCACACCACCCCAGAGAACCTCACCGACAAGCTCTCTGAACTGTTTGACGCAGTCAACAACCCTGCACTTGACCGCGCCGGAACACCCGGCGTTTCTCGTGAGTTTGCCGGATTGCGGTACATCAATGGCGGACTATTCTCCAACAAGCTAGACATCCCCACACTCCCAGTGAAGTTCAGACAGGAAGTCTTGGATGCATCCGGCTTCGACTGGTCCGTGATCAGCCCGGCAATCTTCGGCTCCATGTTCCAAACCGTCAAAGACTCCAAAGCACGACGTGAGATGGGCGAGCACTACACGACCGAAGCAAACATCCTCAAAACCCTACGCCCCCTATTCCTCGACGACCTGGAACGCAAACTCGAAGACTCCTGGGACAACAAGGCAGAACTCACCAAACTGCACAACCGGCTTGCCGGGATCCGACTGCTGGATCCAGCATGTGGCTGTGGCAATTTCCTGATCGTGGCGTACAAGGAACTGCGCGCGCTCGAGTTGCGTCTCATCGCCCGCAGACGCGAACTCGACTGGCATGACGGCATCTACAAGCAAGAACACCAACCCCGCTTGCAAGCCGACGGAATGGAAGACACCGTAGTGCGCATGTCGAACTTCGCGGGCATCGAAATCGAAGAATGGCCCGCTGCCATTGCCTCCACCGCCATGTTACTTGTCGACCACCTCGCCAACCAGCACATGGCGGACCTACTGGGAACAAGCATGGTTCGTCTACCAATTGACGACTTCAACCGCGCCAACATCCATATAGGCAACGCGCTGCGCACCGACTGGGCCGACATCGTTCCCGAAGGAAACGAAATCTACTGCGCAGGGAATCCGCCCTTCATCGGGCAATACCTCAAGGCAGCAGACCAAAAGGAAGACCTGCAGATCGTCTGGGGCAAAGACTACACCGGATACCTCGACTACGTCACGGGCTGGTACAAGAAAGCCGCTGATTACCTCGAGGACCATCCAGGAGGCAAATTTGCGTTCGTGTCTACCAACTCGATAGCGCAAGGCCAGCCAGTACCCGCACTGTTCCGCCCACTCTTCAACGCAGGTTGGCACATCAGCTTCGCCCACCAATCATTCCAATGGGCATCAGAAGCGCCCGGCATGGCACACGTCCACTGCGTCATCATCGGCTTCGAGAAGGGGAGCCAGTCCTTACGCAGGCTCTTCACTTATGCCGACATTAAGGCGGAGCCGGAAGAACGCCTTGTCAAGAACATCAACCCGTA
>ERZ773074.582-NODE-582-length-15239-cov-5.818559_pt1 | contig 15239 bp, 29 predicted proteins | sample MGYA00580615_ERZ773074 | MGnify/ENA primary metagenome ERZ773074 (study PRJEB29015, sample SAMEA2738126) | human oral metagenome | biome: human oral; feature: human-associated habitat; material: saliva | place: China | collected 2160 ...
TAATTTGGATGTCAAATTGATTTCCATTTACGGACTCCTTTCACTAATCTTCATAGTTATAGTATATCATAAAGGTTTAGTGAAGTCAAGGGTTAAATTGCAAATAACAAAAATTTAGAAAGAAACGATTTCCCCCCGATTGAAATCAGAGGTTTCCATCGTTTAGGTATTCATATGATATTCATATTTTTGAAATTTTTCACAAATCCTATCCGCATTTAAGGCGAATCTCACGCGGTTCAAATCAGACGTGACAAATGGGTATAGGCTCACCATCGAAAACATACCCCTGGCACCTTGAGATGAACGTTCTCGTAATTGAGCAGCCAAATAGTCCAATGTCATTGTTTTTGGGACACGTGGAATAGCGTCGATGACGCGTCGGATGAATTTGTCAATATCACCGCGTGGTGGTTTGACGTTGTTCATTGCCCGTACAAACAATAATACATGTTCAAATTTAACTGGTTTATAGGTTTTGTCACTATTTAGAGTATTCATTACGTGTGTTGTGACAATATCTAAGTCATAAGTCATTTGATATCCTTTCTAAGTTATATTGGTAACTTTTAGGTTGATTGTTGTCGTGCTAATTGAAGTTTGACTTCAGCAAGAACATATTCACTTTCGTCGTTCTTTAGTTTGTCTAATCCAAAACCATGTTTTGCAACTTCGACACGAACGTCTTCGTCAGGGTCATCAATTAATAATCCCAAACCAAAACCTTGTTTTGCAACTTCTTTTCTAACCAAAAAATGAGCGTCATATACTAAATGGTTTAACCCACGTCCTTTTTTGGCAATTTCAATTTTTGTTAGGAAGTCTTGTCCATCTAGATAATCTTTGAATTCGGATTCAGACATATTGTTGACGTCTGACTGGGTGAGTGTTTTGGAACCACTTGATAACACTGTAGATAAGACTGACATAGTTGATGATACAGACATATTTTATAACCCTTCTGATTTTCACTTATTTGAGTTGATACTCGTAGAGTACATAATCCACGTCATTATATTCGACGATGATGGTTTCGCCGAATTGTTGTTTAATTGGGAGTATCTTATTTTTGACAAACATACTATGACTATTGATGATAATGGTATCATTTTCTTTTCGGACAGACGCGTAGTCTCGTACATGCTCGTCAACATAAGATGCTCTAAATGCCGAACCTATAAAAATGACTGTCATAACAGAAAAACCTAATATAGCTGAAATTAAATAAGGATTTCTGTCACGATAATAGTCATCACTTTTAATGGTTGCGACAGCAAATAAAATAATAGAAATAATTAGCAAACCACCAAGAATATAACCAATTGTTAGTGGTATGTTTGTCAAGTGCGATAGTAATTGTTTCATGGATTTATGTCATACCTTTCTTATTATTTATAATGCTAGTAGAAATCAGCTTCGTTGTACCCGTAATAGCACTCCGCCATTTCCATGTCGATATCATAACTATCAGGTCCACGATACCCCCTGTGAGTTTGACGAGATTTCACAAGGTCTGACCTCATAGTCATATATTGGGCTGCTTTTTGCGCTGATAATAGTGTTTTATATCCCCACCCATTTGCGGTTTCGTATATAGTTCCAAATTCATTGATAATGATATATCGATTAAACCCTTCTAGGTAAATTATTTTATACTCATCATTTTCATCAATTGATATCAATAATCCGGGTTGGTCGTCTATTATTTGTTGTATTTGTCGCTGTATTTCATTTCTAAAACGCTCATCGGTTAATAATCTACCTTGTTTCATCTAAATATACCTTTCTAAATCATATCAAATTCTGGAGGGAGTAGTAGATGACGATAATCATCTAAAAATGTCTTAATCGGTATTGGTAATGGATATTTATAGTCAACTAATTCGTCTTTCCACTTACCATCTTTGTCATTTAGTCGCTCATCCACATATTGGTAGATAGCCGCCCAATTTACGCGCGGGTCGTCTTGGTGTGCCAAAAGCTTATCAACTGTGAGGTTATGGTTGGCCATAATCTCCCAACCAACAATACAGGATGCAACCGCAAGATTGTCACGCCTTCCGCCGTAGTTATCCCTATCAAATGTGGAATCGATAATATGAGACAATTGGTTGTATTTGGGGTCTTCGAAATATTTCTTACGTAATTCTTTTCGAATTTCAATTTCTTTGTTATCTGTTCTCATAAATTTTCCTTTAAAAATAGGTAGTGTCAGTTGTTGACACCACCTATTGTTTGTTAATATGCTAATTTTTGTTCATATGGTACTAGTGAAACTGAAACCAAATCACTAAATGTACCGTAGGTTACATCATCATCTTCGGATGGTTCAAATCCCTCATTTACATCATGGACTTTTCCAATTTTATTCAAGTCAAAAGCAAGATTCCCATCATCAAAGGTGAATGCCTCACCAGGTACATTAAATGCAAAATCGTAGTTGATTTCCCCTTGTTTGGTTCGAACGGTATCATCAACTCTCAATGTCACATCTGGATAGAGTAAATCAACACCAACTCGTCGTTTGATGGTCACACCAGTAGAGAAGGTAAATGTCGCTTCATAATGGTCATAACGATTGTCAACAAGTCCCAAATTAAGGTATTTGAGGATATTTTCAATCGATTCTCCAAGATTCAACTCGCGAGCGATAGCATTTAGTTGGTCATAGTTGGTGCCGAGACGGTAAAGTAGGGAAATGATAGGGTCTGTGACATATTGTGGCTCAACACAATCATGGATGTAATCACGAATTTCATCAATCGACATTTTACCGAAAGTGATATCATAATAGAAACGCCCAGTACGACCGCGGAAATATTCATTTAATTTCTTATAGTCGTTGATAGTGATGAGATAGAAATGATTGTTGTGATGGAAGCCATCAAATACACTGAGGAATTGTGATTGCTCATCATTTTCATTGTCATAAAGGAAAATCTTTTCGAACTCATCAATAAGAACGAATACAGGTTGCTCAATAGATTGTAGGAAACCTGATAATCCCGGTGTATTTTGCGTCACAATGATGGTCGGCAGACCCAACTCCATGAGGCGTTCTGAGATAATACGGGCAGTCATAGATTTACCAGTTCCCTTTCGCCCACCCAAGATGGTTCCAAAGTTCTTGTCGGTCATTTGATAACGACTAACGATTTTATCGACTAGCGCAATATGGTCACCATAGACCTTACCTTCATGGTGGAAATCCTTGATTTTAGCGAGCGAATAACCACTCATTTCGCTAAATTGGATTTGATAAGTTCCAACAGGGATTGAATCAGTCACTGTTAAATCGTCAGGGAATAAGCGAAGGGTGCTACCCATAGTTACTACTTTCATTGTGATACCTCGTGTTGTTTTTAGTGTGAACTGTTGATGACGACGGAACTCGCTAACATTGCGTTTGTGGTTGCTAGCATTGCGGCTTCATCATCCGATAAACCACCACCGTGGTCGTTATCGTCGTCGTCGAATATCAATAATAAAATTTTAAGAATTATTATGATAAATAGTAGAATGTACAAAATCGTGATGATAACATTATAAGGGTTGGTATAATTTTTATTACTATAAAAATAAAGCGGTGAACGTAATAGTGAGTTCACCCCGAGGACGGCCCCGTCATAATTTTTACCATACATATATGGACCAACAAAATATGTTAAATCTGGATGGTCATCCACTAGTTTTTTCTCAAGGCTAGGTGAAGCTTGTACATAATATGTGTCGGAATAATCTTTAAATGGTTTATCATTTAACGGTTTCATGAGTACATAGAAGACATCATGTTTTTGGTCTAGTTTCAAGGACTTAGCCTTGTCTGACAATTGTTCATCCGTTTCATTGTAAAACAGATATTGAATTTTGATTTCATTTTCAGCATTATCCTTTTCAATGATTTTACGAGTTTCTTGACTAATATGCTGACCTTCATCAATAATGGCTGGAATGGTCGGTTGTGGCCAGAACCAATAGATGAGAAAACCAATAACTAATATTGGGATAATAAATAGAAATTTCTTTTTCATTAGTTTAATTCCAACCCCGCAAATGACTCAATCGCTTTTTGTAGTCGAGCGAATAACTCATCCTCGTTCAAAAAGATAATAGAGGCTTCAATTTCAACCAAACTACCAGATTTGTGAGTGAAAACACAAAATACAGAGTTATCCATACAAATACGTTTGCGATAACGAATTTGAACAGTGTGTCCTGCAGCGTTCATGTCGAAGTGATTATCTGTGATTGTGAAATAGTAACCAACACCATTGTTGTCAGTAAATTCAATAACACCGTTTCCACCTTCGTAGTCTAGCATCATTAAATCTTCGTTACTAGCGTATAACCCAATAACTTCTAATTTTTCAACTAATTCTGAAATATTCATCTTAATACCTACCTATTCTAATTTTACATATTGTCTTTAATGTGCATAGTCAATCCTATGACACCCAGAACGGCAAAAATGACAGTGATTACTGTGATAATTGTTTTACCATCACTATCATCGTCTCCAAAATCATCAGATTGATTTGTTGGGTGAACGACTGGGCGCGGCATGAACAACAAGCGTTGAGTCAAACTTGGATATACAAATCCATTGTCAACTGGTGTAGTCGTATTTGGTTGTGGCATTTTCTTCCAGCTTTGAACGGGTGTGCTAGGGACATAAACTCGACTTCTCGGTCTAGACCCAAAAATTCGAAATCCATTTCGCGTCGAACGACTACTAGATGAATGTGATGACGATTTACTAGATGATTTCGATGACGATTTACCAGATGACTTTGATGATGATTTACCAGATGAATGTGAACGAGAGTGGGAGTGAGAATGTGAGTGGGAATGAGAATGTGAGTGCGCGTGACCACCACGTGCTAAAGCAGTTGTCGGTGATAAAAATAATAGTGACAATGTAATAAGACCAAATAATTTTTTCATGCAGTTTACCTCGATAGATTGACGTCCTTAAAATAACAAAAACAATTTTTTTCTGAAATAAATTGGGGTATCGGGGCGGCAAGCCCCGTTAGATAACCCCGGCGTATGTCGGGGTTATTCAAAATTTTGATAAAATATACAAAATAGTTGTGAAATTCCTTGACGTGTATATATATTTGTGATATACTTTAGATATAATAATATGTTCCCAGATTTGGAATATAAATACAAATGAAAGACAGGTCAATTTATGAACCTTAAAACTCAAACATTTTCTTTTAGAACCATCAAAGGTTATGGTCTCGCTGGCGCAGTTATTGCCTCTGTATTGTTCTCACAAGGTGTAGTTGCAGCTGATACAGTGAACCCAACTACCGATGCTCGCATTGAAGCTGCCGAACAACCACGCGCTGTGGAATTGGGCTCAGTTGTTGTCACTCACTACGATACAAACGGTAGTCAATTAGCCTTGGATGTCGTGGCAAAAGACAATGCGCCGGCTGGTGAAGCCTACACAACATCTCCAAAAGTATTTAGCGACACGATTACAACAAATACAATTAACGGATTGACTCGCAAAACCTATGCTCATTATGACTTAGTACAAACACCAGGTAATGCATCTGGCAAGGTTGCAGCGAAAGAAACGCTTACCGTACCATATATTTATAAACGCGTTGAAAAAAATGTAACGAATGGTTCAGTTGTTGCCATGTATGTAGATACCGAAGGTAATGAATTGGCCCCATCTGAAAATATTAAAACAAATGTAGAACCTGGCGAAGCCTACAGCACTAGTGCCAAAAACTTCCCACTTGAGTCACTAAGTGAGAGTAAATTGACAGACAATCATGTTAAAGTTACCACAACCGAATACAAACTAGTTGAGACACCTTACAATCAAAACGGTGAGGTGAAAGACGGTGAAGTTACCGTTGTCAAATATGTCTACAAAAAGGTTACTGGTGTACACTATGAACAAAAACATGATGATGTCCTTGACAAGGTGAAACATGAAACACCAGTAGTTGAAAAACCTAAATCAGAAGTTCCAACAACAGCTCCAACTGTTGATAAAGATGAGATTCAGGTCACACGATACCTTTTAGAAGACCGTAAAACGGAAATTCAACCATCCGTCATCGGACTTGTCGGCCCAACCAGGACGATTGGTAATTACAAATATACCGGCGCAACAGATTCTGATAGAAACGGAACTGGTATTGCCCATATTTACAAACTCGACAAACCAATTACAGCTCAAGCGTCACCAGTCCTTGACAGACCTGAATTTGTCTTTGAAAACGACAAAGAGGCTCCGGTTCTCGAAAAACCTGAATTCAAATTTGAGAATGCTAAAGAGGCTCCTGTATTAGTCAAACCTGAATTCAAATTTGAGAATGCTAAGGAAGCTCCTGTATTGGTCAAACCTGAATTCAAATTTGAGAATGCCAAAGAGGCTCCTGTGTTAGTCAAACCTGAAGTAAAACCAGAAAAAGGTCAGACTAAACCACAAGAGGTTAAAGAAGTGGCTAAGAAACCCGAAAAGGCTCCGAAATCAAAAGAATTACCGAAAACCGGTGTTGCAGCTAGTGCGACTGGATTCCTCGGTTTAGTGAACCTTTTAGGTGCGGCAGCTCTTATCAAGGGTCGAAAAGAATAATTTAAAAACACAGGCATTGCCTGTGTTTTTAAATGATATCGTAGTTGTTATGCAGGAGCTGGTCACGATATTTATTGAGTATTTGCATAACTGTTAATCCTTTGGACCTACGCACGTCATCCGTAACATTTGGTATACCACCCGGATAAAATTTAAAATCATTGATTTCCTGCTTATAACGATTATTCTCATCGTTGAATTGTTCATCAAAATAGGCATAAAAGTTTTGCCAATGGATGGGTAAGTTGTCACCTTTTTGGAATATTTCCTCAATCAGATTGAGGTCGTAAACGCTAAACCTCGTATTACGCAAATAACACTCGAAAAAACAGTCGTCACGCCAACCTTCATATTCTGAATCATTGATATATGTTATGTCGGACCATTTTCGATAATTCGATTCTTCAAAAAATTGTTTTCGACGTTCTTTTCTATGCTCGAGTTGTCGTCCTAGATTTCTGACCATATTACTACCTTTCTAGATAATATCGTACATGGGTTGTAGTAAAATTTCGCGATATTCTTCCAGGATTTCAATAAGTGACACCTCATCCTTAAAACCTGCAGTGTAATAACCCTGGTATGTGAACTGGTGTTTATAATCATTCCCGGGGTCATTGAAGCGTTCGTCAAAATAGGCGTAAAGTGCATCCCAATTGATTGGTAGTTCTTTTCCCTTATCCATTTGCCTTCGAATATCAATGGGCGAATTTGGTGGGTTGTCGCATGTTCCGAACAAATAATCGATGAAAAAATCATTGTCGGGTTCTGCTTCGTACAAACTAAGAGTTGAATCTTGTTGTATATCAGACCATTTTCGATAACGAGGGTCTTCAAAATAACATTGGCGCTGCATCTTTCTGAGATTCATTTCGGCGTTAAATGGACGCATGTGCATACCACCTTTCTAAATCATATCATAATCATGACCGTATAACTTATCACGATAGCGATTTAACAAATCAGCAATGGACATGGTACCAAAAACGTCACAATCAATAAATGGTGTTAGTCGTTCTAACTCACCACGAAGACCATTTTCATCATCATCCAATCGCGCATCTACATACTGATAAAGGGCTCGCCAGTTGACACGTGGATTTTGAGTTTTATCAAATAATTTAGGGCTGTTAAGTGAAAATCGACTAACTTCATCGCCTACGATGTAGGACGCAATCATGAAATCATCAGTTCTGTTGCCGTAACTTTTATAATCAGGGGATACGAATTCAGACCATTTACGATAGTTAGGATTTTCAAAATATTGTAAACGCTGTTTCCATCGATAGTCGACTTCTTCACTCGTTGTTCTAATTTTCGTCATGGTGTGGCCTTTCTATACAATGTCATAGTCGTTATTGTAAATTGGATTAATTGAAATCACTTTTTTATCAACCAAAACGTTTAAAATCGCTTCCAAATCATCAATTGAATAATGAATCCAAGGGTATGGTCCACGGCTGATGTGGATTCGGGCCTTGCGAAATTGTCTCAACTCTTTGTGACCGCGCCTACAAAAGGCTTGCATAGTCCCGTCCGTTATGATGAGAGGGTATAATTTTACCAGCGAAAACATCTTTTTGCGGCTGTGCCGCTCAATAACCGGATAAAGTCTGCCTACTAACTCTTCAGATGTATAACTTTTCGGCTCTCGAACAACTACCGAGGCAACCCTATTCACAAATTCGGAATCATACATTCCAATTGGTGGATTAATGCGTATCATTGCCGTTACAAGGTCTTCCACGTCCTCCGGGTTTAAAGGTTTGTATCTGGGGTCACGGTTCAAATGATTAATAACACCGCGTGAAATGGTGTGGGCGCTATATTTCATAATGAATTCCGTCCTTTCTAAGATTTTTAAATCATATCATAATCTGATGGTTTTTCTAAATGATATGGGCTTAAGGGTACTGGTAACTGGTCAATTAATTTTTTAAATAATGTCATAATCTATCACCAATTCTATATGATAAGTCATGAAAGGCACCCATAGACCTTGCCAATTAACGACTACAATTTGACCATCTCCAGGTCTCGACTCAACACGTACAACTTCAACCTCTTCGACACTCTCGATAATTCTATCCATGACAAATGACCAAGCGAAACTATATGTGTCCATTTCGCCATAGGTGATGTCATTAACCTTGACCATGTCACCAGTTTTAAAATTAGGTGACTTGATAGATTTGACCAATTTTAGTTTACGCAGGGGTACGCACTCCCAGGAATGCCATTCGGACAAAATTGCGCTGTTGTCAACTGTGTTTATTCGCATCACTCGTAATTCGATGCCCTTATAACGAACAATATCACCAACCTTGATGTGATGTGGATTTGTTAATTTTTGATGGATAAAGTGTAACACTTTATTGAACCATTCCATAGGGTGCATCCTCCTTTCTAAATGATGTCATAATCTAATACTTTTTCTACATATGGTTCCATGAATAGGTGACGTCTACCGTTGACACGGATGTATATGAGGGTTCCACACATGCTATGGTGGGTTACTTCATCAACTTTGAATGTGTCACCTTCGAGTGGTTTATTGGCATTATCCCAGAAATTCTGTTCTTCGTCTGGAATATCTAAAATTCGAACAAAATCACCTGGTTGGATATCCTGAGATTTATAGGGTTCGACTAAGGTCATTGAATGGGTATCAAACCATGCGATGGGATATCGTTTGGATAATCTGACCAATCCTTGCGAATTGACACCCATGACGCGTTGTCTCACACCTCCGTAGACAACCATGTCACCAGCCTTAATTGTCATAATTCTACCTTTCTAATTGTCAAATCATATCATAATCTTGAACCTTCTCAACATATTGGGCCATATAATTACGCCTTTCGTCTTCGATGAGAACTATCACCACCATCCCGACTCGTTTGTTCTCAAACACGTCGACGACCTCATAAACACCATCATCCGCTGGTTTATTGGCATCCATGTAAAACGTCTGTTCATTATCTGGGATATTCAAAATACGGACTGAATCACCAATTTTAATATCTGGTTTGATAAAGGATTCTACTAACGTAACATTATTCACATTAATATGAGAACTTTTACTCTGATGTGATAATCTAATTAAATTCTTACTATCATACACAAATCCCATGACACGTTGCTGCTTGTTATCATATTCAACAATGTCTCCGACTTTTATGGTCATATAAATACCTTTCTAAATCATATCGTAATGATTAATTTTTTCCACACAATATAGATAAAAACTATAGAGAACATCGTCGATTCTCATTTGTACGCGCGGACCAAACGTGTCATCATCTAAAACGTCTTCCACAACCATAGGTTGATTTGGGTCAACCTTATACAAGGCGTGGTGGATACTTTTTGGATAGGCGAACCATGCCTCATCCATCGGTAGGTCTTTGATGGTTACAATATCCCCGGGCTTGATAACTGGCAATTGTACAGATTCAACAAGTGTCAATGCCTTTAAGGGTTGAAAAGTGAACAAGGATTGTTTCGATAAAGATACAGTACCATCCCTATAAATACCCATGACGCGCTGCCGAACACCCATATATTCAACAATGTCGCCGACTTTTATTGCCATAATCAATTATCCTTTCTAAATCATATCGTAAGTGTTAATTTTCGTCAGATGGTAGGACAAAAACCACTCGCCGCCTTTTATTCTGACACATTGACCTTGGACTTTATCCACCTCAAAAGGTCCTCTAGGTGCCAAATATGTTTGTTTTTTATTTGACCAACCACCCGGATACTGAACTTTTTCAGCTCTTGGGATATCGTAGATAAGCGCCATATCTCCGACGCTAAATTCGTTTTGTGGCGCTGGTTGTAGGCGTTTTACCGCGGCTGCTGGGGTCAATCCTGAGATGGATAAGCGCAACAAAAGCCCATCGGGTCGAATAATGGAACTCATGATACGCTGTTCCATGTTTTGGTATTCAACAATTTCTCCGAATTCCATTAAAATCTCACTTTCTAAACTATATCGTAATCCTCAACCTTCTCAAGGTGATAAGGTGCAAACCAATAGTCACCAACCTTACATGTGTCATCTTCCCAATCAACGGCGCTTATGACATAGGTCTTACCGTTGTTACAGTTATTGACCATATCCGACATGTTACCCACCCATGATGTTGTGTAGTGGGACCTTTCTGATGGTGGGATGGGGTTCACAACAACACGGTCACCGACTGATAAGGATGGTAATTTAGCCCGTTCGACAAATTCCAATGAATTTATATGAACTAAGCCATAGGTTGAAAGTTTAGCAATTGTTTGGTCGCTAATCAACATAACACGACAAATACTATTATTATATCTGACAAGGTCATATTCTTTGATTTCCATCGTTCATAACCTTTCTAAATCATATCATAATCCTTAATTTTATCTAAATGGTAGGGTGCAAACCAAAAGTGACCAATTAGGTAGGTATTATCCAAAGAGTCATGTTCGCGAATCGTATATACCTGACCATCTATCATCCGTTCCATTCCATTAATCCAAGTGGATGGATAATCGCGTTTTTCGATGTTGGGGATGGATTTAATGAGAACCTCATCATCAATTTCAAATTTTGGAACTATGACTGATTCAATCAATGTGATATCATCTTCTGATACCCAAGGTCCCCCAATTAAACGGATTTGACCCTTTCTATCGATACACTTTATACGATAGTGGTCACTATTAAATTCCACAATATCGTATGGTTTGATATCCATAGTTCGTAACCTTTCTAAATAATATCGTAGTCATTAATTTTTTCCAAATGATAGGGACAAAACCAATAACCGTTTTCCAATCGATAGGTTTGTTCATAAGTGTCGAATTTATCAACCTTGGATGTAGTACCGATAAGGTCATCCATTTCTTCCACCCAGTCAGCCGCATATTCTTCATATTCATCATCGTCGATTGGGTGTATAAGAACCTCATCACCAATGTCGAATATTGGAACATCAACTGATTCTAAAAGTTTCAACTCGGGTAAATCAACCCATCCATAAGGAGAAATTTTAGCATCGTTATCATCATAATTGATATTCATCACTCGACAATACATCCCGCAATACTCTACAATATCGTATCGTTTAATTTTCACTGATAAACCTTTCTAAACTATGTCATAAGACAGCGACAATTCAAGATGATAGGGTGCAAACCAAAAACCATTGATTTCATATGTATCATCGACATCAAAATAATCTTTTATGACATAAGGTCCTGATTGTGAAGCCATCATACCATTCATATCGTCATCCCAACCAGCTACATATGAATATTTATCCTCAGCTGAGATTGGTTTGATGACAACCTTATCCCCAATTTCAAATGTTGGAACCATGACCGATTCTAAAAGTTTTACGTCACTAGCGCTAATCCAATGGTGATAACCGGATATGTACACTGTTTCATCGGCGTAATCAACCTGCATAACGCGACAAGGTTCACCTCGATATTCAACAATATCGTATCGTTTGATTTCCATCTTGCAACCTTTCCGAATCTGTTATTTATTATATAAAACTACATTTGAAAAGTGCGTCAGATATTCACCCTTGTCACCGACAAATGTTACGCGCACGCTGTCAGTATCAGAGCTACGAGCCCACTCTTTCACTTCACCATCAATAAGTGTACCATCAGGTAATTTGACAGTTGCATATTTAAATGTGTATGTCATACCCAAAATATCCTTGTTACCACAAGCAGTAAGAAGAGGGACGAATAAAAGCGCCAATAAAATTAGTTTTTTGATGTTTTTCATAATATTTTACCTTTCTGATTGTTAGTTAAATTTATTTATACAATATCGTAATCAGCTATTTTTTCGATGTGGTACGTTAGAAACCACCCACCATCAACCTGGACGCTGGTGCCCCGATAAGGGTCTCGGACGACATTTTGAATTTGGAAAATAGTATTTCCATCAGATATGGAATTATATTCTGCATGATATGGCCTTGTGTAGACTTGTTTCTCATGGTTTGGAATGGGGTGAATGACGACATAGTCACCAATATTAAAATCATCCGATGTTTGCTCAATAACCTCTATCGGTGAGCCTGTTAAGGTCGTGATTCCAGAAATTGACAGAAAAACTTCTCGACTCCCTTCAAATGGTATATCTGATTGCATAATACGTTGTGGTTTACCCCGATACATAATAAGGTCACCAACTTTTAAGTTTGGTATTGGAATTTTCTGAATCTTATTGGTCATTTTACCACCCTTTCTAAACCATATCGAAATGATTTATTTTTTCTAGATGATAAGGTGCAAACCACATGTTGTTGATTTTGTATCGGTCACAAATGTGAGATTTTTCACTAATTGTATAAATTCGGTCTTCGTGAAGTAACATTTTAGTCATAGGTTTCTTCCATGGATGAGGGTAATCTCTCATTTCGGCTAATGGGATATCCTTGATTTTGACCTTGTCACCCGGTTCAAATGTTGGTATGACAACAGATTCGACTAATTTCACATCCGCACGTGACACCCATCCATATTGGGCAACATACACCTTATCATCATAAGACGATGATAACATAACTCGGCGAATTTTACCTTCGCACTCTACCATATCAAAATCTTTAATTTTCATTGTCAAAATACCTCCTCTAAAACGGACAAAATTAAATTATTCAAAAATAATTTGGGGCTCGGGGCCCCTGGCCCCGTTAAATGGTGAAAACGTATGTTTTCACTTTTGAAAAAAATCGGAAAAAAACCTAAGGTGCGAAGGCACCTTAGTTAAATTGGATGACATATGCTCCAAAATCACCACACGAGAGTGATTCTTTAGCTGTATCATCAAGTTTTGAAACATCCAAATGGAAGGTTACTACACGGTCAAGTGTAATTTTCACTGATAGTTGAGGTACTTGCTCAAGAAGCGGTGCAATGTGAGTTGCGTGAAGGTAATCCTCGCAAGCCTTACGGACAACCTCTTGTTGACCCAATTCACTATTAATGATGGCGTTGACAACCATAAATGGGAATTGTTCAACCAATTTGGATAGAACTGAATCATACACTTCTTGCGTATACTGTTCCACTTGGAAAATTGGCTCTTTACTATGGAAAGCCTTACGCATGCGTAAGCGTTTGACATCGTATGGTAGATATGGGATTGGGAAGTTGTGGTTGACATACTTCTCAAACACATTTGACGGAAGTGTCACATGCACTTTTACACTTGTCGCTGGAATTTCCGTAGTGAGTAACTGAGTCAAAGACTCATTTTGAGCTAACAAAAATTCAGCTACTTTGGTATCCACATCATGCTCACCTTCAAGGCTATGTGCAAATGTGGGTGCCTCAAGAACGAGGCAATCTTCAATATGTGTAGATGAAATTCGTTTTAGTAATTCAATTTCTGACATACTAAGATGTCCCCTTTCTAAAGGCACGGTTCAATGACAGTGCGATAAAAATGATATTGCAATGATGGGAAGTGCTCATTGAGGAATTTTTCAACCATACCTTTTGGTGTTGGTTCGAGTTTCCCTTCTGATTCTTCAGCAATGGCAGTCAAACTGGTTTTTAGGAAATCACCGTTTGGTTCATTTCTAAATTCCATATATGATTTAGTTGGTGAATACCACCAACCAAACTCAACAACATCTTGCGTTGTACGCGCATCAATTAACTGCACAAATTTACCCTTGTACTCAACAACTGTCACACCACCGTCAACTAATTGACTACGAAACATAGTATCGTCGTTTGTTGCAAAGGTTGCGATGGTTTTAATGCGTAAATTTGTACACATTGGACTACCATCAAAAACATTCGTGAGAATATTTAGTTTTGTGCTACCTGTGATGTGGTCTTGATAAGCAATAAGATTTTCAAGGATTGGTCCGTGATGGACACGGATACCACTTTTATCGTCAAGTACGAACGTAACAGCAGTATAAACACCGCCACCGTGATAATACAGTTGCATGGCGTTATAATGTTCAGTTGTCGCACGTTGTGTAATACAGTTAACAACTAACGGAACTTCAGTTCCACTTACAGCGTCAGGCGCTTTGAAAGTTGGGTCGCTGACTACCGCGTGCGTTGAACGGTTAAAAATAGACATTCAAAGACACCTCCTTATTCAAATGGTGGTTCTTCACCAATGCTCGCAATCATGATGGCTTTCATGTCGGCATTTGGTTCTTGACCGTTTGTATAGTTATCCATAAAGGCTTTCTTGGCCGCGGCCCAATCTTTGTGGGCTTGGCTTTCAACTTTTGTAGGTTCGGCAGGAACCTGAACCGGCGTAATTTCCACCGGTTCATTCACGTTCACAACCGCAATGAGTTCATCAATCATGTTGCGACCTTTCGTTTCAATTTTAATCTTCATGTTTTTGTTTTCGACTAATTGCCACAAGCCCAATCAAGGAACCAACAACACCAACCAATGACAAGGCAAGGCTACCCTCTGTACCAGTATTTGGTAATGTGCGACCAACGAACACTGTTCCACCCTTAGGTGCCTCTTTTGGTTCGTCCTTAGGAGTCTCTTTAGGTTCTGGTTTTGATTCGTCCTTAGGAGTCTCTTTAGGTTCTGGTTTTGGTTCGTCCTTAGGAGTCTCTTTAGGTTCTGGTTTTGG
>ERZ773074.583-NODE-583-length-15239-cov-2.741175_pt1 | contig 15239 bp, 19 predicted proteins | sample MGYA00580615_ERZ773074 | MGnify/ENA primary metagenome ERZ773074 (study PRJEB29015, sample SAMEA2738126) | human oral metagenome | biome: human oral; feature: human-associated habitat; material: saliva | place: China | collected 2160 ...
TTGCTATAATTAATACCTCTTTGTAAAGATGTTTTGTAAATACATTGTATCATCTTTAGATTTAAAATTCAACTAAAAGCTTAGTATTCCTCGCTCATCATAAATACTACTATCATTATTTTGGTGTCTAATACATCTATCAATCCCCATTATAAGAGCAACAATTCCATCGATTTTTTCAATTGATTTCTCTTTATCTGGTTTGATATTGCCTGCAGGGTCTTGGCGCATAACTACGTTTTGCGACATCCATTTTAAAACAGGTTGTCCTCCGTGTTGTATACGACCTTCCATCATAAGTTTGAATAATTCCTTTGACGGTGGACTCATATCCTTGTACCCCTGACCAAAAGGAATCATTGTCAGCCCCATATCTTCTAGATTCTGCACCATTTGCGTTGCATTCCATCTATCATAGGCGATTTCTTTTATATTGTATATCTTTGATAATTCCTCAATGAACTTCTCAATAAATCCATAATGAACAACATTACCCTCTGTCGTTTTTAGATAACCTTGTCGTTCCCATACATCATACAAAACATGATCTCTACGACAACGAAGTTCAAGAGTATCTTTTGGTAACCAGAAATAGGGTATGATGATGTAATTTTCTAATTCATTCCTAGGTGGAAAAACTAAAACAAAGGCTGTGATATCGGATGTACTTGACAAGTCTAGCCCTGCATAACACTCACGACCTTTCAAACTTTCAAAATTGATTGGTGCATCCCCTTTGTTGTATACATGTTCTGGAATCCAAGCAACTGTAGAATTTGTCCACATATTTAGCCGTAGTTGCTTGAATACATTTTCTTCAGCAGGATTATCAAGTGCTTGTTTATAGGCTTCTCTGACGCGGTCTAAACCAATGGTATGACCTAATGACGGATTTGCTTTTAACCAATTACTTTCGTCATTCCAGTCCTCTTCATCAGATAAACCATAAACGACAGGATAAAAAGATGTATCATTCTTTCTGCCCTTTAAAATATCAAGTGCTTTTGTGTGTAACTCGTAACAAATTGAATTCTTATCTGTTCCTGCAGTAGTAATGATGAAAAATAAGGGTTGTTCTCGTGCATCTCCTGAACCTTTAGTTAAGACATCATAAAGGTGCCGATTGGGTTGCGCATGTATTTCGTCAAACACGAGTCCTGAAACGTTGAGACCATGTTTTGTACCAGTTTCAGCGGACAAAACTTGATAGAAACCTGCATTAGAGTAGTTAACAATTCGTTTCGTAGCACCCATTATTTTTGAACGTTTCTCTAAAGGTCGACTCATTAGTACCATTTGCTTTGCTACATCAAATACAATAGAGGCTTGATTTCGGTCACACGCAGCACCATAAACTTCTGCACTAGCTTCATTATCTGCATAAAGGAGATAAAGAGCGATTGCTGCTGCTAGTTCACTCTTCCCATTCTTTTTTGGAATTTCAATATAAGCAGTTAGAAATTGTCTATTCCCATCTTCTTTAACAATCCCAAATATATCTCGTACTATCTGTTCCTGCCAAGGTAAAAGTATAAACTTCTGACCTGCCCATTTTCCTTTAGTATGACAAAGGTTTTGAATAAAAGTCACTGCTCTATCAGCCTTACTTTTATCATAATGTGATGTAGCTAGCATAAAAGGAGTTGGTTCATAATGAAAAGTCATAGTAAACCTCCCAACAAATCTTCCATTTCGTCACCGTTACCAACCTCTGAATCCATAGTAGCTAAACGATTCCTAGCGGATGGGGTTAGACCAAATTGTTCACAAAACTTCAGCATGATTTTTAAATTAGTTTGACTAATTGAAACTTGTGGAACTTGCTGTAAATACCCATTTGGTGTCTTTAAGATAGAACCATGTTTTGATAAAAACTCCTCTGCTTCTTTCCAACGTGCGTAAGCTTGACAATAACCTGCAAATGCGGTCATATCCATTTCCGTCAGTAATCCCATTTGTTCCAATATTTTTCCCATCCGCTTCCATTCCCTCTTAGCATCTTCTTCAAGCCACTGGGGGCAACGTGGAGCCTTCTTTTGAGGTTTTACTTCATTCGTTGGGAGAGGCCGTTTACCAGGATTACCTTCTAGAACTTTTAAATTTGTAGGTTTCGGTTTACGTCCTCTAATTGCCACTAATTCACCTCCTAAAATAAAAAGAACTCACATCGAGTTCCAAATTATAATTTATTGTATGTATCCACTATTTCTTGATAGATAATTTTATCAAAATCATCCATTCGGTCAGTGATTTTACCATATTCATAATGAAAAACTATTTCTTTATTTCGTTTAATTTTTAGGATTGCTATCCAAGCGCCATCAATATGTCGGTCATAGGTACTAAATTCCCTAAGAAACTCAATATGATATTGCCGACCATTGAATTCTCTAGTTATCATTTCCCACATAACTATCCCAATTTCATTATTTTATCAATTCCGTAAAGTACATTTAAACTTTGTCCGTTATCCCAACTTACTAAAATTGAACCAATATCATCAACACCAATTACTGTACCGAGAGTACCTATAGGTGGTGCAAATGGATCCTCCATTTCGAGTAATTTGACTCGAGTTCCATTTGGATACAATGATTTCAAAGTCTTTACTTTTAAGTCATCCATAATACAACCTCTTCTCTTTTGTTTAGTACATATTAACTCTAAAGTTCATTTTTATCCAGTTATTTCTGATGATATTTTTGAAGATAATATGGCACAACCAATAGCATAAACAACTGGTACTGTGACTCCGTTTCCTGCTTGTTTATAAAGTTGTGCATCTGAATTTACAGCTTTTGCCTTTTCAAATAAGTCATCACTGAAACCTTGAAGTCTAAAACACTCTTTTGGAGTAAGCCTTCTAATTTTGACAACACGACCATTCCAAACTACTGCGCCCATCTGGCAGCTACATGAAAGGTTGTGAGCTATTCCTCTCCCTACTCTTCCCCTTCTCGTTAATGAACTTGGATAAGAAAGATCAACCGAGTCACCAACCTCCGCCAATTGGTAACCTTGCTTTGTTCCGTTCCTAACCTTGATACCTTGTGTCAAAATTGGTTGAACCTCAAGCACTCCAGAGTTCATTGCTGTACGCTTTGTTACACCAGCAGTATAACGAGCAGTTATACATCTTGCTTCTTCAGTTAACTTTGGTCCAGTTAGCGATTGGTCAATCAGATATAGACCTGTCTTAGCTCCTAGTCCACCACCCTCTCCAACAAGTGTTGTTGCAATACCACTGGGGTCATAGACACGGTAGCTTTGCATACCGCCTACAAGTTGCTTAAGATGGCTACTGCTTTCTCTGCTGAGAGGTAGTACTTTTCGTCGACCTTTTCTTCTAAGATGTCCGATAGTATAGATGCGTTCTCTATTTTGTGGTACTCCGTAATCTTTTGAGTTGAACACTTGCCATTCAAGGTCGTACCCTGATTCATCCAAGATAGAGAGATAGTCGAGATAATCTCTTCCCCCACCACTTGATAAAAGTCCTTTAACATTTTCAAGGAGAACCCATTCGGGTTTATCTTCTTCTTTTTGGCTTTTGATGAGTTCAACAAATGTAAAAAAGAGTCCACTTCGCTCACCGTATATGCCGGCTCGTTTCCCTGCGATAGACACATTTTGACAAGGGCTTCCCGCACACCAGATATCTGCTTTTGGTAATCGTGTTGAATCGATTGTTGTGATATCGTCATGAAACCATTCTCCTTTCGTATCATACATTGCTTCATAAGACTTGCGTGCAAACTTATCTTTTTCACAAAATCCTACACACTTCATTCCTGCTAATTCTAGCCCATTTCGAAAGCCACCAACTCCGGAAAAGAAATCTAGAAATGTTAGTGTCATACATGTTCCTCCAACTCCTTTAACACTTGGTTATAAGTTAAAACCTCATGATTACGTTGTACGGTTACTTCAGTATCGCCTGTAACTTCTATATAGCGTTTAACAATGACATCCACAAACTTTTCATCCAGCTCGATTCCATAACAAATACGTCCAGTTTGGTCTGCAGCTATTAAAGTAGAACCTGAACCTAAGAATGGATCTAAAACTATTGTTCCACGCATAGAAGAGTTTTGAATAGGGTAAGCCATAAGTTGAATCGGTTTCATGGTTGGGTGGTCTTTACTAGACTTAGGACGGTCATATTCCCAAATGGTAGTTTGCTTCCGATCACTAAACCATTGATGCTTTCCTTTTTTCTTCCACCCATATAAACAAGGTTCATGTTGCCATTGATATGGACTACGACCTAATACAAGTGAGTTCTTTTTCCAGATGCAACACCCACTCAAATAGAAACCAGCATCTTTAAAAGCTTTACGGAAGTTGAGTCCTTCCGTATCTGCATGAAAAACATAGATAGACGCATCATCTTCCATGTGATTTTCTACTTGAGTAAACATAGAAAGGAGAAATTGATAGAAGTCACCATCAGACATATTATCATTTAGGATTTTCCCAGCCGTCTCTTCAACGTCAACGTTATAAGGCGGATCTGTTACAACTAAATTAGCTTTCCTATCATCTAGCAACTGCTTATAGGTTTCAGCTTTTGTAGAATCACCACAAATGACTCTATGTTTACCCAATTGCCAAATGTCCCCATGTCTTGATAACGTTGGTTTCTTCAATTCTTCTTCCACATCAAACTCATCTTCAGACAACTCCTTGTCATGGACATTGGAGAGGATGTCATCAATCTCTGGTGGCTCAAAACCAGTAAGGTCTAGATTGAAATCAGACTCCTGTAAATCTAAAAGTAAGTCCGCTAAGAGAGCTTCATCCCATTGACCTGTAATCTTATTTAGTGCAATGTTCAATGCTTTCTCATCTTCTTTGGGTAAATCAACGATGACGCACTTAGCAGTTTCATAGTCTAAGTCTTTAAGAACTGTCAAGCGTTGATGACCACCAATTACAGTTAAATCTTCATTGACAATAATAGGATCAACATATCCAAACTTAAGAAGCGACTGTTTAATTTTTTCATATTCTTTATCCCCTTTTTTCAGTTTCTTTCGAGGATTATAAGCTGCAGGCTTTAATTCTTTCAGAGGAAGTTCTTTTATTTCCATTGTTGGTTGGTTCGTCATTTTAGACTCCTTTGTAAAATCTTATCTGTATGTAGCAGGCATGGCTACAATACTTTCTATTGGGATTGGCATAAGATAAAAATGACTTACCACAACACTGGCAAGTCATTTCTTCATATGCAGTTTGTTCCTTATCATGCTCCTCTTGATGATTTTTCCACCAATTTATTCTGCACCTATCTGAGCAAAATTTCTTCGGTCGTCCAGTTTTATTAGGAAGCATAGGTTGAAAACATTGAGGACAGTTTGTACCATCTTGAACTCGTTTCTCAACCATCAAATACGGTAACGTTCCTTGTCCCTTTAACTCAGGATGTCTTTTACAATACTTTTTCACAGAGTCCTTAGATAGACCAATTACTTTAGCAACTTCACCGTATCCTAAGCCATTTTTTCTAAGTAACCAAATTTGTTCTCGTTGAAAGTTATTCATACCTGTTCCTCACTTTTATACTAAAAAATAAGGTTATTTTCGTACCTAAATTTAAACGAATTTACGAAAATAACACTCATTTAATTCTATATTCTTACTGGATTCTTTACTATTCTGGATTGATTTTTATATCCCACCCTACCAATTTTGCGAAATTTTATGTTTGAGGGGGCGTCGGTCTTTTACGGTCGAGGATTTAGAGATTTTATCCCCCCTACCCCAAATTATAAAAGAGAGATATTTTTAGAACGTAACTACAATATTAAAACCGATAGGTATATTCCACATATAGGTCCGTTGTCTTGGTCTTTCTATCATGACAAGATTTACAGAGAGCTTGCCAGTTAGATTGATTCCAAAAGAGTTCTTGGTCACCTCGGTGGGGAGTGATATGATCAACCACTGTTGCCTTGGTCAGTCGACCTTCTCTTTGACAGTAAACACAGAGAGGATTGAGCTTTAAGTAACGAAGCCACACCTTATTCCATCGTGAATTGTAACCTTTAGCTTTGGTTGTCTTGGCGTCAAGTGCGTGGTTAGTCTTGTGGTCATCGCAGTACTTGTCTCCATAGGTCACAAGGTTTGGACAACCATTCTGCTTGCAGGGAGTTCTTGGTCTACGTGGCATTTTACTGCTCCCAAGGAAGAGTTGGTTTCGTAAAATGTCCAAAACATGTAGATTGAGTGTAGTCTACGTTTAGAAGATCCAACTCCTTGATAATCCCTTTCGGTGTTAAATCGTACCGTTCTTTAATCATTCCTACCAATTGTTTGCTCGTATAGTTACTTGTTCCAAATGTTTCTACATGAATAGAAACCGGTTCTGCGACCCCTATAGCGTATGCTAATTGAACTTCGCATCGTTTAGCATATCCTTCACGAACGATGTCTTTTGCAATCTTACGTGCCATATAAGCTCCTGAGCGATCCACTTTACTTGGATCCTTTCCTGAAAATGCACCACCACCATGATGGGCAAATCCACCATAAGTATCAGCGATAATTTTTCTTCCAGTAACTCCAGCATCTGCATAAGAACCACCAAGAACGAAACGACCAGTAGGATTCACTAAAACATTAAAATCAAGGTTTTGTTTATACTGTTTAGCAACTTTTATCATAGATTCTTTAACAATTACTCTTAGATTCTCAATTGTCATTTCATTGCTATGCTGAATTGATACTAAAAATGTTGTAATTCTTTTATTGTCATAATCATAAGAAACCTGTGACTTAGCATCTTTCCCTAAGAGCGGATGCTGAAGTTCCATAAGATTCTCAAGAACACGAGTTGCTAAAACGTAGGGAAGCGGCAAGTATTCATCAGTTTCGTCAGTTGCATAGCCATACATCATCCCTTGGTCTCCAGCACCGCCTGTATCAACACCTTGAGAAATATCATCACTTTGTAATCCGATAAGATTTGTCACAATGATATTTTTCATTCCTAGTGGTTTAACGACATTTCGAACAACAGTTTTTAAATCAAACAAGGCTGTTGTTTTCATTTCCCCAGCAACAACTATATGATTATCTTTGATAAGAGTTTCTACTGCAACCCTGCTATTCTTATCTTGTTCTAAACATACTGTTAGAACTGCATCTGAAATCTGGTCACAAATTTTATCTGGATGGCCATTAGATACTTGTTCACTCGTAATAATCATTCTTTCCTCCACGCAAAAAGCCTTCCCATTTGGGTAAGGCTCTGTTTTTTTATTTTGCTTTTCTACCTGCTTCATAGGCTTGTTCAAGCATTTCTTTCAATGCCCAAACGCTGATGTCATAAAAGTCAAGGCTGTCGCTATCTCTCGTTTCTAGTGTTTCAGCGCCAATTCTATTTTTTGCGATTTTTGTTAAAATATCCTCTTTCTTCATGGTTTTATCCTCTTTCTTTTTTGTTGTAACCATATTACCTCTAAGAGCGCGATATATCCAGTCATTTGTGCATTATTTTAGAGATATTTTTAAACTTTTAAAGCTTTCAAAACCGCTTCTAGAATAGCTTCCTGTTCATCAGATTCTGGGTAGATTTCCCATCCTCTATCATAAGAAATGATAGTCTTTTCAGCAACCTCAACCTCTAATTTGAATACACATCCTAAATCAATACCTACATCTGAAGGTTGGTCACTGACTTTTGCTATGTAATCAACTATTTGTTCGTGATAATGAATCTGACCTCTAGTCCACATGGTTATTCTCCTCTTGTTTTTCTAGGTGTATATTACCGTAGAACCAGGATTTTATCCAGTAAAATTAGCAGATTTTCTATCTTTTTTGACATCTTAAGTATAACACAGTCATTTTTAAAAAGCAGTACCATCTTAGTAACAACTTAGTAACAGGGTAGTAACAGGGTAGTACCACCTTAGTAACACCCTAGTATCATTATCCATTTATACTCAAGGTTTTACCAGCAAAACGGTAATATTCTTTTACTTGTCTTAAGGCTTTTTGTCTATATCGACTAACTGTCATTCTAGAAACATTATGTTTAGGTAGTAACTCATCCCATGTCAATCCAACTAAGACTAAATCAACTACTACATCCCTCATAATTTCATCAACAGAAGAAACAGCAAGTTCAAAAAAATCGAGATCAGTTTTTAAATGACAGTACTTTTCAAACAGTGACTCCTGATATTCTTTTTCCTCTGCTAAGAACTTATCATGAAAAGATAGAGCCATATTTTCTGTTCTAACATTAGTTTTACTCGTTTTAACACGTTCTTCATTTGTCTGTCTAGTAGCAAGAGAATAGAGAAAAGCATCTTCTGAAATGGGTTTATAATTTTCAATCAAGTTCTTTGCAATTGTTAAATCTTTTTTTGCATCTTGATAGTGTTGAAAATAGTAGTCTACTTTATCCATATCAACCTCCTACTTGTGCTTTTACTGCTTCAATCAAACGTGATTGTTGTGCGTCTTTGGCAGTTAAAGCTTTTAGAATATCAGCATCAATTGTACCTTCTGTTACAATATGCTGAATAATCACTGTGTTTGATTGTTGCCCTTGTCGCCAAAGTCGAGCATTGGTTTGTTGGTACAGTTCAAGAGACCAAGTTAACCCAAACCACACTAAGTGATGACCTCCCTTTTGTAAATTTAGACCATGTCCTGCGCTAGCTGGGTGTAGCAAACCAACAGTGATGTTCCCTTTATTCCATTCATGAATATCAGTTTCACTTTTAAGAACTGTACTTTTAACCCTAAGCTTGTTCAATCGTTCTTGAATACGAAGTAAATCATGCTTAAACCAATAAGCGACAAGTACAGGCTCTCCATTTGCTGCTTCGATAATATCTTCAAGTGCATCTAGTTTTTGATCATGTAACTTGATAATTTTATGATCATCAGAATAAACTGCTCCATTTGCCATTTGAACCAGTTTATTGGATAAACTAGCAGCATTTGTTGCTGTTACTTCAATTTCGTTAGAATCAGAAATAACAGATTCCTTTTTAAACTCTTTATATCTTTTTGCTTCTGCGTTTGTGAGATGAACTGATTTTTTCGTTGAGATTAATGTTGGCATTTGTAGATAATCCATTGCTTTCATAGAAATTGTGATGTCATCAATCTTGTCAAAGATTTGACACTCTGCATAGTCCATTGGAATATATTCATAGACAACGTTTCCATTTCTACGTCCCTCTCTAAAATAACGACTTCGGTATTCTCCGATAAAACGTCCCAAACGAACACCGCCATCAATGACCTTGAACTCCGCAAATAGATCCATCAATCCATTAGAACTTGGTGTGCCTGTTAAACCTACCACTCGTTTCATGTAAGGGCGCATAGCCATAAAAGCTTTAAAACGTTTTGATTGCCATGATTTGAATGAACTTAATTCATCAATGATAATCATATCCCACTTGAAATGAGGATGACACTGTTCAACTAACCAAGGGATGTTTTCACGATTTACGATATAGATATCCGCATCTTTATTGAGAGCTGCTTGTCGTTGTTTGGGACTGCCTACAATTTTTGAATATCTCAAATGAGACAGTTCTTGCCACTGATCTATTTCCTCACTCCATACTGTATTTGCGACTCTAAGCGGAGCAATTACCAAAACCTTTGAGACCTCATAGCGATCAAACATCAGTTCATTAATAGCTGATAAGGTTGTAGCTGTTTTTCCCATCCCCATGTCTAAAATGACTGCTGCATAAGGGGTTTTTATGATGAAGTCTTTGGTGACTTCTTGATAGTCATGCAGTTTCAATTTCATCCAATATCCCCTCAATATCTTTCTTATTATCTAAAACATAGACTCGAAATCCTAAACGTTCAAATAGCTTATGCCGTGACACCTGCAAAGCTCTAGGATGTTGATTAGGTGCTTTTACTTCCACCAAACCAAACTTGCCATTGGGTAAGAATACCAGTCGATCAGGTACTCCTGAAAAGGAAGGTGATACCCACTTTGGACAGATACCACCACGATTTAAAACCTCGCTTGCTAACTTTTGTTCAATCACTTTTTCTCTCATTCTTGTCCTCTCATCAGATTTAAATGGTGGAGGTCTAATGAGGTCATTTCCTAAACTTTCCTTATATACTTTTTCTTAGTTAAATTTCCTATAGAGATAGTTTTAGAAAAGACCATCATTGACTTACACTAAACAAAGAAATGGAAGTCGTGGAACTTAATCCATAAACTTTTTGACCATACTTCATAAATTATTTTTCACTGAATACTTCAACGACTTACACTCCAAAAACACTTGATTTAAAATCTAGTGGAGATATACCCTCACTTGTGTAAGTCATTAGTTTAGAAAATCATCGTCATCAGCTTTTAATATTAACCCCATAATAAAATTCCCTTTATTAGTTCGCTTTCGTTCATAACCAGCTTGATTAAGTGCAGCATAGAAATCAGTTGTACTTCGTGTGTATTCTAAATTTTGAAGGCAATATGCACGATATTTACTGTACAGTTCTCCTGATTTCTCACTTAATTTTTCTCCCACTTCACAACTTTCATTGATGAAATGCCCCAACCAGTCATTAGCTTCACGGTAGGATTTGACAGAATTTGTTACTGCTTTTGGAACTGATGTTTTAAAATTTGCTTTGATGGCTTTTTCCGCTCCTTCAATAATCCACGATAAAATTGCTGATCCAGCGTTATCGTACAGATAATCCGCAAAATTCTTAATATCTGAACGACCAGTAATTTTGGCATTAAATGGAATAACAACCAAACGTCGCCAAGTTCCATCGTCGTTCGCTCCAACTTTTGGTAAATGATTCGTATAAAGTACCAGCGTATGAGATGGAACAAAATGGAATGGATCCTTATACTTCTTTTCTGCTTGAATTTCGTCAGTTGAGGTAATTTGCTTCACCACTGCAGTATTCAATCTCATTCCTTCTGCCATTTCAGAAGCAATAACAAGACGTTTCCCTTTTAACTCAGCAAGCTCTGGACTCACATTTCGTTTATTATTCATGGTTAAAGCATCTGCAGATAATTTGCCAGAATAGCTTCCGAGTACTCTTGCAATTGTATTCCAAAAAGTTGATTTCCCATTAGCTCCTCCGCCATAAGCGATAATCATATGTTCTTGATAGACTTTTCCGATTGCTGTCATACCGATGATTTCCTGTACATAATCAATCAACTCCTGGTCATTACAGAAAAAAGTAGCTAAAGTTTCCTTCCATAATCCCAAGCCTTCATCACCTGGAGAAACAGTGGTTATCTTAGTGATGTAGTCTTTTGGGTCATGTTCATGGTAATCCCTAAGTCCATTTCTTAAGTTGTAGGTAGCGTTAGGAGTATTGAGCAACATATCGTCCTTATCAAGTTCTGATAAATCAATGGCTAGCATTGGTTTTGCAGTATTATGAGTCGCAGTAATATAGCGATAATCTCTTCGCTTCATAACAAACTGATAATAAGATTTTGAGGAAAGATAAATAGAATGAAGTTTTTGTTGAATCGGTGTTTCAATCACTTTAGCAAGAGCTTTACCACCTTCACGAACTACTGATTCATCAATTCCGGAGTTGACTAACTCTATAACGGACTTTTCGTATTGTTTAAGAGCATCTGCTAGTTGAAAGTCCATAAACTCAAGAACCTTTCCTATGGCCAATTGTTTATCTTCTTTCCAATACTGACCATTAAAAGTTAAATAGTCTGTCGCATTTGTATAAGCTAAAACATCGCCATACTCTCTAGCTAATACTCCGGCTTCTCCGATATCAGAAAAATCATCCGGTTTTAAAGAAGGCCTATTGAAACTATCTGGTGCAATATAATCATCTGAAGCTTTAATAGTCTTATTGTAAAATCGAACTGCACTTCCCCAGATTGTATCTAGTTCAGATTTTTCTAATGGCGGTTCACATCTAGATGCCTGCTCATCAAAACCACTTCTTGCTTCTTGTGTAACTCCTAATCTTTTAAGAATTTTAGCCGCAAAAACTGACATGGTTGAATTTCGACTTCCCTCAGCGATAGGTCCTTTAGGTGGTCTATATAAGTCAGCATCAAAATCTTCTTCTAGCTCTATAGAATTAAGTTGAAGTAAACCTTCGTCGATAGTCATCCAGGAATCATTCCATATGACTTTTGCATTCGGATTGCCAAAGAAGAACCTTGCTGCATCTTTTGCATTATCATCAAAAAATTGATACCTATTCGTGAGCTCTTCTTTCATAGCAACATAAGTTTCTCTATTGTTCGTTTCTTTAATTGGGAAATAAATATGAAATTTTGGACGTGCTATCATGGCACCCTTAGACAACATATGATTTCGGCTAGTAACTAGAGCAAAGTCATAATCAATAAAGATTTCTTTAATGTTCTCTTCTGTAACCCACTCGTTAGGGTTATCAGTCTTGTCATTATCAATATCCATGACAATAACATCTGATTTTATAAAATTTGAGTTTGAGCGAGTATGATTGGTAAACTCTGCACCTACATGATCGTATTGAACTGTATTCAATAATGATTTGTCATCTGTTATTCTGACTTCATTGGGATATACAGTACTTGTTTGGATACCTGTCTTTCCAGAATGATATAACGAAAATTGCATCCGCAACTCCTCCTTAATCTGCTAAAAAATCGAGATTCTATTTCTCTCTATCTTTATAGGTAAAATTTGCCTGCTATTTTCCGGTTCAGTAGAAATTTATTTCAAAAAAAAAATTACTCTTCCTTTATATGTCAAAGGGAGAGTTTTCTTTGTTTTAAATTTTTTATTAATTTTTGAAAAAACCGGAATTCAATCATCTCATTTTACCTATACAGGTGTAAGAATTAGAAATCGAATAAAAAAATATTTTTGAAATCCGGAAATTCTAAAGTGATTCTTACCTATAAAGATAGGAGGATGTGAAATGACAAAAGAACAATTAATTGAACACGATGAACAATTAGTAGATACACTAACTGCCATCAGTGTTATCTCAAAACAACTAGCTAAAAAAATCAAGGAGGACGAACAATATGAGCAAAATGAAACAACTGAATGACTTATTAAATGAGATGAAGGAATCAGCAAAGTGCCAGTTAAGAATTATAGAGGAGTTTCAAAAACTACTATCTGAGGAAAACACTACTTCAAGTCACGAAAAGTTTATGGAAGAACCAAGACATGTTACCCTTGAAGAATTACGTGGTGTACTTGCTACAAAAGCTAGTGAAGGATTTAAAGATGAGATTCGAGCTTTGTTAAAAGCTTATGGTGCTGACTCACTTTCAAAATTAGATCCTAAAAACTACTCGGCTTTAATGAAAGAGGCTGGAGGTATTGGTATTGACTAATCATGCTGTATTATCCGCTTCTGCTTCTCATCGATGGCTAAATTGTCCACCATCAGTAAGATTAACCGAAAAATTAGAAGATAAGGTTTCAACGTATGCATTGGAAGGAACAGACGCCCATGAATTGTGTGCCTATTTAGTTGAAACTGCACTTGGACGTAAGGCGCGTGATCCTACTGAAAACTTAACTTTCTATAACGAGGAAATGCAACATTGCGCAGAAGAATATCGGAACTATGTAGTTGAACAGATAGAAATTGCAAAAACATATTCTAGAGATCCAACCGTTCTTGTTGAACAGCGACTAGATTTCTCAAAATGGGTTCCAGAAGGTTTTGGAACAGGAGACTGTATTATTGTGGCTGATGGTTTGCTACAAATCATCGATTATAAACACGGTCTCGGTGTACTGGTTGATGCTGACCATAACCCCCAAATGTTGTGCTATGCTCTAGGTGCTTTAGAAATGTTTGAAGGTTTATACAGTTTTGATAAAGTAACAATGACTATTTTCCAACCACGAAAGCACAATGTTTCAACATTTGAAATGGACAAAGAAAAACTACTTCACTGGGCTGAAACTGAACTATCTCCTAAAGCTGAACTAGCTTTCAAGGGTGAAGGAGAAATGAAATCAGGAAAACACTGCCAGTTCTGCAAAATAAAAAGTATCTGTCGCAAACGTGCAGAAGATAATCTAGAACTTGCCAAGATGGAATTTGCTGATCCTGCTACTCTCAGTAATAAAGATATATCGGAGATTTTACCAAAAATTGAATTATTGATAACATGGGCTAACGATGTTAGAAATCATGCTTTAAATCTAGCTACAAATGGCCATACAATCCCAGGTTACAAGCTAGTTGAAGGACGTTCTGTTCGAAAATTCTCAGATGAAAATAAAGTAATTCAAACAGTAACTGCTGCAGGATTTGACCCCTATGAAAAGAAACTACTGAACATTACTGGGATGACTAAACTGCTTGGAAAACAAGCCTTTAATGAGCTTCTTGGTAATCTAATTATAAAACCAAATGGAAAACCTACACTCGTTCCAATTGATGATAATCGTCAAGAAATGAACCTAGCAAAAACAGATTTTAAAGAGGACTAAACTTATGACAACAAAGGTTATTACAGGTAAAGATACACGTTTCAGTTATTTAAACGCTAATGAACCAAAGGCTATTAATGGTGGTAAACCAAAGTATAGCGTGTCACTCATCATTTCAAAAGATGATGTCCAAACTATTGATAAAATTAAAGCAGCAATTGAACAAGCCTATAAAGAAGGTGAATCTAAACTAAAAGGGAACGGAAAATCCGTTCCATCATTAGAAGTATTGAAAACACCACTACGAGATGGGGACTTGGAACGTCCTGATGATGAAGCTTATCGCAATGCCTACTTCGTGAATGCGAACTCTCCACATAAACCTGGTATTGTTGATGCTAACCGTCAAGAAATCATTGATACTTCAGAGTTATATTCCGGTATCTATGGACGTGCCAGCATCTCCTTCTACGCTTTCAATTCAAACGGAAATAAGGGAATTGCTTGCGGTCTTAATAACCTGCAAAAATTGCGAGATGGTGAGCCTCTGGGAGGTCGTACAAGTGCTGAAGATGACTTCGCTACAGAAGATGATGATTTCTTAAACTAAGAAAGGAGATATGATAGATGATTTTTTCAATTTTTATGACTATTTTAATGGCAGTTTGGCTGTTTACTGGACTATATGCTGCATTTATGACAATTCGAGATGATATCCGATCAGAAAAAGAGAGAAAACAAAAAATGGTGAATACAAATGACAATAATTGAATTTCTATGGACTGTTGCATCTTGTCTCACAATCGCTTTACTCAGCCATCTTTTATATGTTAGTATTCA